>Ga0114955_1001707_pt1 | contig 10057 bp, 10 predicted proteins | sample Porto_5metaG_FD_87302 | JGI IMG/M metagenome (GOLD analysis project Ga0114955, IMG submission 87302) | Marine algal microbial communities from Porto, Portugal - Porto_5 metaG | ecosystem: Host-associated > Algae > Red algae > Unclassified | place: Portugal: Porto | collected 2015-02-02 | reverse complement strand
TTGTGATTTTCTAACACGTCGGTCTTGTGGCATTATGTCACTTCCTTATAGCTTTCTTTCCAACAATTATAAGGTGTTTGTTGGTTAACATACAAATCATCTACATTGATGATTGGAATTAACCACATAACCCTTTACGATAAAAGTGTAAAGAAAATAAACCAAAAAGGGTGATTCAAATGACAAGAAATTTATTAGGTAATCCTCAATTAACTGTCACAGATGTTAACGATGTTAAAGAAGGTCTTAATCATATCGTTGTAGATAGTGTACAATTTGGTAATCAAGAAATGATTATGGAAAAAGATGTGGCTGTAGAAATGAAAGATGGCGAAAAATTATACGTCAATATTTTCCGTCCGAATAAAGAAGGTCAATTTCCTGTTGTCATGTCAGCCGACACTTATGGTAAAGATAATAAACCTAAAATCACTAACATGGGCGCACAATGGCCTACATTAGGTCCTATTCCAACTTCTAGTTTCACACCAGAAGAATCACCAGATCCAGGATTCTGGGTACCTCAAGATTATGTCGTAGTTAAACTTGCTTTAAGAGGTAGTTCTAAATCAAATGGTGTTCTATCACCTTGGTCAAAACGTGAAGCTGAAGACTACTATGAAGTCATCGAATGGGCTGCAAAACAAGAATGGAGTAATGGTAATGTGGGTACCAATGGTGTATCTTATCTAGCTGTTACTCAGTGGTGGGTTGCTTCATTAAATCCTCCTCATTTAAAAGCTATGATTCCTTGGGAAGGACTCAATGATATGTATCGTGAAGTAGCCTTCCATGGCGGTATTCCTGATACAGGTTTCTTCCGTTTCTGGGTTCAAGGTATTTTTGCAAGATGGACTGATAATCCAAATATTGAAGATTTAGTTCAAGCTCAAAAAGACCATCCATTATTCGATGATTATTGGAAACAACGTCAAGCACCGTTGCATCAAATTAAAACACCATTACTAGCTTGCGCAAGTTGGTCAACACAAGGTTTACACAATCGTGGTTCTTTTGAAGGCTTTAAACAAGCAAGTTCAGAAGACAAATGGTTATATATCCATGGTCGTAAAGAATGGGAAAGCTATTATGCTCGAGAAAACCTTGAACGCCAAAAAGCCTTCTTCGATTATTACCTTAAAGAAGAAGATAATGATTGGAAAGAAACACCAACTGTTACTTATGAAGTAAGGGATCAATTCTATAAAGGTGAATTCAAAACAGCAACAGCATTCCCATTACCAAATACAAACTACACACCTTTATATCTAAATGCTAAAGACTTAACTTTAAATCAAAATGCTGTCAATGAAGAAAGTTCAACTCAATACGATTCTGAAAATGAACAAGATGATGTGCGCTTTAGCTATACATTCGATCATGACACAGAATTAGTAGGAAATATGAACTTAAAACTTTGGGTAAGTACAGATGATGCAGACGATATGGACTTATTCGCAGGTATTAAGAAACTAGATCGTCGTGGTAACGAAGTGCACTTCCCAGACTTCAACCATATTGAACAAGGTCAAGTAGCTACAGGTTGGTTACGTGCATCTCATCGTGAGTTAGACCAAGACAAATCAACTATCGCTCAACCTTGGCATAAACATGAACAAGAGCTCAAACTTAATAAAGGAGACATTGTTCCTGTTGAAATCGAATTATTACCATCTGGCACACGTTTCAAACAAGGTGAAACATTAGTCGTTGTTGTCAAAGGTAGTGAAGTAGTTAAAGGTAATAGTACGCCTGGTATGAAAACACGCTATGAACATGAAGAACGCGTTAACAAAGGTCTTCATCATATTCATACAGGTGGACAATATGATTCTCAACTTATCGTTCCAGTTACAAAATAATGTTATATATATTTAAGAAAGGACCACTCATCAGAGTGGCCCTTTCTTTTGTTTAACTAGAATATTAAAATGATAACTTTAAAGCATGGTAATCTTAGTAACCTGAACCGACTTTTTCGCCGTCTTCATCATATTCTGTTACATAGCCATCATCTGTGTCAACTGTATATGACCCGGCTAAGTCTCCATCTTTATCTTCAAATGAGAAGCCCCATTTGCCGTCATCCGTTTTTTCAGGTTCTTTATACGTATACGTATCTGTATCTAATTTATGACCTTCATATGATTCTACTTTGTCGATAACATTACTTCTTGTCACTTCACCTGAGTCGCTACTGTCACTGTCATCGTCTTCATCCATTTTTTTATCATATGCGTCATCAATCGCGTCTTCATCAAATTTCAATGTAACTTCAGATACGCCATCATCTTCATTACTTGCACTTGAGACATTCACTGAACTTGATTTAAATGACTGACCATCTAATGTACCTTGTGCATAAACAATTACCTCTTCATCAGGATCATATGGACCATACGTTTTTGATTCATCTCCTGAATTTTTATCGTTCACATAGATTTTAATATCATCTAACATTGAGCCGCCTTCAGTTGTCACAGTGAAACGCTTTTGTTTAAATGATTCCTTGGCAGTAGCTTTATCTTCACTCATACTAATGTCAAGCGCACCATTAAACGTTTTGCCATCCATCTTCTTAGATGCTTTTAGATTATAGTCGCCTATTGGGAACGCGCCTAACGTTTTTTCTTCTTCTTTCTCAACAGAAATATGGTGTTTCTCTCCATTAAAAGTATAAGTAATGTCACCACTATCATTAGGATAAATGGATACCGTTTGTTGCGGAATATTAAAGTTATACTTATCGAAGAATAAATATTTTTTACCATTCTTCTCAATATTCAAGACATTATTATCATTCGCATTGACTGATAAACTTTTATACTTACCTTGCTTGATTTCTTTAGTATTATTTTTAATTTGATTGGCAACGTTAGTTAAATCGTCTTCAGCTTTAATGTAATTTAAATATGCTCTTGCTTCTTCTTCACTCAATTTATGATTATCTGACGTTACTTGTTTTGCTAGACCTTTAGCATCATCTTTTTTCACTGCATGTGCGATATTGTCCGCTTGACTTTCAGGTGAAAATTGATGTTTCAAGATTGCAAAAATGGCAATTAACATAGCCAATACCACTGCAATAATCAAAATAATTAAGATAACCTTTTTCTTACTTTTCTTAGGTTGTGGTTCATACTGTTGATGTGTATTCGCATTATTATAACCTTGTTGTCGTTGTGCATTTCCTTGACTTTGAGTTGATTGTGATGTACTTGATGATCCATTAACTGGTGCACCACAATTTGTACATATCTTTACGTCTGGGCGTAAAGGATTACCGCAATTACTACAATATTTCATTAAAACGTACTACCCCCACCAAATAAGCTGTCAAATAATGAATCTTTTGTTTCATTGAATGATTCTAAGATACTTGAGAATGTTACTTCACCAAATATTCTCATTAAAATGAAAATAACAATTAAATAAATAATAATACCGTAAAAGCTAGAAAATCTAGTGTGATTAATACCACTATATTTAGCAATAAGATAAACACCTGACGTAACAAGTATAACGAAAGATAAAATGAGAACGACTGTACCAAACGTATATGCTTCCATTATTAATAAAATAATTGATAGTAATAATGTCGCTACTGTTACACTGTTAATAAATACAAAATCTGAAAGTACTTTTTTAAATGGTATCGCTTGGACTACAACTAATCTAGTAATAGCAAACGTTGCACCTACAATTGCAGCTAATAAAATAATTAAGCTAAAAATGATAGAAAAAACAATTTTAGATTCTGAAGTAAATAAAGATACTTCTTCTGGAATAGCTAAGAATAAAATAATCGCTATTAAAATTAATCCAATTGCTAAAAGTGACCCTAATAATTTGAAACTAAATGTATGTATACTTTTAATTTCTCTGTCTGGATCTACAAAGGCACTTTTGAAAAACCCTTTACTTTCAGCTGTAACCTCTTTAGCTTGTTCACTAAATTGGTTAGGTTGCTTTTGATAACCATGTGGTTGTTGTTGATATTGCTGGTTTTGGAATTGTTGATGTTGTTGCTGATATTGCTGGTTTTGGAATTGCTGTTGATGAGTATTGTTTGACGCTTGTTGCTGTTGACTATGATTGAAGTTTGAGTTTGAACTACTTTCTGTAGATCCAGTATGTTGATTCATAGAATTAAATGAAGCATCTTGGTTCATAGATTGTGATTGTTCATGTGAGGCATTGCTAGTTGAATTGATCGTGTGGTGACTAGATGGTTGTGTTGAATGATGAGACTGTGTATTAGAGTCTGCTTTTTGAATATCATTTTCAGCGGCTGTGACTGCTTTAGATTGACGGTCTAATTTAGTACCACATTCTCCACAAAAAACGTCATCTTGTTCGACTTGATGACCACAATTTGGACATTTCATAATGTTACCCCCAATTTCTATTTTTAATCTTTGCAAAGTATAACATTATATTTATGTTGTTTTCTATGGATTTTTGAAATATTTATAAAAATCTTTATTAAAGTTAGTTATATTTTTAGATAGACCAAATACCTTTATAGATATTTTTACTAAAATTATTTTATTTTAATATCTATCAAAAACCTTCTATCGTTATCAAATCAATAAAAAAAGAGAAGTGCTTATCGCCTTCTCTTTTATATCAATATGATTTAATTTTTTGTCATACCATGGTTATCTTTATTTCGAGTCTGATTAAAGACTTCCGACTCATTAAATTTAAGTACAACATTAACTGGACTTTCATCGCTATTAATTGAAGGTACATTCACTTCATTGGATTTGAATGATTGATTCCCTATATAACCTAATCCATATACAAGTAAATCTTCTTCTCCACTATACGGTCCATATGTGATGTAATCTTTAACTCTACCCATTTGCTTATCGTTTAATACTAACTCTACTTTTTTAAACATATAACTATTTTTAGTTGTTACTTTAAATCGCTTTTCACTAAAATCTTCTTTAGCCATTGTGCCGTACTGCTTTAAATTTAATATGATTTCGCCATCATAGGTACGATTACCCACTTTTTTAGTTGCTTTTAATTTATATTCACCTAATGGTACTGCTTCAAGACTCACTATATGACCTTTCACTAAACGTATTTCATGCTTTTTGTCATTTAATTGATATGTCAATTTACCATTATCTTTAGCATCTAATATAAAACGAAATTGTGGTATTTCAAATTGAAATTCTTTGATATAACCATATAATTGCGTTTTCTTTTTAATTGTTAAAATTGTCACACCATCAATGTTGATATCTTGCGATGTAGCTTCACTCTGATCTAGATGGCGGATGGCAGATCTGATTTGTTTCATATATCTATCCGAGCCACCCATTGTTTGAATTAAAGAAAAATATGCTGACGCTTCATCATCTGTCAATGATTGATGATTTGAGGTAACTAATGTGGTTAATTGATCTTTATCCTTATATTTCATTGTATCTGAAAATGCTTGAATTCTTTTATCAGCTGAATTTTCATATCTAAAATAGTATACCCAACTTACTAATGCAACGACCATGATCATCACTAAAAAGACAATCAGGAACAATGGTTTTCGTGGCTTGCGAAAACGGTATCTATGCGATTTACGTGCATCATGTATTTGATGCAAATGATTATTATTATATTTTTTGTTCGACGCTTTTGAATGATACAATGAACAATTTTGAATTAGATTATAATTGATAGGCATATCGCATCTATTACAATAAACCACTAAAACCACTACCAAACAACTTCATCAGGTAATCATTAATGATTTGTTGTATAATCATATGCCCTAATAAATAAACCATTACCATCATGACAAATTGGTAAATGATAATGCCATATATACTCGCAATTTTTGTAGGATAGACACCGCTATATTTTACTAATATATACGTTGGGGAAATCATATATAATAGAACAAATGCTAATAGTATGATAATCAATGCTAATTTAAAGATAGATAAAATACCTAAGACTAGACCCATCAATAATGCTAATACTGAAAATGTATTAATTACGATATAATCTGAAAATACTTTATGAAATTCTATCGCTGTGGTTAAAGTATATTTCACAATACAATATAAAATACTCACTGATAAAGCCAAACTACCTAGAATGATAACTATCATGTAAAAAATAGCTTTGAATGGTGAACTTTCTGGAAATAATAAAAATATATCAGATGATAAAATAATAACTAATAACGTACTTAAAAATAATCCAGCGCACATTAACGTCACTAATAATCGATAACTATATATCACATCGTTTTGATCCGATAATTTAAATACATGGTTAAAAAACTGTTTACTTTCGTCTTTTAAATCCTTCATTTTATGTTCAAAAGATGCCGTTTTGTCTTTCATAATTTCTTCAAAATGCGCATCGTTTTCACCTAGCGTAGATAACTTTCTCTTTGTGCGATTTGATGTTGTGTCTTGTTTGAAGTTTTCTTTATCCCTTCTACTTCCCGTATTTTTACCGTTAGTTTTCGTAGAATAATGTTGAGTCTCTTTCATTGTAGATGCTGTTGTACTAGTTGTTGTATGGTCATTTTGACGTGTTAATTGGTAACCGCAATGACTACAACATTGATCTTCTTGTTGATAATTCTGACCACAATTTGGACATTTCATGTCTATTCAATTCCTCCGCTATACTTACTTAGCTAAATTATATCCCATTTGACCATCCTATTCTATATTATTTTTATTTTATCCATTAAAATTTAAAAGTCCTAATAAAACGCATCTTGCGATTTACTAGGACTTTATTTTCATATTGAGTTATACGACTTATAAAACAACCGTATTTTCTTTTTCATGTATCATCTCAATGATTTCATTATGTTCATTCATCACTGCAACTTTAGGTGCATGATACTTTAATTCTTCTTCATTTAATTGTGCATAGGTCATAATTATGACTATATCGTCTACTTCTACTAATCTTGCGGCGGCACCATTCAAACAAATTTTGCCACTACCTCTTTCGCCCGCGATGACGTATGTTTCAAAACGTGCACCATTATTGTTGTTAACGATTGCTACCTTCTCATTAGGTAGTATATCAACGGCTTCTAAAATATCAGAATCAATCGTGATGCTTCCAACATAATTCAAGTTGGATTCCGTCACTCTTGCTCTATGAATTTTAGAATTCATCATTGTTCTAATCAACTTATTCAGCTCCAATTATTATATTATCTATCAAACGTGCTTTAGAAAATTTAACCGCTAATGAAATAAAGATTTGGCCTTGAATTTTAGATTGCTCTTCTAATCCTGGGTAACTATAAATGGCTACTTCATCAACTTGACCACTTGTATAATCTAATAAATACTGTGTAATTTCATCTATTATAACAGAACTATTGCGTTCACCATTATTATATAAATCACGTGCTAATTTCAAACTTTTACTTAAATGAACGGCTTCCTGACGTTCCTCTTCTGTTAAATATACATTTCGTGAACTTTTAGCTAGTCCATCTTTTTCACGAACAATATCAACTCCAATGATTTCAATTGGATGATTGAAGTCTTTAACCATTTTTTCAACGATAGCCAATTGTTGTGCATCTTTTTTACCGAAGTAAGCATAGTCTGGACTAATAATATTAAACAATTTATTTACTACAGTTACGACACCTTCAAAATGTCCTGGTCGTTGAGCACCTTCTAATACATGGGCTAATTTACCCACCTTCAAAGTTACGCCTAATTCATCAGGGTACATTTCTTCTACACTTGGATAAAAGACATAATCCACATCAATTTCTTCCATCATTTCAACATCTTTATTAATTTGACGTGGATACGCATCGAAGTCTTCATTTGGACCGAATTGTAAAGGATTAACAAATATACTTACTACAGTTATATCGTTAAATTCTGACGATAATTCCATCATTTTTAAATGCCCTTCATGTAATGCACCCATAGTTGGTACAAAACCAATCGTTTGACCATGTCTCTTGTATTCTTTAGCAATACTTTGCATTTCACTTACCGTTGTAATCACTTTAGTCATTTTTATTTACCTCGCTCATAATTTTTTTCTTATACGTGTGTGCTTCGGATGGAAATGCGCCTGATTTTACTTCTTCATTATATTGTTTTAAACCATTAATACCTATTGAAAAATCACTATATTGCTTAACAAATTTGGCATGACGATCGACACCATAATTTAACATGTCATGATAAACCAATACTTGTCCGTCAGTATCTTTCCCTGCGCCAATACCTATCACTGGAATTGATAGCTGTTGACTAATCTCTTGCGCCAGATCACTAGGAATCGCTTCGAGTACAAGTGCAATTGCACCAGCTTCTTCTACATGATGCGCATCTTTAATTAACTGTAATGCAGCTTCTTTTGTACTACCCTGCAATTTATATCCCATAACGCCAACACTTTGTGGTGTTAACCCTAAGTGTGCAACAACAGGAATGCCTATTTGAGTGGCTTTACGAATAAATGAAGTTAAATGTGCACCTTCTGCTTTAATAGCGTTTGCTTCTGTTTGTTGATATAACGTTAATGCATTTTTCAAATCTAATTCATCACTGATGCCCACCGCACCGATAGGCATATCTACGACTACAAATGTATCGGGCGCACCACGTCGAACTGCTTTACCATGATGAATCATATCTTCTATTGTAACTTGAACTGTACTTTCATAACCTAACACAGTCATTCCTAAGGAATCTCCTACTAAAATCATATCTATATCTGCTTGTTGTGCTTGCTTTGCACTAGGAAAATCATAAGCAGTAACCATTGAAATTTTATTGCTTTGTTCTTTCATTTCTACTAACTGAGCTATAGTTTTCAATTCAATTCATCCTCAATTTCCTATATTATTAAGCAATAGTATAATGAATCTATCCCAGAAAGGAAAGAATAATATTATGACAATTGGTGTTATTGGTCCAGGTGCCGTTGGAACAACGATTGCTATTGAACTACAGCAAGCATATCCTGACACTTTACTTATTGGAAAACAAAAAAACACATTAAATTATTTCCCAGAAAATGGACATCAATCTAAAACAATCTCTGTAACGCCTTATCAAGATATAACACACCCCCTTGATATTGTATTTATTGCGGTTAAAACATATCAATTAGAATCAGTTATTACTCAATTATCGCCTATTATTCATGAAGAGACTATAATCATTCTCGCTCAAAATGGCTATGGACAATTAGAACATATACCTTATCCAAATTCATATCAAGCTGTTGTCTATATTAGTGGTCAGAAAAACAACAATGATGTCACTCATTTTAGAGACTATCGCCTTCACTTGAAAGATACACCAAGGACTCGAAAATTACAAAAGTTAACTGACCAAACGAATATTGAAATCATACTCGAAGAGAATATAGAAGAAATAATATGGTATAAACTATTAGTTAATTTAGGTATCAATTCAATTACTGCGTTGGGTCGAGATACTGCTAAATTATTACATTCATCACATATTCGGGACATTTGTCGTGGAATCATTTTAGAGGGAATTGCCGTAGCACGTGCTGAAGGACTCAATTTCGATGTGAATACACTCGACTCTATTATGACTATATATGAGGGGTACCCTGATCAAATGGGAACAAGTATGTACTATGATATCACATCTGGAAGACCTTTAGAAATGGAGACTATCCAAGGATACATTTATAGGAAGGCTCAAGAATATCATATAACGACACCTTACCTTAATACGGTTTATGCATTTTTATCAGCCTATCAATCTCAATTTTAATAACTTTTCTAATAATTTAACAAAGCCTGAGGCAAGACATGACTTACCTCAGGCTTCATTTATAATTATTCGGCTTCTCTTATTTCTTCCGCAATATCTTTATAATCAATAGTAGCATTATTAAATGTTTCATCATGAGCTGGAAAATGTTGTTCGAAAGTTTCAAAGTTCTGAATCTCAACTTTAACATCTTCAACTTCAAAATCTAATACATGGCCACCAAAGTTGCGATCATCATTAGCAAAGTGCACATGGAATCCTGCTGAACCTACACCATGGAA
>Ga0114955_1001705_pt1 | contig 10064 bp, 14 predicted proteins | sample Porto_5metaG_FD_87302 | JGI IMG/M metagenome (GOLD analysis project Ga0114955, IMG submission 87302) | Marine algal microbial communities from Porto, Portugal - Porto_5 metaG | ecosystem: Host-associated > Algae > Red algae > Unclassified | place: Portugal: Porto | collected 2015-02-02 | reverse complement strand
GTGAGAATAAATGCTGTATCTTCCTGTCGGGCACGGCCGGCCACCCCTGACCACCGCCGTCCCGACTGCTATCGATCACACTGCGGCCCACCCCACCGTCGGCGGTGTGCCGTCCATGGATTATCTACCTTACAGTGCTAATTCACAACGGGCGTGCAGCGGAACGGTGGACCCCCGCGCGGAGCGCCGTGGCGCGGCACCGGTTAAACTCGCGTGCGAAATCAAAGTGCGTTTCGTGGGTGCCATGGACCGGAAACTGGCAGCAATTCACGCCTACAGTCGATCTCATCTACTACATGTATTTATCCGTCCGCCCCAGTTCGTGACAACTACCTCCTACATATTACAAAAGACGTTCAGAAAACAAAAAAAAAGAGCAGAACCAGGGTCCACAGCGTTTGGTTTGGTTTACAAAACATAAACGGAATTCAACCTGATTCGCTTGAACGGTGGAGCTTTAAGGTTGAACCTAACAATGCGAAGAGCGTACTTGGTACACATGGTACTCAATAAGCCACGTTTCACAGTACTTAACGGTGTGCTGCTGCAGTCGCCGAGCTCGCTGTGAGAGTGCGAACCAGACAGCCGAGTCCGGGCTCAGACGAGGGGGTGAGGTTGTTGCCACCAGCGTCGCAGGTGCGTCGTGCTTGTGCGACCAGCTCTCGCAGCGCAGCTGTGAGTACGTACACTGAGACTGGACACTCCTGCGTTCCGGGCCCCGAGGGGCCCGGAACGAGGGAGTGTCCAGTCTCAGTGTACAACAGCGAACGATAAAGCTAACTGCACGGAAGAGGCGCCAATGAAACTCTTGAATATCATGGCAAGGAAGAACAAATACAGCCAAGTCGTTTACCGTTTGGTTTGGTTCATTTCTTGAAATCAACCCGATTCATCGAACCATCTGTACATTCAACATGAACTTACAACCCTGAGCAGAACAAAAGGCGCGCACCGTTGTGCGCGCCAACCCAAGGGCTCGCCAACGGCTTGCAGCCCGCCGAGAATGACGCAAGTGGAGAGGAGGGGTGTCGTCCCAAGGAGAAAAAAGTGCGCAGATGGAAAGCAAATTAGTTGGTAAATACATGCTCTGACGGCCCTTCTGAAGAGTGTGACCTGTCTTCTTCCGCTCTGACACGACACGAGCGACGGGCACTCTTCCTCTGTGATGACAAGTGTGTATAAACTGCGTGAGCATGAAAACAACACAAAAAAGAGAAAGAAAGAAAACTTGCAATACAAAGGGACAGAAAGCAGCAACATGAGAAAGATGAAAAGAACTGCCACGCACTGATAGATGGCAAGGTACCAGCCGCGCTCTAGATCAATGCGTCCGCGACTTGACCAGGCCTCCCCGCCCCCGCAAAGAGAGCCGCGACGCCTCCACGTCTGTGGCAAGGGCATATGCCAAGAATGGCGACCGCGCAACAGCTCGACACAGACTTCATGGGTGGCGCGGCGGCGTGTCCGGCGGCCGCGGGGGAATTAACCCCGCCGCGGCAGCAGAGGGGGGCTGAGAACCCCCGCGGTGGCGGCCGACGGCACTATCGGCGGTGTGCGGCTCGCCACTGCGCCGTTGACCGCGGCGCCGTTCCGCGGCACCGCTGAGGGAAGGTGGCACGCGGCCTTTTTCCGCCGCTACCGCCACTGCCGTTTCTGCCGCTGTCACCTCCGCGAGGCCGCCGCCGCAAGGGTGGGGGTGGCAGTGGTGGAAAAAAGCCCCGCGCCGCCGTCCCACTGCGCTACGCCCGCGCAAGTGGGGTAGTGTTTTAAGCCCGTCGGTATGTGCAAGGGCGGCGCTGTCCGCGAGCGCGGCCTGTGCGAAGATGTGGTTCGCGCCGTGGCCAGGTGTGGCCTTAAAAGATCACCAACAGCACGCGTTGGATCTCGGACGTGGCAGTCCTCACCGCTGGTGTCGTCCGCTATCGAGGCTGACAATGGTTACTATTAGTCATCGTTCTACGAAAAACGCCGCCACTTGCACAGAATGGAGAGCAGCTCAAGAGAACGAGCAAGAGGCTCAGACCCGTACGACCATAGAGCCAAAGACACTCGGAAGCGGTTCATCACGTCCCCCATGCCCCACTCGTTGCTAAATATAGTGCTGTGGATGTCCCTGATCCGTTCCCCCTGGTCCACATATACCTCAACAGCATTTCTTGGAAAACGAAAGACCAGCACACGGCTTGGGCTGATGAATCCTTGTCGCAAAGGGCGTGCTTGTCGCCGTCAACGTATTGCTGGTCCCCCAATTTTGTCCTGCCGGCCTGGGACTGGGGCTGCCACAGTTGGTGAGCAAACTTTTGCACTGCAAGATTAGGAAGAGTCCAAGGTTGTTTCAAAGACGAAGTCCACCATTTACTTGGCCTTCCGCGTCGCTGTAGTTACAGTTATGGCACACGAGGCGCCGAGCTCATGGCTGCATTCGTTCTCCACACCGTCGACGTCGCGACAATCGTCGTAAAAGTGTGGCCTGTCTCTGTCGCCATCCAGCAACAGGCTTTCAGCAACAGCGAGTCAGTTTGTCATCGAGGTTGCCGAGAATGGCCGGTGGTCCTTCTGGATCTGGAGCCTCGGCCAGCGCTCCCGCCACCGGGGCGCCGCAGACGTCGGGTACGCCGTTGGAATTTGGTTTGCAGTGCGTGCAGTTGGGGGCAGCTCGCAGCGGCTATAACTGTAGAGTTGCGTTCGCACAGACCTCGATCAGATTCCTAACTCCGCGGTTCTGCATGCCACGTACAGATCATCACCGATAATTCCCCCGTACTCTACTTCCAGCATCAGTCTTATGAGACGCTGCAGCGCATGCAGGATGCAGGGTCATATGGTTTCGACCTGCCCACTCGTGCAAGATCCTTGTTATCAGTGTGTCACCCGCTGTGGGAAGACAACGTGCACGGTGTGCCCTGTGGCGTGCATGAAGCGCAAGATTCCGGGCCACACAGAGGACATGCAGTCGTGCGTGATTCCCAAGGGGCGTGAGGCCAACTTCGTGTACGAAATGCACGATACAGCTGCAATGCACACCCGGCTCCAAGTGATCATTGATGCCCGGGAGCTTTCGCCTCGCCAATTGAAAGAGAAGCGGGCTCGCGCCAAGCAGTCTCTGATCGACACGGCTGGGGTTTCTGGGCGTGAGTCACACGTGGCGTCCCACGTCGCCATATCAAAGATAGTCGATGACGCGGGATTGGGCGGTGCGGAAGCTCCGCCATGTACCCGAGATGCAGATGCTGCTGTCGCGGCCGCGCTGGACGCCGGTGAGACTCCTGGGGCTTCCCGGATTGCCGGCGCCCTTGCAGCGGACAGCGTGCACCACGGAGATCGCGCTGTACCGGAGCCCCCTGTTTTTCCAGCTCTTAGCGGGGCTAGCGCCGTCGAAGAGGCGCGGGTGGCAGCTCTCAGCACCCTTTACCGAAAATTTCGGTCAATGCAGCAGCCGAAGTAGACCCCAGCTAAGCGCAAGAGCTTGAGCGACGATTTGCGGACGGATGGGGTGCGAGCGAGGCGCACAGGTACTAACGTTGAGATGTACGGTTCGGAGAACCCTTGATCGACTCGCTTTGGTGCTCAGCTTTGCACTGCTGGGCTGCAGGTTGCGCATGTATCGGACGTTGAGCTCGCGTCGCAAGTGAGGGACACTCTTCACGCGTTTTTCTGTGCCCCTAACCACTTCTACGGTAAAGCTCTAACAGCTGAGTCGCTCGAGATCTCTGCTCTTGTGGCCGCCCTGATGGAGTGCGCCGACAGCGCCGACCTCAAGACCGTTTCAATACGAGCGGAGCTGACGCAGATTGTCACCCAGATCCGCCGCCGGGAACGAAAGCCTCCGGACGCTGTTTGATGTACGTTGCCTGTCACACAGACTAGAAGATCAGCACGAGCAGTCCAAGACATCCCCTGTGCCTGTAACCGCACAAACACGAAACGCATAATAACTCTGCCTCTGACACATCAACGACCCATGACGTCTCTGCTGTTGCATCTGGTACACCGTAGTGACCCCCACAGGACAGGGGCGCTGCAATGGTCCCCAGCTCGCGTCAATAGCTGGGCGGCGTTCTTGCACTGACGGATCCGGTCCTGCCTATGTCTCATCCCAGAAATAAGCTCAAGACGGCGGGCCCTCAAAACGCAGGCACGAACGCGCCGGAGCAACGAGCCGCTCTTTTCTGTGCCTCCCTGTATGGTATTTGTGTTTCTGATGGCACCACTGAACTCAGCAGGGGCGGAAACACCAGGATCCGCAGCATGCACTCACCAGCAGTCCGTACGCGACGGGATGTTGCATGCGGGCCGGCGGCGGGAGCCTCGCGCGAGGGCCGGCGTGATTGCACTGGCAGCGGTGGCGGTTGGACAATGGGATGGGCGGTGGGAGATGTTTTGGCCTCCCAGTGTGACGGGGGGGTGTCGCAGCGACCGTCCTGGGATGGGCGCGGAACTTGCGCGGAGGTGCGTTGTGCGTGGTTTTGTTCTTTGACGCTGCGTTCAAGCTTTGGATGGCTCCGGGGACATAGGGGAGCCGTCGTCCATGCGTGGCGCGCGGAGGCCACAGCGCAACTGCCATGACTCCCGCAGCGTGTGGCAGGTTTTGTGGAGTACGCGAGACACGGACACACGGACACTTCCGCAATGCGGTTCCAACTCTTAGTGCTTATGTGGCTTCCCGTGTTCTTTTGTTGTTTTCGGAGGCGCCGATGAAGTATTGAGGGGCCGAATCGCCGGAGACGTCGGTGCCTCAGTAAGGGAAGATTTATTCGTAAGCGACGCTCTGTCACAAGCCGGCATGGGCGGTGGGAGTGTCGACGAGATCTTGGTCACGGCCAGCTTTCCAGTTCTGGCTGTGTCACTTGCCCCCGCGTGCGATTCCCTCGTCACTCATAAGGTTCTGTGGACTCTTCTCCTCCTTTTTTTTAGTTCTTTGTGGCTGTGTTGGCTTGTCGGTTTTGGCAGTTGGGCCCGCCGCCCTGTGGCCGCGGCATCGTTGGTGGACTTTCTTTCCCGTTTTGTTCTTTGCATCTCTTTGGTTCGTCTGTGTGGAGTCTTCTTCCCTTTCGGCTTTTAGTTGTTGTGATGTGGTCCTTGGGAGATTCTTTCATTTGTTTTTACATTCACGCTTGGCGTTGAGATGCTCTGTATTGTCGTCTGCTGGTCTTCTCAGTTACGCTTGCAGCATCTAACAAGGATGTTTTTACTCCGACACCACCGCAATCGGTTCTTTTCGTACAGAGATGGGCAGCTGTTGACAAGGACGGGCGTAGAAGATGGGTTTTGTTGAGACGGGAGGGGTGTTGGGAAAGGCTGGTGCACGTCCGCGGAGGGGAGGGTAAGCCACGTAGTTGGAGCAGAAAGCACGCAGATGTGGATGAGACTGGTTTGGAAAGAGGGAGGGTGGTTAAGCAGTAGTGGGCATTTATCGAGGCGGAATGCTCCAGGGGAACAGGTGGGCTGACCACAAGGCGGGGCTGCACGGGCACTGGGTCAAAGGCAGGATGGCAACGAAGCGGAGGGAAAGTGGTAAGGGAGGACGCTGGTGCTGAGCACATAAGCATTGAACCACATCTCGGACTGTCTGATAAGGAACCCCTGAGTGTCGGGTCAGGCGCAAAAGACGAGAGCCATGCACGCAAAGAAATTTTAAAGATGGACTGAAGAATTTGTGGATGTTGGCCTGTTGCAGGCAACGACCGGGATCTGAGCCCAGAAAAGGGGTCCTAAAGGTGAGAAAAAGTGGGGTATATGGGTGCAAGGAAGTAAGTAACATACCTAGCGAGAAAGTAGCACAAAGAACCGAGGTTACTGACAATTTAGCAACGTTCCTTACTTCCATGGCCCCTATAATATAGAGGGTCGATGGAAGAAAGTAACATGCCAGCTGCTCAAGAAGGTAGCCTGCCCCTACCCGCCAATACCTCCAGGGCAGTGGTCCGGGATGTCTAAGAAAGAGCGCGCCTCGCAAATAGGCTCCGGCTCTCTTTGGCGCCACCAAAGTGCGCGTTTTTCGGCGGTCGACTTCAGTGACCATGACGCACACATATGTGATTTGCAGCACTTCTGGACCAGTGGTAAACCGGTTCTAAGAACTGTACCGTTCCCAGAAGGCGTTCCAAGTGATGAGGACAGAATTTGGGGATCAGCAATACGTCCAAAAGTTCACCCCTCTTCAACGCGCCACTATACCCTCCTACCCACAGTTAGTCATCAACATCAAAATCACTTCAGAAAGCGACCGCATGGCCGCCATGGAGCGCTGGAGGCGACGCTTGGCATCTTCGTGGGAAACGTCCGCAGCCGATCTCCGGTGGTCAAGGCGCTCAACGACAGCGTGGCGCTCCACCGCCAGCCTTTGCATCACGGCTGCGGTGTCCTCCATCAGCCGCTTGGCCGCCTTTCGGGTCTCCACTGCGAGGAACCACTGTTGCTCAGCAGGCGTCCGCCTCCGCGACTGGCGCGGCGCCACTGACACCGCCTTCGCCACAGAAGGCACAGCCTCCGCGTGACTGTCGGGGGGCGCGGCGGCGGAAGAGGCGGCGGCCGCAGACCCTGCTGACCCGAGGCTGGCCACGATGGCGACGGGCGGCAGGGGCGGCGGCGGGGAGCGTGGGAGCACCGGCGGTGGCGGCGGCGGCGGCGGCGGCGGCGGCGGCGGCGGCGGCGGCGGTCGCGTCGGCAGCGGCGGCAGCAGAGAAGGAGGCGGGGGCGCAGGCGGGGCACCGGGGCGGGTGACAGAGCGCGCGACGATTCCGCTGAATCGGACAGTAGTGGCGTTGCCACTGAGGGCGGCACCGCTGGCCCCACCCCACGGGCACGAGAGTGTACGCGGGCCACGGCGTGATGGAGCCGTCCGGGAAGCGGTGGGAGCAGCAGCGTTCTCCGGGTAGGGGGCGGCGGTGGCGGCGGCGGCGGTGGCGGCCGTGGGCCCGCGTCGCCAGGAGGTGATGACATGCACTCGTGCGCGCCGCCAGGCGACCGCGGACTCTCGCCATCCGCAGTGATTTTTGGTGAGGGTCCGACGCCACGACGTCAGCCCGGCACGCAGAGCGCGCACTCCCGTGCGCCGTGGCCGTGGACATAGTGGACGCAGAAGGCGTCGTGTCGAAAAACGACGCCCCCATTTTTAGAAGGGCGAGTGATGGTGTGACTGTACAGTGGGAGAAGGTGGTGGGAGCAGAGAGAGCTGGAAACCGACGACAGGAAGTGGTTTGCCTTGAAGGGTGGACGACTGTGTAGGTGTAGCATTCGGAAAGAGGAAAACATGCGGAATGCTCCCAAGCGCTCCGCCCAATTGGGGGAGGACTGCGGATTCAGTGCACGGACGCCTGTCGGAGCCCTCATCGGGCATGTCAGTGTGTGGTCACGCGCCGCCGGCGCCTTTCGCGCAGGGCACAGCGCGGGCAAAGCACAGATCGGCGGCGGGTGGGGGGGACAGAGACGGCCTGTGGAGAAGATAGGCGCTACAGTTTGCAGGTGAGCCGCATCCTTCATGAGAGATGAAATTCGGCGGGACGACCGCAGATTTGTGACGCTATGCAAAGCTCCATATCAGCTGTTGGTGCACGGCTTCCGGACATGAAATCGCCGGGAAGAGGTCCGCTGCCGCCCCACATCGTCCATGCGGCCAGTCTGGCGCGCGGACCGGGCTGAGACAGCGTGGGGCGGCGCGTCTCTGACGCATTCCGCGCAGGATGCATCGCAGGCCAAGCACTGGACCGCCGCAGGTCGTATGGGGCGAAAACAACCCGCGGGTGGGGATGGAATGGAGCGCTCCGCCGCAGCCGCAGGCCGCGTGCGATCCGAGGTACACCTGTGGGACCGCACGCTGCCAGAGCACAGCAAAGCGCAGCCGCCACCCTTGGCTTGTGCGGCTGTAACAGGGCTGGTTCCTCAGGCATGTATGGCTGAGCGGTCCCGAGCCATCTCAGCGTGGGCACCTTTCCGAGGGGGGGGCAGGATGCGTCTGAACCGATAACCTGTATAATGGCGCCACACAACCCCGGAAAGCATCCGCCAGTCGTCATCAACCCACGACTGTGAGCACCCAACCAACCAACCACCAAGACCGCCCACCGCACTCCACCAAGGCGACAGCCCATGAATCTCCCCGGCCGAATCAGCAAATGACGGTGTCTCCCGGTCATCAGACATGCCCGGGTGCCTACCTCGACTCGTCCCAACGTATTGGGCCAGGTAAGCCATGCTGAGTCTCGAGAAACTGCAGGAGGCCGGCACCTACAGCTGTGCATGAGGTAATTGTTGGCCGACGCACCGTCCTTCATTTCTCGTTTGTGCATCACAGGTTATTGCTTTCCGAAGTGCTCCAGGACAACAATTTAAATGAGGTAGGTTCGCATCAGCACTTCCGATATTGAGAAGACCTCTTTGTGTCTGGAAGGTATGGTCCATGATACTCTCAATATCCAGAAATAAACGGTCCAGTTACACAAGAGGGTGCTCTGTGCATCAAAAACTCAGGTCCCCCACCGCGTCTGCGCCATGCCCCGTCGCGTCGCCCCCACCGCCACCCAAAAAGAGGCTAAATGAAAACGCAGCAGCACAGCCGCGACCCCTAGCTAGCTGCCCGCGACCGTCACCGCCATCTGCGGAAGCGACGCGGGGTTGTCGGTGGGTGGCAGAAGGGGGAGGTAGCTCCAAAAAGCCGAAAGCCGTACCGGCGGCTCCTCCCTCCCACTGGTAGCAGAAAAGTGCCTGGGGGTGGCAGCGCGGCACATCCCTGTCGCCGCCCCCGCCATATGTCGCGAGGGGGGCGCAGGCGGGAAGGATCAGTGCCGCCGCCCGTCGCCCCCGAATCCCCCACAGAGACACCAAAAACGCAGGTCCCCCACCCTGACGGCGCCTTTTCGCGTGGCGCCGCCCACCCCCTCAGCCTGGAAAGAGGTAAAGAAAGACGCAGGAGCACCGTCGCGACCCTGAGACACCCGCCCGCACCCGTCACCGCCACCTGCGGCAATGCCGCGGAGTCGTTGGTGGGGTGGCAGAGGGGGGAGGTAGCTCCAAGAAGCCGGAAACGGCACCAGCGGCTCTCCAATCCCGCTCGTGGCGGCAAACTGCGGGGGGGCGGTCGCCTCACACATCCTCACTGACGCCCCCGTCATAGGACGTCAAGCCGGTTGTGGGCAGGGTCCTGTAGGGCGGCGCCTCTGTCTGCCTTAACAACGAAGTCGTGGGAGGTAAGTTCGTGTGTGGATCAGGGAATGTATGTTGAAGTGCAGAATACTGTTACTCCCAAAAAGGTTTCATATTTACTCACTGTATCTGTTACTTACTTCCTTGGACCCGTGACCCCGAAACAGTGGCTTCCTGCTCAGGTGATACACAGTGCGTCGGGAGTCATCCATTCGGCTGGCAGCGTAGGCACGTACCCTGATTCTACAGGGCACACAGGGCTTACTAGCGGGATCGAAGTATTCACATGGCTACCTGTTGTATTCAATTACAACTTGTTTGCATCCGATGTGGATAACGTGAGTGTTTCATCAACTTTCGCCGCTATTGTGAAAACGCAGTCAGTCCCAGTCTCTGGCCGCCAGGACAAAATTCGGGGACCAGCGATAGGACGAAGGAAACAGATGTGGACATGTTTGTGTCAACAGTCGCCGGTGGTGGCAGACTACGGGACAGGACGCTTCAACACGCACAAGCAAGCCCTACACACCCAACCACATCAGAAAGGAGAAACAATGACAGTGATAGTGGCCATCTTATGCTCAGAGTTGCTCCTGGGTGTCCGTCGGGCGCCACCGACGCACCTTCGTACCATCCACGAAAATGATCCCCGAGGGGAACCCACTAACCAGGCCCTCCATTTCCCGCCTCTCCGCCCCAGTCGGTCACACAATGACACACGCCAGCATAAAAAGTGTCATGAACAGAAAAAGGCCATGATAAAAATTGTTTCTGACCGTCGCAGGAGACAAGCTTGTAGTGGATCCTGCCCTCAAAGCCAACGGGGTATAGCCCCGTCAGAAAACCCAGCACAGGATGCGGATCGCTACGCCAGAGTCACAACGCGAACGCCGGGATCACTGGGCGCGAAGCGCACAAAAACG
>Ga0114955_1001702_pt1 | contig 10074 bp, 9 predicted proteins | sample Porto_5metaG_FD_87302 | JGI IMG/M metagenome (GOLD analysis project Ga0114955, IMG submission 87302) | Marine algal microbial communities from Porto, Portugal - Porto_5 metaG | ecosystem: Host-associated > Algae > Red algae > Unclassified | place: Portugal: Porto | collected 2015-02-02 | reverse complement strand
TCTGGTATGCCAACTGCTGCGGATTCTGCCACTGCCTCATGTTCAAGCACGGTGTTTTCCACATCTGTCGGCCCTACGCGGTAGCCTGCCGTAATGATAATGTCATCATCACGCCCAGAAAACCAATAGCTGCCATCGCTATGACGCTCGACCACATCGCCAGTCAAATAGTAATCATCCACAAAGGCGTCTTTTTCATTCCAGCTATAACCGCAGAAATAAAACGCAGGCGATTGGCTAACCACTACGGCAAGCTGTCCTTGTTCACCATCAGTCAATACTTGCATGTCATCATCCAATACGACGAGTGTGTGACCCGGTAGCGCCATGCCCATCGAGCCAGTAGGACATTCATGTGCTAATGCATGGTGCGCACAGCAGGTCATACCCGTCTCTGTTTGGCCGTATTGGTCCTTTACTTGGCAGTTCAAATACGTCTCAACCCAATTAACCACTTCGGTATTTAAAGTTTCGCCTGCTGAGTTGGCACAGCGCAGTGATAAACGGGCGCTAGCATCGTCATGTGATTTCTCAAATACACCGCTCGATTTCATCATCCGAAACGCCGTTGGCGAAGAAGCTAAATTGGTAATTTTATGGCGAACCATAAAGTCGCGGGTATTGGCAGCATCAAAGCCCGCCTCGTTAAAGTAAGTCGTGACGCCCATCAGTAAAGGCCCCGTAATCGCGTAATATAGCCCATATGCCCAGCCGGGATCGGCCATATTCCAGTAGTTATCATCGGCGCGCAAGTCAATCGCATAGCGCATATACAGATAAAAAGCAGATAACGCTGATAACGGCACACTGACGCCCTTTGATTTACCGACCGTACCTGAGGTAAACATTTGCAAAAACGGCGCATCTTCATTGAGAAAAACAGCCTCTAGCGTTTGCGGCTGGGTCGCCATCATCTGAGCATAATTATCATCAGCCCATTTGCTTTCATTATCAGCTTGCGCATTATTCTTACTGCCAACCATGACCATTTTGGTTTGCTCGGCTAAGTCTTCAAATTTACTACGATTTTCAATATTGGTAAAAACCACTTTGGTATTGGCTTTATCCATGCGGTATTTAATCGAATCATAGCCAAAAGCGGTAAATAGCGGTTGATAGACTGCGCCAATCCGCCAAGTCGCTAGTACAATGGTGAGCAGCTCAGGGGTACGCGGTAGCATGGTCGCTACTTGGTCGCCAACTTGTACGCCGTAGGATGTTAATAAATTGGCCACTTGCGCACTGGCTTTATCAAGCTCAGCAAAAGTCATGCGCGTCACATTGCCAGCGGTATCTTCATGCACTAAGGCTAGATTATCGCCGCGTCCATCACGCACATGACGACCGCAGCAGGCCATATAAGCATTTAAACGGTCATCTAAGTGCTCGCCATAGATTTCTGCCAATAACGCATTCATATCAAAATTATGATAGTAATCGTTGTAGCTCGTTGGTGTGTGGGTAGTATCTTTAGTAGAGTTTGCGGACGAATGATTGGAAGATGTGGTGTTCATAAGCTAATCCTTTAGCAATCGAGAGTCGCTGACGATAGACGATATCAGCACTTTATTAGAAGTCAAACAGTCCTATCCTAGTCACTATTTGCTCTTATGGTTTGCGCATATAAAAATGCGTATACTCTATTAGTAACGCATTTTTATATTTATATCAATACATAACGTATCATTTTTCAGAAATTAATACGAGTTTTGCTAAAAATAAATTTATTGGATAGCATTTAAAAAGCCTAGCAGCGCTTTCTCTTCGCAGCTTTGATATTGCTTGGTACGGCCACGGCGCGCTTGTTTATAACACTCAAAAAACTGCCCTGCTAAAAAGCGCTCAATAATAATAGGATTGATATAAGACGCTCGGCAGACAGCAGGTGTATTGCCAAGCTCTTCTGCGACTTCTTTGACCATATCAACGATCAGCTGCTGGCGCTCATTACTATTAGGCTCACTGACTAATATTTCTCTGCCATTCGAGCTCTGCAGCTCATCGTACAAATAACTGGCCGCAAGGACGCTTGCCATCCAAGTACGAAAATCCTTGGCGCTATATACATTGCTGCTGTATGTCTTGCCCTCACTATGATGACCGCCAGTATGCGACCGTATATAGTCATTGATATCGCTACTATCGACGACTTGCTTATCACCATTATCATCCAAATATTTAAAAATCTGATAACCTGGCAGCTCAGAGCAGGCTTGTACAATCTCAATTAAACGCTCGTCTTGCAATTCGATATGATGCTCTTTGGCACTTTTCCCGACAAAATCAAACGCCAAGCCATTGTCCGTTTCGCTGATGTGCCTGCTACGTAACGTACTGAGACCATAGCTTTTATTGAGCTTGGCATAGCGGCTATTACCGATACGAATTAAGGTAGTTTCCAGCAATTTAACCACGGCAGCAAGTACATTGGCGCGTGATAGTGGCGCTGCTTCCAAGTCTTTTTCGACTTGCGCTCGCAGGTTTGGCAATGCCTCAGCAAAACCTATCATCGCTGCAAACTTAGCATTGTCTCGCACGCGATTCCATTCGGGATGATATAGGTACTGCTTGCGCGCTTTGTCATCGCGGCCTGTCGATTGCAGATGACCTTTAACATCTTGGCATATCCAAACCTCTGACCACATCGGCGGAATGACCAAGGCATCAAAACGCTGGCGTAACGCTTTGTCTTTCACCGTTTTGCCGGTGGCGTCTTTATAAGTAAAGCCGCGGCCCCAACGCCTGCGAGTAAACCCTGGCTCATCATCGCTGACGTAGCGTAAGTTGGCCAAGCGCGCCAAATGTTCATAATCATGGCGCACATCTTGCGTGGTCGTTTGGTCATCTAGCTTCGCCATAAAAAATACTCAATTAATCAAATAGTCGTTTTAGGATAATGAATTGCGGCTATTTTTGCTGTTTGTTTGCCACAAGCAAAGTGTAATCGATGTGTAAGAAACACTCTTTAAAGGGTTCTAAATAATGAGCTTTTCAGCCATAATTCGACAACAATCACCACTTAAGTTAAATAAATATCATGAAAAATACCTCTATAAAAATAACCCCATTATCTAAAGCTGATTACGACTCTTGGTTAAATTTATGGCAGCGCTATCTGGCATTTTATGAAACCAGTTTGCCACTGCGTACGACTGACACAACATGGCACAACCTACTTGAAAGCGATATGCCGATTTATGGTTTTGGCGCATGGCAGAACGACATACTAGTAGGTATCACGCATGTGGTGCTACATCCAAATACTTGGAATACGACAGAATGCTGTTACTTAGAAGATTTATACGTTAGTGAGGCGGTTCGCGGGCAAGGCGTTGGACGCGCACTGATTGAACAGGTGTATGAATTTGCCAATAACAAAAACTGCAACCGTGTTTATTGGACGACGCAAGAAGACAATGCGACGGCACGCAATCTCTATGATGTAATCGCTACTCAAACTGACATGGTGCAATATCGCAAAGACTTATAACTTTGATTGGCTCTATGTTGTCAGTCTACTATCTTTAAATTTATTCAGAATAATACGCACAAAAAAACGCCAAGCGTTAAGCACTTGGCGTTTTTTTACGACACAAATCTAAACTAAAAATGATTATTTACCATAAGTACATAAATAAGCACTTTCAACGTCTACTTTTACTTGAAACTTCTGGTTGGCTTCAACGGTAAATTGCTCGCCCGCATTAAAGGTTTGCCACTCATCACTTTCTGGCAGTTTTACCGTCAATGCTCCACTGACTACGCTCATGGTTTCAAAATCGCTAGTACCAAACTCATACTCGCCAATTTCCATCACGCCAACAGTAGCTGGCAGGGTTGCCGTTTGAAAGGCGATAGAAGTCACTTTATTATCAAAATAGTTATTAACGCTTGGCATAATTTTCCTTAAGTCGTTTCGTTTAAAGTCTGATTAGTGATTAAATAGCAGTAATAGGCTATCTATAACAGCATAGCAATTTAATAAAGAACACTCGGCTCTGTTGTTCGTAAACTCTCAAAGTCGCTCGTTTATCTTTATTAAATCGCCTTTATAATAGGCTATTGCTGTTCCTTTTATGTATAGCAGTCGATAGTATTTATGGAATAAATTTACAGCCCAGCTTTTAAGCTTGCTACAATAAATTGATCGAGGTCACCATCGAGTACCGCGCCAGTATTAAAGGTTTCAACACCAGTACGCAAGTCTTTGATACGCGAGTCATCGAGTACATAAGAGCGGATTTGACTGCCCCAACCGACATCAGATTTATTATCCTCAACCGCTTGCTGGCTCTCCATACGTTTTTGCATCTCAAGCTCATACAACTTGGCGCGGAGCATTTTCATCGCCGTCGCTCTGTTTCCATGTTGGCTACGCTCGTTCTGGCAAGTCACCACCACGCCACTTGGTTCGTGAGTAATACGCACCGCAGAGTCGGTGGTGTTCACGTGCTGACCGCCGGCGCCCGATGAGCGGTAAGTATCGATACGCAAATCTGCTGGATTGATATCAATCTCGACGTTGTCATCGATTTCAGGCGACACGAAAACAGCGGCGAACGAAGTATGACGACCATTATTACTATCAAATGGTGATTTACGCACTAAGCGATGCACGCCAATTTCGGTACGTAACCAACCAAACGCATAATCACCCTTAATCTCAATCGTGGCTGATTTAATCCCAGCAACGCTACCAGAAGACACTTCAATCACGTCAACCTTAAAACCATGTGATTCCGCCCAGCGCGTATACATACGCAGTAGCATTTCTGCCCAATCTTGCGCTTCCGTACCGCCACTGCCTGACTGGATATCCAAGTAGCAATTGTTTGGATCCATCTCGCCACTAAACATTCGGCGGAATTCTAAATCAGCAACGCGCTTCTCTGCATTGTCGAGCTCTGCTTGCACATCAGCAAGCAATGATTCGTCCTCTGCTTCTACCGCCAGCTCTAGCATGGCAGCAGCATCTTCCAAAGTAGTCTCAAGCGAAACCACCACGTCGATGACGCCATCAAGCTGGCTTTTTTCTTTATTAATCTTGGTCGCGCGCTCTGGATCATTCCATAGCTCGGGGTTTTCTAATTCTAAATTGACTTCTTCTAAGCGTTCTTGCTTACCGTCGAAGTCAAAGATACCTCCGCAAATCCTGCCCACGCTCAGATAAGTCTTTGATTTGTTCTTGATACGGATTGATTTCCATAAGTATTCCTGTCTTTTTAAATAGATATCTCACTGATATGGCGCTATTTTAAATGAGATTGACGCTAAATAGTTGGCTAATTAGTACTGCCTGTATATTAAATAGCGTTAAGCTAACTAAATCGACCAATCTTCTACTGCCCAACGATGGGCAAGCGCGTGCGCATGTAGCGCATCATCGGGTGACACGCAAATAGCCACATCCGCCCATTCGAGCAATGGAATGTCATTTTTGGAGTCTGAGTAGGCATAAGTTTTATCAAAAGTGATACCCGCTAATTGCTTTTTATTAAGCCACTTGTCTAGATGGTAGATTTTACCTTCTTTAAAATTGGGCTTATCGGTTAATTTACCGGTATAACGCTCGTTTTGTATCTCAAGTGGCGTCGATAGTACATTACTCTCTTCAATACCAAAACGCTTAGCAATCGCCGACACTACAAAATCATTGGTGGCAGAAATAATCACCACGTCGTGACCCTGCTCGACGTGATGACAGAGCGCCTCCATGGCTTTTGGGCGAATATGCGGCTCGATTTCCGTCTTAATATAATCTTCGCGTAGCTCATGCAGTCTGTCCATCGGTAAGCTACTTAAAAATTGCGCGACAAATTCATTGTATTCGGTCGCATCGAGCGTACCTTCGATATAATCTTGATAAAACTTTTGATTGGCGGTGCGATATTCAGCTTCGTCAACCAGATTATGCTTGACGATATACTCGCCCCATAGGTAATCGCTATCGACATCGAGTAACGTATGGTCTAAATCAAAAAGTGCCAACTCTTTTGGAGCTTGTCCCGCTTGTGTTGCCTGCATAATGGAGCCTTGTTTTTATTAATTAAAGGAATGATTTTTTGACTATAAAATATGTTAGAAAATTATTGGATATAAAACGTGTTGCATCATGCGCTATAAGTCTACTGTTTACTAAACATAATTATGCTAACTTATTTACTTTAATATCTCATTACCTTATCTTTAATCTGCTTGATAATAACAATAGAGAACTGTATGAAAGCGCCTGATGATAAAACTGCTTTGTCCAACCGACCGCGACGTCCTGCCCGCTCCATCAGAGAAATCAGGCGACGGCAGTTAGGCAAAAGCTATCAATCGCCTTTAGAGCGTCTACTTTATGCGCTGTTAAACGCTCTGTTATATGGTTTTGGCGGCTTACTTATCGACCTTGCCATCGTTGTTATTCGCTCCATCGCCGGTATGGGCAATGGCGAGATATTCTGGCTATTCACGCCGTTTATGCTAGTTTTGGGGGCGTTAACGGGTTTTATTGTCGGTAAAAGCGCCGGCGCTGAAAGCGTCAATGCTTTAAATATCGATGATACGAGTAATAATCATTACCTTAATGACCATTCTATACGCCATGATATCTTCCGCGGACTGATTATCGGTATTATCATTTTTGCCGTTATTTGGCTTATCATGATGCTAATGGCATAAAATTCCGCTTTCTGATGCCTCAATCAGGCATCGCTATTTCTGTTAGGCCGGTTTTAAATTTCTGACAGCGCTCCGCATAATGCATAGCTGATAGCTTTAACATTGCCGCTTGCTCATCGCTTAAGGTTTTGACCACTTTTGCCGGCGCGCCCATCACCAGCGAATTATCCGGTATCTCTTTACCTTCAGTAACCAAAGCTTTGGCACCAATGATACAGTTTTTACCGATTTTGGCATTATTCAATACCACCGCGCCAATACCAATCAAGCTATTATCACCAACTTCGCAGCCATGCAGCATCGCTAAATGGCCAATGGTGACGTAATCGCCGATTTTAACCTCAATCCCTGCATCGGTATGAATGACGCTGTTTTCTTGCACATTACTATAATCACCGATATGAATGCGCTCGTTGTCACCGCGAATCACCGCGCCAAACCAGACGTTGGCTTGATGACCCAAATACACATCGCCTATCACCCGTGCGGTATCAGCAACCCAACCATTAAATGGTACGGCAAACTCTGGCGTTTTGTCTAAATATTGATAAATCATCATCCATCCTTAGTGGTTATTTTTATACAAGTTTATATATGGTAAAAAGCGTGCCACAAATAAATGTGACTTAAAGCATGATAGTTGTAAAGAAAGATAAAAACTTTATAGTATAATGCTGCCGCCAATCAATAGAGCAATTAGAATTTAGAATAAAGCCGTATGCCATTTATCCCTATAAAATAACTATAGAATTTTATAGAGACAATCAACGCTCACCAACCTTTTTTAGGATCGCAGTGATGATCAGCAAAAAATACGCCCCTATCGTTTTATTATCGACCAGCTTGATGGCTGCCATCCCTGCCCACGCTGACAGTAGCACTACTAGTAAGGTAGGCGATGTACTGGCCTTTGCCATTCCAGCTGCTGCTTACGGTAGCACTTATTATATGGATGATAAAGAGGGTCGTCAGCAATTTTACTATTCATTTGCGACCAACGTTGCTACGACGCAAGTCCTAAAGTCGGTGATAGACAAAGAGCGACCCAATGGCCGTGATGAGGATTCCTTCCCTTCTGGCCATACCTCGATGGCGTTTCAGGGTGCCAGCTTTATCCATAAACGCTATGGCTTAGAATATAGCATTCCTGCGTATATTGGCGCAGGTTTCGTGGCTTATAGTCGTGTTGAAGCCGATGAGCATGATGTGGCCGACGTGGTGGCAGGGGCAGCATTAGGAATTGCCAGTAGTATGTATTTAACCAAAAGCTATTATGACGACCAAGTGCACATCGCCACCAATTTAGCACCCGACTATTATGGGGTATCGGTGCATTATAATTTTTAATAGCACTTATTTATCCCATTTGAAAGCACTAAATACAGACATTAGAAATAACAGAAGAGATAAGATGCTAGCCCTTAACGCAAAACTCTAGTATAATGCGCAAAATCTGTGCCAAAGCGAGCGGACATGATGCAAGTTACTCATTCACCCTTAGTGAATCCTGTACCTTTTCATCTATGATGTCTTCTCGCTTTTTTGTGGAAAAAATTTGGCTTCAGCCCTTTTTTTATGTGTATTTAGCAGTATTTAAATACCTCTAAAAAGCCATTTTAGAACAAAATTTTTATCATAAAACATCACGGCACTCACCCATAACAGCGGAGGCAACCCTTGAATTCATCGGCAGAAATACAAGCAATTTTGGCACTAGCAGACGGTACTATTTTTCGCGGTTTGAGTATCGGTAGTCTTGGTCATCGTGTCGGTGAGGTGGTATTTAATACAGCCATGACAGGGTACCAAGAAATTCTAACTGACCCAAGTTACGCGCGCCAGCTGGTCACGCTTACCTATCCGCACATCGGCAATACTGGCACCAACGCTGAAGATGTCGAATCTGGTAATGGCCATCAAGTATGGGCTGAAGGGCTTATCATTCGTGACGCGACGATGGTCACTTCAAACTTCCGTAACTCAGAGTCATTGACGGATTATTTACAGAACCATGATACGGTCGCCATTGCTGATATCGATACCCGCCAGTTGACGCGCTTATTACGTGATAAAGGTGCACAAAACGGTTGTATCATGACCGCTTCTAACGGCGCAACGATTAGCAGCGAAGATGAGCAGCAAGCGATTAAATTGGCGCAAGAATTCGCTGGTATCGAAGGCATGGACTTGGCAAGAGAATGCTGTACGCCGAAGACGTTTGAATGGACAGCAGGCAGCTGGGATTTGTCAGACACCCTACTCAACCGCGATATACCGGGCAGCCATGATAGCGGTACGGGCGGCTTTTTTAAACAGCTTGGCACCCATGTTGACTCAAAATACAACGTTGTCGCCTACGATTTTGGTAGCAAAACCAATATCCTGCGTATGCTCGTAGACCGCGGTTGTCATGTGACGGTCGTACCCGCCCAAACGCCTATTGCAGATGTGTTAGCAATGAATCCAGACGGTATCTTCTTATCAAATGGTCCTGGCGATCCTGCGGCTTGTGATTACGCTATCGATGCGGTCCGTCATATCATTGAAGAAACCGACATTCCAACCTTTGGTATCTGCTTAGGTCATCAGCTCATTGGTCTTGCCAGCGGTGCCAACACTATCAAAATGAAAACCGGTCATCACGGTGCCAACCATCCTGTCCAAGACTTAGCCACTGGTACGGTGATGATTACCAGTCAAAACCATGGTTTTGCCGTTGATGAAGACACCTTGCCTGATAACGTTAAATCTACCCATCGCTCATTATTTGATGGTACCAACCAAGGCATTGAACTGACCAATAAGCCGGTCTTTAGTTTTCAAGGTCACCCAGAAGCCAGCCCTGGTCCACATGATGCTGCGCCACTGTTTGATAGGTTTGCGGATATGATGGCAGCGGCAAAAGCGTAACTTATCAATAGTTAACCGCAAACAGAGAATAAATATAAGTATAAAGCTTGAAGCACAGATGGTGGTTCAAGCTGCACCCTAGCAGACACGATAAGTATTATCGAACATATCGTTAAAATACAGATTACTCAAAATATCACCCAAACGAAGGTAGCCCTAACTATGCCAAAACGTACCGACATAAAAAGCATTCTTATCATTGGCGCAGGCCCTATCGTCATCGGCCAAGCATGTGAGTTTGACTACTCAGGCGCGCAGGCGTGTAAAGCGCTAAAAGAAGAAGGCTACCGCGTCATCTTGGTCAACTCAAACCCTGCAACCATCATGACCGACCCTGTCATGGCTGATGCGACTTATATCGAGCCGATTACCTGGCAGACGGTTGAGCAAATCATTGCTAAAGAGCGTCCGGATGCTATCCTGCCAACGATGGGCGGACAGACAGCGCTAAACTGTGCTTTAGACCTAGACAAACATGGCGTCTTGACCAAATACAAC
>Ga0114955_1001701_pt1 | contig 10080 bp, 9 predicted proteins | sample Porto_5metaG_FD_87302 | JGI IMG/M metagenome (GOLD analysis project Ga0114955, IMG submission 87302) | Marine algal microbial communities from Porto, Portugal - Porto_5 metaG | ecosystem: Host-associated > Algae > Red algae > Unclassified | place: Portugal: Porto | collected 2015-02-02 | reverse complement strand
TCGTTTTCTAAGCTTGAACGCACTTCTAGCGGTACCTGATAATTTTTTGCAAACTCAACAGCGCGCGGATGCAGCACCCCTGCTCCCAAATTAGCTAATTCTAACATTTCGTCATATGAAATAGAGTGAAGCTTACGAGCATCTTCTACATAGCGCGGATCTGTCGTAAACACTCCTGTTACGTCTGTATAAATATCACATTTTGCAGCTTTTAATGCTGCGGCAAGAGCTACTGCCGTCGTGTCAGAGCCGCCTCGACCTAATGTCGTAATGCTCCCATCTTCTGAACAGCCTTGGAATCCAGCTACTACTACGATTCGACCTCTATCTAATTGGCTTTGAATACGAGTCGTGTCAATGTGCTGGATTCGTGCATTGCTGTGAACTGCTTCCGTCTGGATACCAGCTTGCCAACCTGTTAGCGAAGTTGCTTCATGACCTTTGCATTGAAGAGCCATTGTTAACAGGGAAATCGTTACTTGTTCTCCAGTTGTAAGAAGCATATCCATTTCGCGTTTACTTGGACTGTCCGTAATATCACTTGCTAATTTCACCAGTGCATCTGTGGTTTTGCCCATTGCCGATACAACAACAACTACTTGATTACCGCGCTCTGCTTCTTGAATAACACGGTTTGCTACATGTTGAATACGTTCAACAGAACCAACAGATGTTCCACCAAATTTTTGAACGATTAATGCCATAATTTTGTTCATTCCTTTTCAATAAATTTGCATATGCAGGATGATGAGAAGCTAAATTTTTTTACTCAGACAATAAAAAAAGCAATGAGATGAGCTCTCATTGCTTAACGAACGAAAATTATAAAACATAACCGTCCACTGCCGTGAGATAGCTCTCCAAGAATCTACATCTTGACAATCCTACGCTTATTCAACGCAGAACCAGCAGTCATTACTATGAGGTAATGTTCACTTCGGCAAATTTCCCTTTCCGCATCATTCATAAGGGCTCATACCCTTCCTGACACGTACTGATTAAATTTGCACCTCTATCTTCACTTCATTTGATGAAGTGTCGTATGAAATTAGTTAATAGCTTATCAAATATTTTCTATTATTTCAAGACTATTTTTGCAATGTTTCATAAATTTTTTCAGCAATGTTTTGAGGAACACCTGAATTTCGAATATCTTCAACCGTTGCTTCTTTCAATTTTTTCACCGAACCAAAATGCTTTAACAAAGCTTTTTTACGCTTTTCTCCCACTCCCGGAATGTCGTCCAGAACTGACTGAAAAGCGGACTTAGAGCGCACTTGACGGTGGAAGGTAATCGCAAAGCGGTGAACTTCATCTTGAATTCGCTGAAGCAAATAAAATTCTTGACTATTGCGTTCAAGCGGTATGATTTGAGGAGGCTCACCAATCATCAGATTGGAGGTTCTGTGCTTATCATCTTTAACAAGACCTGCTGTAGGCACTAAAAGTCCCAATTCATTTTCGAGAACGTCCTGTACTGCAGCTAAATGCCCTTTGCCTCCATCAACAACAATTAAATCCGGAAGCGGAAGACCTTCTTTTAACGCTCTGGAATACCGTCTGCGAACGACTTCCCTCATGGAACTGTAATCATCTGGTCCCTTTACGGTCTTAATTTTATATTTTCGATATTCTTTCTTTTCTGGTTTCCCATCAACAAAAACAATCATCGCAGAAACTGGGTCTGTTCCTTGAATATTTGAGTTATCAAATGCTTCAATCCGATAAGGAGCAGCAATTCCAAGCTCTTCTCCTAAGCGTTCAACTGCGCCAACTGTGCGCTCTTCATCTCGTTCAATTAAATAGAATTTTTCACTGAGCGCAATTTTTGCATTTTTACACGCAAGTTCTACTAATTCTTTCTTTTTGCCTCGCTTTGGATGCTGAACCTCTACTTCTACTAATTTCTCAGCTAACTCTGCATCAATCGTTGCTGGAACCATCACTTCTTTTGGCTTAATATTTTTGGCATAAAACTGACCGATAAAAGTTAAGAAATCTTCTTCTGGCTCTTTATAAAAAGGAAACATAGAAACTTCTCGCTCAATTAATTTCCCTTGGCGAATAAAGAAAACTTGAACACACATCCAGCCTTTATCATAAGAATAGCCAAACACATCCCGATTAACAAAATCATTAAACGTTACTTTTTGCTTTTCCATTGTCGCTTCGATATGAGCAATTTGATCTCGGTATTCTTTAGCCCGTTCAAAGTCAAGTTCTTCTGAAGCTTTTAACATTTTTTCAGTTAACTCTGTTTTGACATGCTCATATCCACCATTTAAAAACCGCGTAATATTTTCAATAATTTGTTTGTTTTGCTCTTCTTTTACTTCTTTTACGCAAGGAGCTAGACATTGCCCGATATGGTAATACAAACAAGGCCTGTCTGGCATGGTGGAGCACTTTCTTAACGGATAAATGCGATCAAGAAGCCGCTTCGTTTCATTTGCAGCTTGAACGTTAGGATAAGGACCGAAGTATTTTCCTTTATCTTTTTTTATTTTTCTTGTAATAACAAGTCGGGGCTGTTTTTCAGCTGTAATCTTAATAAAGGGATAGCCCTTATCATCTTTAAGCATGATATTGTATTTTGGGTCATGCTTTTTAATTAAATTCATTTCTAAAATAAGCGCTTCTAAATTAGAAGATGTGACGATATATTCAAAATCGACAATGTCATTTACAAGTCGAAGCGTCTTTCCGTCATGAGATCCGGTAAAGTAGGAGCGTACTCGATTTTTTAATACTTTTGCTTTTCCTACGTAAATGACCGTTCCATATTTATCTTTCATCAAGTAACAGCCGGGCTGATCCGGTAAAATAGCCAGCTTTTCTTTTAAATAATCGTTCATACTTTTCTCCTTCCTCTTCTCTTACTCTGTCCATCTATACAATCGCTTATGAAGCGTAATCTACATTCTTTCCTGTCTTAATACATGTACATAAGCCGGATTTATGACGGTGTTCCTTACATCTAGTATAAAACAAACGAACGCGTATTCGCTAAATAAAAGTATTCCCAACAGAGAAAAAATGGAGAAAAAGAAAAAACCTAGCCTGAGCTAGGTTTTGACTTACGCGTGTTTATTAATTAATTCTGTTAATGCTTCTTTTGGTTGGAAGCCAACTACTTGGTCAACTTTCTCTCCATCTTTGAATAATACTAAAGTTGGGATACTCATAACACCAAATTTTCCAGCTGTTTCTTGGTTTTCATCAACGTCTACTTTTACGATTTTAACTTTATCGTTAAGTTCGCCATCAATTTCTTCAAGAACTGGAGCAATCATTTTACAAGGTCCGCACCATGGTGCCCAAAAGTCAACAAGCACTAGGCCTGATTTAATTTCATCTGTAAAGTTTTTATCTGTAGCATGTGCAATAGCCATTTTAATTCCTCCTAAATATATGCAATATCCAAATTCTACTCACAGTATATCACCTTCAAATAAGGTTTGCTAACTTTTTGCTTACATTTATACTGTTTATTCTCCGCTCTAGTTTGTACAATTTGCCTAAAAATATGCGTAGAAAATCTCGTTTTCCACGTAATAAAAGAGATTGAGCCCTAACTAAATCAACCGAATCTAAAAGCGAACAGATTGGATAAATAAGCTCGTACAAATCACTTGTTCCAACGCTGTTGATTTCCGTGTAAGACTTCGCTTTCCGCGGGAGTCTTCGCCTTGCCCTCCAATCCCAGCTAAAAGCAACTACGTCCATGAAAAAATCCGAACGATTAATCGTTCGGATCTTCCTTCAACAAAAATACGTTTGTCCTAGCCTCTTTTACTATTTACGCAGACTGTACTTTCAGCTTTTTAAATTCTTCCGTTAGCAGAGGCACTACTTCAAATAAATCTCCAACGATTCCGTAGTCAGCTACTTTAAAAATGTTCGCTTCAGGATCTTTATTGATTGCAACAATAATTTTTGAATTTGACATGCCAGCCAAATGCTGAATAGCACCTGAAATTCCACAGGCAATGTATAAATCTGGTGTGACTACTTTGCCCGTCTGGCCGATTTGAAGAGAATAGTCGCAGTAATCTGCATCGCACGCTCCGCGAGACGCTCCAACAGCTCCATTTAACACGTCCGCTAGTTCTTGGAGAGGCCCAAAACCTTCCGTGCTTTTTACACCTCGACCACCTGCAATCACAACTTTTGCTTCGGATAAATCAACCCCTTGCGTTGCTTTGCGTACAACTTCTTTTACCACGGTACGCAGGTTTTTGATTTCAACATTTAAATCCTCTACATCGCCTGTACGTCCCTCATCTTTTGCAAGCGGTGAAATATTATTTGGACGAATCGTGACAAACGTAAAAGCATCAGTCATGATTTTCTTTTCAAATGCTTTACCAGAATAAATTGGGCGAGTGAAGACTACTTGATCCCCTCCCACTTCTACATCCGTCACATCGGAGATAAGTCCTTTGTCTAAGCGGGCTGCCAGTTTTGGCGCTAGATCTTTGCCAAGAGCCGTATGGCCAAATACGATAGCTTCAGGCTGTTCACTTTCAATGATAGCTAATAACGCCTGAGCGTAACCATCCGATGTGTAAGCAGCTAAATCTTCATGCTCCGTCACAACAACTTTATTCGCTCCGTACGCAATAAGCTCTTCACTTAAAGCTTTTACGTCCTTTCCTACTAACGCTGCAACAATTTCTCCCCCGTCAGCTACAGTAGACGCTGCGGAAATCGCTTCAAACGATACGTTTCGTAATCCCCCATCACGTGCTTCTCCTAGAACTAACACTTTGCGTCCCATTGCAATACCCCCATTGTTTTGACTTTTGACTTATTAAATGACTTTTGCTTCCTTATGCAGTAAATTGACCAGTTCTGTTACTTGATCTTTTATATCTCCTTGTAATACGCGTCCTGCATCTTTTTTCGGAGGCAAATAAATTTCAATTGTCTTTGTTTTTGCTTCTACATCATCTTCATCTAAATCTAAATCATCCAGTTCCACTTCAACCAACGGTTTCTTCTTCGCTTTCATAATCCCTGGAAGAGATGGATAGCGAGGTTCGTTAAGCCCCTGCTGAGCTGTTACTAAAAGAGGAAGCGACGTTTCAATAACCTCCGAATCACCTTCCACATCGCGTACAACCGTCACTTTTTCACCTTCGATATCTAATTTTGTAATGGTCGTAATATAAGGAATTTCTAACTGTTCTGCTACGCGCGGTCCCACCTGGCCCGAACCTCCGTCAATCGCCACGTTTCCTGCCAAGATTAAATCAGGAGATTGTTCTTTTAAGTATTGTGCCAGCAGCCTAGAAGTCGTGTACTGATCGCCATCTTCTATGTCATCTTCTGTGTTGATTAAAACCGCTTTATCTGCTCCCATAGCCAAAGCTGTTCGGAGTTCTTTTTCTGATTCTTCCCCTCCTACACTCACGACCGTAATCTCCCCGCCATGCTTTTCCTTTAGCTGAATAGCTTCTTCAACTGCATACTCATCGTAAGGATTAATAATAAATTCAGCTCCATCTTCAACAATTTGACCATTTTTTAAAGAAAGTTTCTCCTCTGTATCGAATGTTCTTTTTACTAACACATAAATATTCATTCAATTCCCCTCCTAAGCTTATTTTCCTAAAAATTTAGGCTGGCGCTTTTCAATAAAAGCAGCTACGCCTTCTTGAGCATCCCGACTTTTGAATACGCTTCCAAAAAGCTGCGCTTCTTTTTTGATGCCGCTGTAATAAGCATCTGTTTTTACATGCTGAAGCAGCTGCAAGGTAGCTTTAACAGAGATTGGGCTTTTTTTGGCAATTTTTCTAGCAAGTAAAAACGTTTCGTTGATAAGCTGACTTTCTTCAAAAGCTGCGTTTGCCAATCCTAACTCCACTGCCTCGCTCCCGGATATTGGATCACTTGTCAGCATCATCTCACAAGCCTTATGAACTCCTACATAACGAGGCAATCGCTGAGTTCCTCCAAACCCTGGTATAAGTCCTAACTGAAGCTCAGGCAAGCCCAGCTTAGCATTTTCCGTTACCAAACGGATATGGCAGCTCATAGCAAGCTCCAATCCTCCGCCTAAAGCAGCTCCATGAATAGCTGCAATAACTGGTTTTGGGTAATTTTCAATATACTCAAAGAGTTCTTGGCCGTTAACAGCAAGCTTCTCGTATTCTTTTTCCTGCTGAAGTGATGTAAACTCTTTTATATCAGCTCCAGCACAAAAGAATTTCCCTTCCCCTTTAATGACGATAACCCTTGTCTCTTTGCTATCTTCTAAATGTTTTAAAACACTTGAAAGATCTTTTAATAAATCTTGAGACAAAGCGTTAGCAGGTTGTCTATTCAACGTAATGAAGCTTATTGCATCAACAGTTTCAACCTGGATAATCTCCATTTATTTCCCCCACCCTTTCTTTCTATTTTCATTACCTTGCGCTTTTCCCCTCGCAAGGGGGCAGCAGGCTCATTTACCATTATGAGCCGCTGCAGCCGTTTAACAGTAGGGAATGGACTTTATCCACCGATTCTATTAGACCATATCGATGATCGTTCATTACCCATGTTGTGACAGTTTCATCAATCGTTCCAAAAATCATCTGTCGCGCAAGGCGAATATCTATATTTTCAGAAAACTCACCCGTTTCGATTCCTGTCTGTAAAATAGAATCAATGAGAGTCAGATAATCTTTTAATACATCGTTAATTTTCAATCTTAAATCTTTGTTCGATTGACGCAGTTCGAGCTGTGTCACTGTAGCTAAATGATGATCCTCCGCTAGAAATGAAAAATGCTTGTCAATTAATACATGAAGTTTTTCTGCCGCGGTTTCAATCCCCGCCAGTTCTTCATAAATCTTTTCTACAAATTGTCCCATCTTCTCTTGAAATAAGGAAATCAAGACATCTTCTTTGTTCTTAAAATATAAATATATCGTACCGTCTGCAACTCCAGCCTGCTTAGCAATTTTAGAAACCTGAGCATTGTGGTATCCGTTTTCTGCTATTACTACTACAGCTGCATCGATAATCTGCTTATACTTTGGCTTATTTCTTCTCAATCTTATACGCTCCTTTAAAATATGAATGATTATTCATTCATATCTTTATAATAAAGAAACCGCAAGTATCTGTCAATTATGTTTCAGCAAAAAAATCAAAGGCGACGATCGACTACGTCGCCTTTTTATGCTTTTCATTTTCTTCTTCAATCAGCGCTCGTCGCAGAATCTTACCGACCGCTGTTTTTGGAAGCTCATTTCGAAATTCATAAAGGCGCGGAACTTTATAAGCAGCTAAATACTTTCTAGAAAAATCATTTAACTCTTCTTCAGTACATCTTACACCATTTTTTAATACAATGTAAGCCTTCACTGTTTCTCCTCTATATGGGTCAGGAACACCTACCACTACAGCTTCTTGAATTTTTTCATGCTCATATAATACTTCTTCAACTTCTCGAGGATAGATATTATATCCCCCGGCAATAATAATATCTTTCTTTCGATCTACTACATAAAAATAACCTTTATCATCCATATAGCCAACATCACCTGTTAGCAACCATCCATCTCGCATAACAGCCTCCGTTTCTTCAGGCTGCTTCCAATATCCTTTCATTACCTGAGGACCTTTAACCGCAATTTCTCCTACTTCGCTTACAGCAGCTTCTTTACCTGTTTCAAACGAGAGAATTTTGGCATCCGTGTCTGGCCAAGGCACTCCTATGCTTCCTGGTATTCTCTCTTTCCAAAGAAAATTAGCATGAGTAACAGGAGAGGTTTCCGTTAAACCGTATCCTTCCACTAGTTTACCTCCAGTGAGCTTTTCAAACTGCTCCTGCACTTCCACAGGGAGAGGAGCCGAACCGCTCATACATGAATCAATAGAAGATAGGTTGTATTTTGCTAAATCAGGATGGTTTAATAATGCGATGTAAATTGTTGGAGCACCTGGAAATAAAGTAGGCTGCTGCTTATGAATGGTTTTGAGCGTCGTTTTTGCATCAAATTTAGGCAGAAGCACCATCTCGTAGTTTTGCAAAACCGATAGAACAAGAACCGTTGTTAAACCATACACGTGAAAAAACGGGATAATTCCAAGCACTTTTTCTTCTCCATGCTTGCAGCGGTACAACCAATGTGAACACATCGTTGCATTGGCTACCAAGTTTTTATGAGTAAGCATGACTCCTTTTGGAAAACCTGTTGTTCCCCCAGTGTATTGTAAAATTGCGATATCTTCATCTGAAATTCCCTCGGCATTACATACTGCTGGAGAGGATTCATTTATAATGCGTTTAAATAAATGAGTAGTCTCCGTATGACTCACATCCACGCTTATCTTCTGCTGTTTGCTCTGAATAAATGGATAGAGTATGTTTTTGGGAAACGGGAGATAATCTTGAATTGAGGTGATGACTACGTGTTCTATACTTGTTAACGCTTTCATTTTTACTACACGCGGATATAGCAAATCGAGTGCAATAATCATGGTCGCTTCTGAATCATTCAGCTGATACTCTAACTCTCTTTCCGTATACAAAGGGTTTGTTTGAACGACTACTCCTCCGGCAAGAAGAACAGCATAAAAGGAAATGACAGCTTGAGGGCAATTTGGAAGCATAATGGCTACTCTATCCCCTTTTTTTAATCCCAGTTCAATAAGGTAAGATGACAGTTTCAAAGAATCTTGATGCAGCTGGGAAAACGTCATTTTTTTCCCTAGAAAATAGATTGCGTTTTTTTTAGGATCTTTTTGAACTGCTTCTTCAAAAAGCTGTGCTAAATTTTTTTGTTCATAATGAAGCGTAGCAGATATTTCCTCTGGATATTGAGAAAGCCATATCTTTTCGGTGGATTCCACACGTATCCTCTCCCTCAAAAAAATAAAAAATTAGAATTTTCTAATTAAAATTATAGTTCATTCTTTTTTTAGATGCAATCGTTATTCAATGTTCTCTTTTTTAACAGAAGAGCAGCAGCGGGATAAAGTAAAGCACGTGATTTCAATTGCTGAAGACGTATGGAAGTAATCATTAAAAAAGCTGACCTTCTTTAAGGCCAGCTTTTTTGCTGTCATCACAATGTTAGGAAAAGCTATATAGATAAATAGATAAGACCAATAAGCATAAACACTCCGCATAAAACGAGTAAAATTTTCGCTAACTTCTCCATAACTCTCTCCTATCCTATCCCTGCTCCTATTACATAGGACATACCGATTGAAATAACAAGTGAAATAAACCCGACGGCTCTGTTATCTTGTTCAATTTCATCATCGATTCGAAATTTTGGCGTCAAAAATTCGAAAATAAAATAGCTCACTAGTAAAAGAACGAACCCATATATTCCCCATCCGAGCATTCGCAACAAATTGTCGTTATGCTCAATCGAATAGCGAAAAATATTAGCTAATCCAAATATTTTCCCACCTGTTGCCATCGCAACAGCCATATTTCCTTTTTGAATCTCTTCCCAATTCTTATACTTAGTAACGAGTTCAAACACAACAAGAAAGACGACAATGCTCAAGACAACCACGCTGTAATAAGCGGCGGATTCAATATACGGGTCTTTCCAAAAATCCCTCATTTTTGCATCACTCCTAATTTATATTACACTCCACGCAATAAACTGACAGGTCTCTTTCCTTTACTTGTATCGTTCTTAAAAGAGATAGAAAACCCAGCATAGTCCATAAGCCATGTCGGATTTTCTATCTTCATATATGCTTGTTCAGCGCATCAACTGACACCTTTATTTCAGCATTCTTTTATTTAAATTCCACAACCGTAACGCCAGAACCTCCTTCAGAAGCTTCTCCGAAACGAATATTTTTAACAGAACGATGATTTTTCAAATATTCCTGTACACCTTTACGAAGAGCTCCAGTTCCTTTACCGTGGATAATCGAAACGCGCGGATAGTTGGCTAACAAAGCATCATCAATATATTTTTCAACTCGAATCAGCGCATTTTCATAGCGCTCTCCTCTTAAATCCAGTTCTAGATTTACATGATAATCTTTTCCTTTTACCATCGCAAGCGGCTTCGTTTCTACAGGTTTTGGGGATCTGATATATTCGAGATCTTTTTC
>Ga0114955_1001700_pt1 | contig 10081 bp, 7 predicted proteins | sample Porto_5metaG_FD_87302 | JGI IMG/M metagenome (GOLD analysis project Ga0114955, IMG submission 87302) | Marine algal microbial communities from Porto, Portugal - Porto_5 metaG | ecosystem: Host-associated > Algae > Red algae > Unclassified | place: Portugal: Porto | collected 2015-02-02 | reverse complement strand
TCCGCCGCCCCAGAGGCGCGCCATAGGGGCCACGCGCGACACCGTTAGCACCACGCTGGGCGTCGGGCCGGCTCGGCGCGCCGCGACGAGTGCGCGTCCGGGTGCCCAGGAATACGCGCACCGCAGGGAAGATGGGAGGGGTGTGGCCCCGCATTGGTATGAAGCGCCCCGCGGGTGCCATGCCGCCGCCTGCCGCCGTCAATGCAGTCTGGGTGGCGGCGGGGGCGACACGGATGCGTTGCGCGTCAAAGGCAGGGCGAGGACGCGGATGCGGAAGAGGACTTACCCGGATGGACTTCACATGCATCCCGCGTATTGCGCTTCCATTCCCAGATCATAGACATAGGAAGAGAGAGGAGAGCCGTGGCCGTTAGGTCCTGATTGGCCTCGCTGGGCGCGTCGGCCGACCAAGAACGCGGCGTAACGGCTGCTTCCACCTGGGCGTCTGCCCCGTGACGTGGCGCCCCCGTGGCCGTCGGCACGGCGGCCGCCCGCGGTGCCGCACGGGCGGTCAGCGCGGCTGTACCAGTGCCAGTGGGTCGTCTGCCCTTCCAGCCGCCCGGCCGCGCCCTTGTTCCCCGCTACGTTGTTGCCGCCTCGTTCACGCGCCGGCGCGGCGCGCTGGCGCGCGGCCTGTGCCGTCCCGCCGCCATTGCCAACGGGCGGGCGGCCGGTCGGCCGGTGCGGCCACGGTCGCCGCTCCGCCGGTGCTGATCCCGCTCCGCTGGGGCGGGCGAGCGGGGACGGGTGCGGGGACGCTGCCGTCCGCGTGAGCCGGCGGACGGCGGCTGGGGCCACGTCGGCCGCCGCGCTGCCGCCGCCATGCGTGCGGTGCAGTACCAAGGGGGGGGGGGGCAGCCGTTGGGGACGTGCGGTGCAGCGCGGTGCACTGCGTCTCTGTGCTGCGGATGCGCACGTCCCCGGTCAAGACTGCTGGCGAGGTCGGTGTGGCGCTCGTGCGGGACCGGGCGGGGTGCTCTCCCATGGCGTGGAGGACCTATTGGCTGCTTGACGGGGCTGCGACGGCCGTGTAGGTGTCGGCACTCCAAGTCCCGCCAGGTTGCCAGTGCGTGGCGGACAAGGAGAAGTCATGAACGGTGGCGGTGGCGGGGGACAACGGCACTAAGGGCTGCCGCTCCCGCTCCAAGCTGATACTCGCACGAGTGTGCCTTTCAGGGTGCCAACTAAAATTTTAGCGCCAGACGGTCACGATGCGGACATGGTTGACAACGGGGGCGGTCGGAGGGGACGATACGTTTGCGTGCGCGCGTCGGCCAACGACCGTCCAGCGGGCTGTGTCGACATTTTCGTCGGTGGGCACTTGGCAGGTGGTCACCAGAGGGGCATTCCTGGTTGTGTCGCAAAGCTGCTGCACCCGGCGGGCAGACAGGGGTATGTGCACGGAGCCATGCGCACTGTTTTGTTTCTTCGCAGTGCTGCGGTTTGCAGCAGGCGGGGCTCGACTGCGTGGCAGCATGCCGTCCCATGGGCACGTGCAACGCATTGGGGCAGATCTCTCGGCCAAGTGGTGCTGCCAAGGTCGAATTTAGCGTTTTGATCTGGGACATAAATTCCACGGCGTCGGCTGGCTGTGGCGTACAGGCTGTCAACAAACCCACTGTGTGCTGTTCGTGTGCTGGGCAGTGGCATTGACCAGTTCACCATGGACAGGAGCCGCCCGAGCTGCCCTTGTCGGGGCAACACGCGCGTGGAGCGAGAATATATTATTTTGTTGTGTTCCATGTCGTACGACAGTCGCACCGCGGGTGTTGGATGCAATCACACTCAGGCGGCGGGCGAGACAGCGGCGGCAGCAACTCTCCTATGCCGGGAGCCCTTGGCCGCGAACGCTGCTTGGCGGGCCACCGCCTTGGCGGCAGTGACCCGCTTTGTTATCCGCACCCCGGCGTCGGCCGAGGCGGCGGCGGCGGCGTGGACGGCCGAGGCGGTGGGGGCCTCGGCCGGCCGCGCTACAGCCTTGGCGGCGGGCGCCGTCGCCGCCTCGGCATCGGCATTGGCGTCGGCAGTGCGGTCGGCCGTCACAACCGCCTCGACGGGCAGCATGGGCGGGCGGCCACGGACAAACTTCCCGGCAGCAAGCCGCGCCGCCCGCGACGCTTCTGGCAGCGCCATCCGCTTCGAGTTGCCAATGAACTGAGACGGAACGCCTCCGTCCTTGAAAAAGACAATGTCTGTCGACAGGTAGTCCTCGTGCTCTTTCGGCCCAATGGCGCGGGCGGTGATGAACATGCGGCGGTCGGTTAGGGCGTGCTTCATCTCATAAAAGCGGCCGCGAAAGTCACCCGCGATCGAAAAGGGTGCCCCCGTATCCTGGTGCGTCCTGCGGCTGTTGATGAACCACTCGACCCGCTTGACGGGTCCCGACACCTCGGCCATAATCGACAGCTTGGCGCCGTAGCCAAACTTGATCGGTTTGGTCAGGTCCGCGAACCACATGATCTGGTTGCTGTTAATGTCGACGAGGCGGAGCTCGAGGACCCGCACGGAGCTCCCAGCGGGCTTGACAGCCGCCTCGGAGAAGACGCTCTGGGTGGCGACATTGTAGTCATAGTCGTACCGGTACTGCGTAGCGACGTTGGGGAAGTTCGAGGCGTAGATGGGCGGCGGGCGGCGTCCGCCCTCAAACTCGACGGGCACCCGCCGCTGGACATAAGGCATCGGCGTGCAAGGTTCCCGCTTGCAAATGCCGGGCCGGTTGACGGTTGAGAGGCAGGTGCCAGTCGCGTCACCTGAGAAGGTCGGGATGTGTTTGTCCGCGAGGGTGTTGCCGCCCTCGACGCGCACGTACGAGCAGTCATAGTAGTCGCCAAAGATGGCCTGCTTCCCCGCCGGCCCTTCACCGCCCCCATACCACGTCCAACCGAGCACGTAGTCCCCGTCGGGTAGGTTGTTGGGGATGCGCAGGTGGTCCTTAAAGCCCACGTTGGACCGGTCAAAGTAGCAATCCCGGTTGTGGTTCATCGCCCCACACTTGAACCGGTTGATGTTCCAGCAGCTCCAGTGGAAGGCATTGCGCTCGTGGCTGCCCATATCCCACATCTCCGAGACGGGGACCATGGCCCAGCGGACAATGCCGCCCTCATGATTGTTGCGCGTCCACCGCACCTCATACTTGCTGCCGCGGCGGTAGATGGCGGCGGGGTTCTTGGAGCTGGTGTCCAGGCGGAAATCAGAGTTGGGGCACGGGCCGGGGCAGTTGCCGGGCGTGCCGCCTACGCCGCCAATGCGGCAGCCGTCGAGGCGGGAGATGGGGAGCGGCATGGACAGGAAGCTGTGGGCAGCCGCCGGAGCGGGCGCCGACGTAGCCAGCGCCGTCACGGTTGCAAGCAGCACCGCCGTCGCCATCAGCAGCGGCCGGCGGCCAGTGAGGCGTGGAAAGAAGGCCATGTCGAGGGGGAGACGGCAGCAGGGCGCCCGTAGGGCTGAAGAAGAGGCAGGGCGGAAAGTGTGGGGGAGAGTGCCAACGCGCTATCGGCAGTGTGACAAGCGAGACTCGCACCGAGAAAGAGAAGGAGATACGACGACGGTTAGGGAAGTCGGTGGATATTTGTGAGCATCACAGGGCCCCGAGCGCACTGCGTCGAGCTTTGGTGGAGGCGGACGGGGCACGGCATCGCTCCCCAATGGCCGGCGCCCCTATTTGTACTCGTGCCGCCCGGCAGCGCCGGGCCGTCGGGGCGGGGATGGCGGCCGCACGCGTCACGCATGGCCGCCGGGCGCCAGTGTGGCGTGCCGGCCGCCCGCCGCCTGGTGTGTGGCGACCGGACCACGGGGTGGGGCACCAAAGGGGAGCATACCACCCCCGCGCACGGCGCGCGGGAGAGAGTATCAGCCCCACGCCCCACAAGGCCTCTGCCACTCTATGCGGCGTGCTACACCCCCCTCCCCCCGTCCCCAAACGGTCCCCAGCGGCCGCTACTGGAGCGGCGGGCACATTGCGTAGTGGTGCGTGGGAGTGCCGACCAGCGCACGGCAGGAGCGGGTGCCATGCGCAAGCGCTCCCCCGCCCGCCCCCCCAGCCAGTCCCCAGCTATTCCAGTGCCGCCGTAGCCGGCGCCGGCGCCGCTGGCGCCGCCGCCGCCGCCGCCGTCGCCTCGAGCTCCAGTGACTTGTTGTGCGTGGCCGCCGGTGGGCGCCTCAGCGTTGCAGATGCCCCGCACAAGTGCGTAGCGGCGGCCGGCGGCGGCGAGGAACAGAGCCAAAGGAGGAGCGGCTGGGAACGCGTTGGCCCCTCTGCCCGCCCCCCACCCACGTGAGGTGGCGGGCGGGTGTCAACAAGAGGCGGGCGCACGAGGCAGCCGCCGCCTCGGCCGCCGCGACTCATCCAGCGCCAGCCAGCGGGGCTGCCTGCGTGCCCCCTCGTGCCCCAGGGCGGGCGGCGCCGGCACCGCCTCGTGGGCGGCGTATAGGTACCCGGGTGGCGCATCCGGCGGGCCGTCGCGTAGCCAGGCGCTGCGGCCGCCCGCCGGGCGGCGCAGGCCGCCGCGCCGATCGTTTCAAGCCCCCCCAGCGCACGGGGGGGCCAGACGCGGTGCCCCACCAGTGTGCGCCCGCGCTGGCCAATCCCCGCTGTGGCGTCGAGTGAGTCGGCAGCCGCCGCCGGGATCGGCCCCATGCGCCACCCGCCACTCAACGGCGGGCGGGTGGTGGGAGCCGTGGCGGCGGCGGCGGGACCACCGCCACCCCCGTGGGGCTCCGCCACGGCGGGGGGACCGCACCGGAGACGCTCCAGACGCGCGGGTGGCGCGTACTCCAGGCGAGTCCGTGACGGGAGGAGCTAGGTGCCACGCGGCGGCCAGAGCACCGCCACGCAAAGGCAAATCGAGAGGTGGGATGACCACGTGTATCAGGCGCCTGCGGGAGGGCAGCGCGGAACCGGGGGGAGTCCGGACGAGGCCGGAGGAGGGGCGTGAGGGAGATGCAAGGCCGACTCTCGCTGCATCCGTTGCGAAGGCAGCTGTGGTCGACCACTCACGCCTGGGAATCGACATCGTCTGTGATCGCGGCAGCCTGAACAGAACGTCCTTTCGTTCGGAAGACTGTGCCCGAACATGCCATCAACAGCGGCGATTTTGTTACATACATGTTCGGGTGCACGCCTCTTGATCGCGAGTTTGGACCAGAAACGGACCAGAAACGGGCGGATCAGCCGAGGCCCACGGACTCGGCGGCCTTGATTAGAGGCTCAGAGGGAAACGGCTTAGTGCGACCCAATGCATTCACTGTCTGCATTGGATACACATTCCGACTCGTTTGACAGGAGTCAGAAGAATTGCACCGTGCTGACCACCGCGGAGCTCGAGTAGTATCGATACTACGCTATAGAAAGAGCGCTGCGATTCTCTTTTGTATGTATGTCCCACTTCTATGCTGCGAACACTACTGTGGTCGACACACCAGCCCAAAGCACGACAGACAGGGACACTCGCTACCACGAGATCAGTCGCCCCACGCCACAGGCCCACATGGTCCAACACAAGAGCAAGCCACAAGTCCAAGCGAGAAAGCAAGCAGAGCGAGACGATTGTCGTACGTACTGCACGACACAGAGCGACAACGCCACTAACAGAGAGAAACGAATGAAAACGACAAAGAAACAGGAGCGAACTAATCAACCTGGCCAGCGCGAGACGACGGGGTCCACGGAGCCATCGAAACGCCTGAGCGGCAGGAAGGACGTACGTCGACACGACTCAGCCGCGAGTGGCACGGTACGCCTGCCACTGGGCGGCGTACTCATCGGAGACGGGACGGATCTCCTCCTCCTCGTCATCAACAGAGTCTCCCTCGAGCTGGCGATGGACCACGCGTGCAGCTTCAGACCCCGGCAGGACGGGGATACCGACCGGGAGCGGGGCCAGACGCATGGGATGCGGCGGGGTGGGCACAATGGAGCCGGGAGGGGTCCCGAGGACGATGGGGGCAGGGGGAGGGGGAGCGACAGCCGAGGCAGCAGGAGGAGCCTGGACAGTGGGAGTAGGCGGCGCGACGGTCTCCTCCCCAGGGGTACTCGGGGGCTCCGCCAGGTAGCGGTCGGGATCGGTGCCGTCAAGCAGCTGCAAACCGTCGTGAGCGTCGGCATCTTTGGGTAGAACGTCGTGGAGGTAGACGAGCTCGCGCTCGAACAACCCTCGGTGGCCCTGGTTCATTACACCGGAGCCTGTGTGAGTGGGTGGCAACCCGGCGCGATTGCGGAGGTAAGCGCGCACCTGTCGAAGGGTACACGAACCAACCAGCGATGAAGGAGCAGCATGATAGAGTCACGGGGTACAAACAGTGAAACGGTCAGTAGCTCGAACAGGACAGCTTGTCACCAGGTACATAGAAACCACAAGATACCATACTTGCACCAAAGAATCCGCGAAGCAGCTCTCGTGCTAAACACGACAGCATGTGCCAGACGGTACGAACTTACTCGGAACGTCACGTTGGCAAAGTGCCCAAAGAGGCACCGGATGATGCGCGAAGCCTTGTTGGGGCCCGACCAGGCGACCATCTGCGGCGTGCCGCCGATTTCCTCGATGACCTTGGTCAGCGCCTCGAGGACGGCGAGCCGTCCGTACGCATCGGATATGAACGAGTTGCCGTGAAGCAACTCCGTACACTCTTCCGCCGAGAGCTTGAGGACGCGCCGCGTCGAAGAAGCCGAGGGGGAGCTCCAGGTGCCCATCCCCTTGAGCGTGTGAAGATGTTTGACGAAGGCAGCGACCGCAACGGAGGTCATCGAGGTGTTGAGATGGCTCACCACGCGCTTGATATACTGGTACGCGACGACCATCGCCATCCCCTTCGCCGGCTTGCGCACCGGAAGCATCATCTTCTGCTGAAGCTTTTGGGCAGCGTCTGCCTCGGACACCTTCATAACACGGGCGGCCACGCGCAAGAGGTGCGCGTTAACTGCCCCCGTCACTGGATACACAGCAGCGGAAGAGGTGGCCCCGCGGATCTCCTCCACCAGTGCCACGAGAAACAGCCCCTACGCGATAGACACAGTGAAGCCACCAAGACATAGACATGGAAATGCAGATGGGAGAACGTACAGGTCATACACACACACTGTCAGATGAATGCCACGGCCACGTGAGTTGCAAAGCAAAGAAAGCACGTCACCCGCCTGCACCAGGAAACACGGGGGCAAACGACTCTGCTTGGTCGGAGAGATGGCCAGACACAGGCCCCCCCTCGCACATGTACATAGAAATCAAGAAAGACACACAGACGAACCTTAATATCCTGGATGACGCCAGAGCAGTTCTGCTCTGCACCACCGGCACGAGTAGCCCCTTCGCTGGGCAAGGTAATGCGGTCACCCAGCTTGTTCAGCGCATTCTCCATCTGCGACAGACGCTCCATCATCGCCCCAGAATCCACACCGGACCCATCGACGGAGGCTGCTAGCCCGTCCATGCGCCGCAGCGTCGACGCAGCCTGGGTCTTGACGACTACCAGCTCGGCGCGGAAACGTGTCATCTCGCGACGCACAGAAGAGAAGCCGTTCCGGATGGCGACGTGCACGTCACGCAGCGTCAGGGTTGACTGTGAGTCCCCATTAACCACAGCAGCGGCAGGGGTCGCAACAGCCACCGCTCCACGCGTTGCGCGCATGGCTTGCGTGCCGCTCGAGCGGGGGCGTCTCCCAGACGACGGGTGGCTGTAGCGCGGCGAGGCCGCCGGTGACGCAGGCGGCGTGATGTACGCGGCGACGAGAGCGTCGTCGTCCATGTCGCTGCTACTCTCTTCGCCAGCGAGCGCAGGCGACGGGGTCGGTACACGTACCTGCTCAGCGGGGGGGGGTTGCGAATGTGGCGGCGGCGTGCCTGCACTCAGCGGCAGGGTCCGGGTATTGACGCCCGCCGGTGCAAAGCTGCGGGATACCACCGGTGGCGTCGGCACCCGTGGCGCCGGGGGAAGGTCGACACCCGTGCGCGAGGATTGAACGGCGGCGAAGACGGCTTGAGCACCCGGCATCCAAAACCCGGCAGGAAAGAGGTGTGGGTTTCGGCTGCGCGCGGCGAGCTGTTCAGCCATAGCATCGCTTGCGCTTGAGGCACGCACTACCGGCGACGCCGCCGCCGCGGCAGCACCTTCAACATCCCCGGCTACCGCCTGGGTCGCGCGCGCCATCTTTGCAGCATCGTCTTCGACCAGCTCCGCGTCTTTGTCAGCTGCATCGGAGACGCCTTGTGCATCACGATCCTCGTCGCCGCCGTCGTCGTTGTCATCTCCGTCCTCGACATCGGTTTCATACCCGTACTCGGGCGGGGGTGTCGGGGGGTCCGCGTACATCCGCGCTGCGACCTGCATCACAGGCGCTTTGCGCACAAATGCATGCCGCGGAGGCAGGCGTCGGGTGTGCTTACTGCGGAGTGACGACCCCCGCGGTGGCGACATCAGCACTGTGCGCGCCGCGGCAGGTGAAGCCGACGCCGCCCCAACAGCTGACACAACGAAACCAGCCGAGGTCGCACCACCAAGAAGCGACGCCCCACGAGCCGGCGCCGCGCCGCCAGCTGAAGCCACAACACCAGCCGACGACGCACCGCCAAGAAGCGACGCCCCACGAGCCGACGCCGCGCCGCCAGTCGAAGCCACAACACCAGCCGACGACGCACCGCCAAGAAGCGACGCCCCACGAGCCGACGCCGCGCCGCCAGCCGGAGCCACAGCACCAGCCGACGACGCACCATCCGCGAGGGACGCCCCGCCAGCAAAAGACGCCCCGTCAGAGAGCGACGCCTCGGCAGGCGGTGACGCCCGTCCATTCGACAATACACCTCCACCAGACGCCATCCCACGAGTGGGTGGCACAATATGCCCGGCCTTGGCGTCTTCCATGTTGGCCTCGATCTTCTGGCGGTACAGGGCGACGCCTAGGGCGCCGCCAAACTTGAGCATCGGTCGGTTAACGCGAGCACTCGAGGAGCCCCCGGCAGGAGAAGGCGCCGGAGTCTGCCAGGAGGACGGGTCGTCGACGTCAATGGGCTCGTTGACCGGGAGGGCGAGCGTTGCCACGCGCTTTCCCTTGGTAGACGGAGCCACTGGGACAAACTCAGACGCGTCGACGTCGAACACGGCGTCCTCAAAGGCGCGCTTCTTCGAAGACCGCGACAAGTGACCTCCACGCGAGTTGTCGGAGCCACCGGGGTCCATGACCGGGCGGAGCCTAGGAAAAGGGGAGTAGACGGGGGACTAGGAAGGCAGGAGAGGTGTGGTTTGGTGTGCGCGTGTACGGGGAGTGCCAGTGTAGGATGTGACCAGGTGCGCAGGAGGGAGGGGGGCGACCGGGCGCGGGCGTCAAACTAGCCGCGACGACACTCCAGTATGTACCCGCTGGCGCCGGCAACAAAGGCACCAGACAGTAGCACACGAACTGCCCGCACCGAGCACCAGGCCATGCACACCCGCGGCCACAGGCAGCGGACCGCAGTGAGGGTCGTACGAACTCGCTGACCCCTCAGGGGAGGTGGGCGTGCGCCCACCAGCTCCAAGTGAGCACCGTGCCACGGTGCGAGACGGGAAGTATGTGTCCGGCGGTGGGGCCAATGTGAGCGCATGAGGCCATCCGCGCATGCACGTGCCACCCACCCACAAAGAGCGAGACCCGGTGCGGCGACGCCCGCCCCTCGCGCGCTCGAACCGGGGGTGCCACGACACAGCCCGTCCCTCCCCCTCGAGTGCACCGCAACCCAGGCGTCGACTACCACCCTCGCCACCACCCACCACACGATGCCATGCTGCACCCCGTAGGTCACGCCGGTGGTGAGGTGCGAACCATTGGCCCCAGTCAACTCTGGGTACGAAGGCAGCACCCACACAAACAGTGGTCACGGGAGCGTCGGCAAGGAGCACCGTCGTGGACGGGGGTCGGGGGGGGGGGGGGGGGGGCGAAACGGGGCGGGGGGGAGGGGGGGGGGGGGGGGGGGGGGGGGGGGAGGGGGGGGGGTGGGGGGGAGGGGGGGTGGGAGAGGGGGGGGAGAGGGGGAGGGGGGGCACCCGGGGAAAGGGGGGGGGGGGGGGGCGCGGTGGGGGAGACAGCAACGGGGGCGCGGTGTAACGCGGG
>Ga0114955_1001699_pt1 | contig 10082 bp, 10 predicted proteins | sample Porto_5metaG_FD_87302 | JGI IMG/M metagenome (GOLD analysis project Ga0114955, IMG submission 87302) | Marine algal microbial communities from Porto, Portugal - Porto_5 metaG | ecosystem: Host-associated > Algae > Red algae > Unclassified | place: Portugal: Porto | collected 2015-02-02 | reverse complement strand
CGCCGGAGCACACGGATCGGATATTTCACAAATCCTCGAGAAAGCTTATGTGCTCTTTGAAGATGGCTCTCTTGAATGGCTCTCTAACGAAGAGATGAAATTCTCATATCGAACATCAGTCCTTCAGAAAGAAAGACCAGGAATTGTTGTAGGAGCCATTTTCCAGCTTGAAGAAGGGAATAAGGATGAAATTGTCGCGGAGCTGCAAAAAAACAAGGATTATCGAAAAGAAACACAGCCATATAACTTTCCAAGCTGCGGCAGTGTCTTCCGGAATCCACTGCCAAATTATGCTGGTAATTTAATCGAAAAATCAGGCTTAAAAGGCCATCAAATTGGCGGAGCACAAATCTCCGAGCTTCATGCGAATTTCATTGTAAACAAAGGAAATGCCAAGGCGGAGGATGTTCTCGGTCTGATACAGCATGTAAAGGACACAGTCCTCGATTTACATGGTGTGAAAATGGAGACAGAGGTAGAAATTATCGGCCGGAAATAGCAGGAAAGAGGTTCAGGCTGTCAATTTCTGTGATATAATAATTCATTAGATTAGGATGCTTACCTGATAGAAACGGCATGGCCAATTTTCATGCCGTTGGTTCTTCTTTTCTTAGTGTGCTGCTGTACATAGCTTAATTGATTTGAATTTATGAGGCAGCTCCTGATCTAAAATTATTATATAACGATGGCTATAACCTGCATGAGCAAGAAAAAAGGAGTTTTCTTCAGAGAAGGGGTTCAGCCGATAAAGAGGGGATTGAAATGGACAAGAGGAAAATCGTCTCGATTGAAGACCGGATTCCAAAGTTAAAACATCAAAGGCGCAAGAAGGCCAATCGCAGGCTTATCATGCTGCTGGCTATGTTTTTTATATTAATAGCCGGTGTTATCTATTTTCAATCACCGCTTAGCAAGGTGAAGGATATTACTGTTTCAGGAAATGAATCCTATTCTTATGAACATATCGTTGAAAAAAGCGGAATCTCCTTCGACACGAATGTGTGGAAAATCAGCAAGGGTGAAATCGAAGGGGAACTGGAAAAAATCCAGGAGATCAAGCAAGCTACTGTGAACATAAAGCTTCCAAATACAGTCGACATCGTGCTTGAAGAATATAGCAGGCTAGCCTATATTTCAAAGGGGAAGAATTTTTATCCGGTCCTTGAAAATGGGAATATCCTTGGTGAAAAACAGATGGATGAAATCCCTGTTAATGCGCCCATATTATTTGGTTTTAAAGAAGGGAAAGTCCTGGATGAAATGATTGCTGCATTGGAGGAACTTCCAGAAGTGGTGATGAATTCAATTTCTGAAATCCACTCACAGCCAATTAAAACGGACCGATATCTCATTAAGCTGTATATGAATGACGGATATGAGGTGAATGCTTCACTCAGGACTTTTTCTGATAAAATGGCCCATTACCCATCAATCGTCAGCCAGCTTGACCCTTCCAAGAAGGGTGTGATCGACCTTGAGGTTGGATCCTATTTTAAAGCATATGAAGCAGAGGAAGCTGAGGAAGTTGAAATTGAAAAAGAAAGTGAACAGTAATCGTGTAATTCTTTCGATCGTTTTCCTGGTCTTGGGCTTCATGGTCGCTTTTTCATTCCGTGTCACGCAGGACGAGGGAGACAAAAGCCAGGGTCTCACGGACAGACAGTGGGAGCAGCACTTAAGTTTGAGGAATGATTTAATAGAGCAGGAAGAAAAAAACCGAGAGCTCCAGAAAGAGTTGAACGCCAAGCAGGAAAAGGTGAGGGAAATAGAAGCCAGTCTTTCTAAAGAGGCTCAAGTTTTCTTTAACATGGCTGAGGACGCTGAAAAATACCGTATGTATCTCGGAAAGGTGAAGGTCAGCGGAAAAGGTGTAAAAGTAACACTGGCTGATGGAGAGTACGACCCTGATGAGAAAAATATCAATAATTATCTTGTCCACGAGCACCATGTATTCAAGGTGATCAATGAACTGTACATTTCAGGTGCAGCAGCTATTGCTGTGAATGGTCAGCGGATCTCACACAATTCCTATATATTGTGTACAGGCCCTGTTATTACTGTTGATGGTTACCAGCATCCTGCCCCATTTGAAATCACTGCGATTGGCGACCCCGATGTTCTTTCCTCCGCTCTTAATATTACCGGTGGGGTAAAAGATCAGCTTGTGAATGACCAAATCGTTTTTTCCTTAGAAGAAAAGGAAGACATTCATATCGATCCAATTTTGGGCAAATGATTATCATCATTATTAACTTCCCAATTAGGAAAGCCATAAATGTTTAGGCAAGGCATTTTTATTATGGATTAGACCATGTAAGAATAGGCTTTATAGAAAGCAAGGTGAAAGCATTGGGCGGACCAAGGAATCTTAGCTTCAGCGTTATAGCTGCTATCATTGGATTAATGGTCGCCATTCAGTTTCAAACCGTGAAGGAACCGGAAGTCAGGGATACACGCGACACTTGGCAGCTTCGGGAAGATTTAATGAAGGAGAAGGAATTACAGTCCAAGCTGCTTCTCGAAATCAGGTCAAATGAAGAGAAAATTGCTAAGTATGAAACTGAGAGGCAGCAAAGCAAGGAAGAAGTGCTTCGGGAAACACTCTCTGAATTAAAGGAAGAGGCAGGATTGACAAAGGTCACCGGACCTGGCATCACGCTTTCGATCGAACCTGCTTTCAGTCTTATTGTCGAAGGTGACAATCCACCTTCAGTTTCTCCGGATATGCTCAAAAGGCTATTGAATGAATTGAACTTATATGGCGCAAAGCATGTCTCCGTAGATGGTGAAAGAGTAATTAATACAACGGTCATCCGGGATATAAACAGGGTGACAAAAATTAATGGCCATTCCTTGAATCGTTTTCCAATAGAAGTTAAGGTGATCACAGAAAATGGTGACGCAGCCGAAAAGCTATACAATCGTATGAAGGTTTCCGCGGTTGCCGAGGACTTCTTCATCGACAATTTGGAAGTGAAGGTGAACAGGCCTTTTGGCGATCTGGTTGTGCCTGCATATCAGGACACAATCAGGATCAGATACATGGAATCTGCTAAAACAGAAAAAGAGGGAGGCAACGGGTAATGTGGCTTCCAATCATGGGATTGGTCATCGGTGTCATCATTGGGCTATTAACCGATATCCGAATTCCGGAAGAATATTCCAATTATTTATCAATCGCGATCCTTGCTGCCCTCGATACTTTGTTTGGTGGGATTCGCGCCCAGCTGCAAAATATTTATGATGAAAAAGTTTTCGTATCAGGTTTCTTTTTTAATATAGTATTAGCAGCAAGTTTAGCTTTTCTAGGTGTCCATCTTGGTGTAGACTTGTATTTAGCAGCAGTTTTTGCCTTTGGGGTAAGGCTGTTCCAGAATATAGCCGTCATCAGGAGAATAATATTGACGAAATGGTCAACGACAAGTGAAAAGTAGAAAAAAAAATGATATTTTAAAAGGGAAATATTTAATTGTGACGAATAAAGTAATGTAATTAAAAAATGAAACGCAATTAGATAGTGGTTCGAAATTGTTGTTCAAACACTAGGAATTGATGAAGGAGGTGCCACAGAATGAACAGCAATGATATATACGTCAGTCTTGACATCGGTACATCCAGTGTGAAGGTAATCATTGGAGAAATGGTCAATGACACATTAAATATAATTGGTGTTGGCAATGTTAAGTCCGAAGGGTTAAGGAAGGGCTCCATTGTTGATATAGATGAAACCGTTCATTCTATTAAAAGGGCAATCGAACAAGCTGAAAGAATGATAGGTTTAAAGATTAACCAGGTGATTGTTGGTGTCACCGGCAATCATGTTTCCCTGTTGCCATGCCATGGCGTGGTTGCAGTTTCCAGCGACAATCGCGAGATCACGAACGAGGACGTGGCGAGAGTCATTGATGCTGCACAGGTGGTATCGATTCCTCCAGAGCGAGAGATAATAGACGTTATTCCTAAGCAATTTATCGTGGACGGTCTTGATGAGATCAATGATCCAAGAGGCATGATCGGTGTCAGGCTTGAAATGGAAGGAACGATTATTACTGGATCAAAGACTATCTTACATAATACTCTTCGTTGTGTTGAGCGGGCTGGACTTGAGATCGTGGATATTGGCCTGCAGCCGCTTGCTGCTGGAGCATTCGCGCTTTCAAAGGATGAAAAGAATATGGGTGTCGCAATGATTGATATCGGCGGCGGCTCATCAACGGTCGCTGTTTTTGAAAACGGGCACCTAAGAGGTACATCAGTCATTCCGGTTGGAGGAGACCATATCACTAAAGACTTATCAATCGGTTTGCGTACTACAACTGAAGAAGCGGATAAATTAAAATTGAAGCATGGACATGCCTTTTATGACCATGCATCGGAAGAGGAAGTATTCGAGGTTTCAATTATCGGCAGCGACCAGCAGCAGCAGTTTAATCAGCTGGAAGTGGCAGATATCATCGAGGCCAGAATGGAAGAAATTTTCTCCCTTGTCCAGGATGAATTGAAACATATGAACATAAGGGACCTGCCAGGCGGATTTGTCCTGACAGGTGGAACAGCCAATATGCAGGGTGTTCTGGAGCTTGCCCAGGATATTTTCCAAAGCAGGATAAGAATCGCCATTCCAGACTATATCGGTGTAAGGGAACCTCAGTACACCACAGCAGTCGGCTTAATCCAATTTGCATATAAAAACGCAAAATTAAAAGGAAAGAAAATGGAAGCAGCTTTTAGTGAAATGGAACCAAAAGAAAAGAGAGTACAAAAACAGCCGCATCCAAAATCGAAGCCTGAGAAACAGCCTGAAGAAAAAGTCACCTCAAGAATGAAGAAATTTCTTGGCTACTTTTTTGAATAATCAGAGCTAACAGGAAATCGGCGAATTAGGAGGATTTGTCATGTTGGAATTTGATACGAATTTAGATTCACTTGCTACTATAAAAGTTATCGGTGTTGGCGGCGGCGGAAATAATGCGGTTAACCGAATGATCGAACACGGTGTCCAAGGTGTGGAATTCATCGCGGTCAACACAGACGCACAAGCACTTAACCTTTCCAAAGCTGAAATTAGAATGCAAATCGGCGCAAAATTGACGCGCGGACTTGGTGCAGGAGCAAATCCCGAGGTAGGCAAAAAAGCTGCCGAGGAAAGCAAAGAACAAATTGAAGAAGTGCTAAAGGGCGCAGACATGGTATTCGTCACAGCTGGTATGGGCGGAGGCACTGGTACTGGTGCAGCGCCAGTAATCGCACAGATCGCCAAAGATCTTGGTGCATTAACAGTGGGTGTAGTTACACGTCCATTTACTTTTGAGGGCCGCAAGCGTGCTGGACAGGCAGGCGGTGGAATCTCATCGATGAAGGAAGCAGTAGATACATTGATCGTCATTCCTAACGATCGTTTGCTTGAGATTGTTGACAAGAGCACTCCGATGCTGGAAGCATTCCGTGAAGCGGATAATGTTCTGCGCCAGGGTGTCCAGGGTATTTCAGACCTGATCGCTACACCTGGTTTGATCAACCTTGACTTCGCTGACGTAAAAACGATCATGTCAAATAAAGGTTCAGCCTTGATGGGCATTGGGGTAGCATCAGGTGAAAACCGTGCTACCGAAGCAGCCAAAAAAGCTATTTCATCTCCATTGCTTGAAACATCACTTGATGGAGCTCAGGGTGTCCTGATGAATATTACTGGCGGCACGAATTTGAGCCTTTATGAAGTTCAGGAAGCTGCAGATATTGTTGCTTCTGCTTCAGACCAGGATGTAAACATGATCTTTGGTTCTGTTATCAATGAAAACTTAAAAGATGAAATTATTGTTACGGTGATTGCAACAGGCTTCAATGAGGAAGTCGTCCAACCAAAGCCGACAAGACCAGGTTTTGGCGGACAGCAAAAGCCGGGTATGGGCGCGATCAAGCGCGAACAGCCAAAACGTGAAGAAATCCAGCAGGAAGCACCAAGAAGCAACCAGTCGCCACAGGGTGAGGATGCTCTTGATATCCCAACATTCCTGCGTAACCGCAACAGGAGACGCTAATATGACTGCAGAAGGACATAGCCGAAACGGCTATGTCCTTTTTAATGTTCCAAAACACTTGCTAACACAAAATTCTTTAGGCAGTCCCAGAAAATATATTGGTTTCCTATTAAAGCAAAGATTCTTTCTGCTCTTGTTAATAATAATCTGAAAATTGACAAAATCCGAAGGTAAAAGTGAAAATCTCTGTTGTTTTGTTGCCAGAATATGACACACTTCATAGGTCAATGACGATATACTTTTCCATAACGGAATGATAGAGCAAAAGCAAATCGTTTAATAAGCGCTTGCCATGTGGCTGCTTAAAATGCCCGATGCCAGCTTGGTTACAACAAAATCAGAATTTAATAGGGTTAGCCAGATTGAAATGGTATGCTTGCATATTTTAGCAAGTAGAAGCTGGATTCTGGCTCTGCAGATAAGGGCAAAAAGGCGCTTGAGGATTCAGTACCTGTATAAGTGTATAGAGTTTATACACAGGCGTTTGCGCTTTTCTTAGGAGGATGAGAGGTGAAGGTATATCTGGATGTCATCTGGGCTCTGAATCTATTATTTGATACATTCCTTCTTTACCTGACTGCCATCATCTTGAAAAGACAGGTTAAGCTTTGGAGATTAGGGTTGGGAGGGGCTATTGGTTCATTGCTCATTATATTAGCAATTACTCCTTTTCATGCTGCAGCGGGGCACCCAGCAGGGAAATTGTTCTTTTCGATCATGATGGTCCTGGCAGCCTTTGGATATAAAAGATTCCGTTTTTTCTTAAAGGCGCTCATGACTTTTTATGTAACGACCTTTCTGCTTGGGGGCACCTTGACAGGAGTACACTACTTTATCCAATTTGATATGAACCTGGCATCGAGTGTTGCTATGAATCATATTAAAGGATTTGGTGATCCAATCAGCTGGCTGTTTGTATTGCTCGGGTTTCCGCTTGCCTGGCATTTTTCGAGGCGGAATATTGAACAATTTGAAATGACAAAGATTCAGTATGAATCACTTGCAGAAGTTGACGTGAAGTTCATGGAATTGGATTTCAACGTAAAAGGACTGATCGACAGCGGCAACCAGCTATATGACCCTATTTCTAAAATGCCAGTCATGATTTTATCCATTGCAAATTGTTTGGATCGTATGCCAAGTGAACTCAAAAGGATTGCGGAAAATCCTGATTGTGTTTTGTCAGGGGATGGGAATTTTTCGGCTCAGTTGGAAAATCGGATGAGAATCATTCCATGCAAGGTGGTTGGACAAGAGCATCAGTTAATTATTGCTTTTCATCCTGACAGCATTAAAATCAACACAAACGAAGGTACTTATATTGCTGAAAAGGGTTTAATATCCTTTACTGCACAAGAATTATCGGCAGATGGCAGTTTCCAATGCATTATCCACCCTAAACTGCTGGCAGGGATGTCAAAGTCAGAGCGGGCGGAGAAGGTAAGTTAATATTACTATACTCAGAAATACATAATTTAGAAGGAGGACAATCAATGAAAAATTTGCGGCTTCGGTTATCCTATTACTGGTATAAATTATTAATTAAACTAGGCTTGAAAACAGATGAAATATATTATATCGGCGGTAGCGAAGCGTTGCCACCTCCTTTAACGAAAGAAGAGGAAGAAGTGCTGTTGCATAAACTGCCGAACGGGGATAAAGCAGCTCGGTCGATCCTGATTGAAAGGAATTTGAGACTCGTTGTCTACATCGCACGTAAATTCGAAAACACAGGCATCAATATAGAAGACTTAATCAGTATTGGAACAATCGGTTTAATTAAAGCGGTCAATACCTTTAACCCAGAGAAGAAAATCAAGCTGGCGACCTATGCATCCAGATGTATTGAAAATGAAATCCTTATGTATCTGCGCAGGAATAATAAACTTCGGTCAGAAGTTTCCTTTGATGAGCCGCTGAATATTGATTGGGATGGAAATGAACTGCTGCTGTCCGATGTTCTTGGTACAGATGATGATATTATCACTAAGGATCTTGAATCCAATGTTGATAAAAAATTGCTGGTTAAAGCGCTGCAGCAGCTTTCAGACCGTGAAAAGCAAATCATGGAATTGCGTTTCGGACTTGGCAGCGGTGAGGAAAAGACCCAAAAGGATGTCGCGGATATGCTGGGAATATCACAGTCCTACATTTCACGTCTTGAAAAAAGAATCATCAAACGTTTGCGTAAAGAATTCAATAAAATGGTATAGCAGAAAAATTTTCACCAAAATATTTTTAATGTTGATAACCCTAATAAAATAGCGGTTCTACTGGACAATTCTTCCTGAAACCCATCCAGGCTTCAGGTAAATAGTGCATATTTTTCCTTCTTGCGGAGATACTGATTTTTGACAGCAGCTCCTGTGAGGAGGGAAAAGATTGACACGAAACAAAGTTGAAATTTGCGGTGTTGATACATCAAAGCTTCCCGTTCTTAAAAACGAGGAAATGAGAAAACTTTTCAGAGAAATGCAAAGCGGTGACATCACAGCAAGAGAGAAACTTGTGAATGGGAACCTGAGGCTTGTTTTGAGTGTGATCCAGCGTTTTAACAACCGGGGCGAGTTTGTTGATGACCTGTTTCAGGTCGGATGTATAGGCCTTATGAAGTCCATTGATAATTTTGATCTCGGACAGAATGTTAAGTTTTCGACCTATGCTGTCCCCATGATCATCGGCGAAATCAGAAGGTACTTAAGAGATAATAATCCAATTAGAGTCTCCCGGTCATTAAGGGATATAGCCTATAAGGCCCTGCAAGTTCGAGAAAGGCTGATGAGCGAGGCATCCAGGGAGCCGACTGCAGAGGAAATTGCCAAGGTGCTTGAAGTGCCGCATGAAGAGATTGTCTTCGCCCTTGATGCCATCCAGGACCCAGTCTCCTTGTTTGAACCGATCTATAATGATGGCGGAGATCCAATCTATGTAATGGACCAGCTAAGTGATGAACGGAACAAGGATACGAACTGGATAGAAGAAATCGCCCTGAAAGAAGGCATGAGACGGCTGAACGAGAGGGAAAAATTAATTTTAAGGAAGAGATTCTTCCAGGGTAAGACACAAATGGAGGTAGCCGATGAAATCGGCATCTCACAAGCCCAGGTCTCCCGCCTTGAGAAAGCAGCCATTAAACAAATGAATAAAAATATACAAAGCTAAGCTGCCTTTTGGGCAGCTTTTTCATTTGCATAGGGGTAGGGCTCTAATAAAAGAATGACTGGACATCCGATATAATCAGTAATGACTGAACTAATTCATACATCTGTATTACCTTCATATAATTTAAAAAGGGCTGACAAACGCCAAAGTGAAATCCGGAGGGATCTGTATGGTTAAGGTGACAGAATTTCAAGTTAAGGATGTCGTGAATGTTTCGGATAGCAAAAGGCTTGGTAATATAGAGGATTTTGAAATCAATTTAAATACCGGAAAAATCGAAGCGGTTGTAATAGGGAGTTCTGGAAAGGTGCTTGGATTCTTCGGAAAGGAAGAAGAAGTTGTGATTCCCTGGAGAAATATCCTGAAAATAGGTGAGGATGTTATTTTAGTCCGGTATAAAGACAGCGGTGAATATCTGCAGCAAAATGACAGTGATGAGTAAGGTCGTAATACTGTTGTATTGCGGCTTGTATGTGATAAACTAGACAAAAACGTGTGAGGTAAAAGACAATGGAGCCATTCATCTTAAAAAGTGAGGAATATTTTGTCGTAAAAAAGTGGATGGAGCGTTATCCAGGACTTGAAGCAGGGTTCACGACAAAGAATGGCGGTGTGAGCAAGCAGGATGCTTTTACAGGCCTGAATTTCGGTTTTCATGTTGGAGACGAGCAGAATGCGGTTTGCGAAAATCGTCTCCTGGTGGCCGATAAGATTTCATTTCCTCTCTCCAGCTGGGTCGGAGCGGAACAAACCCATGATACCCGGATTGCAAGGGTAGGACAATCGGATCAAGGAAGAGGCTCTGCAGCTTATGATTCTTCTTTTTCAGGGACGGATGGCTTCATGACAGATGAGCAGGGAATCCTCCTGACACTTTGTTTT
>Ga0114955_1001689_pt1 | contig 10126 bp, 15 predicted proteins | sample Porto_5metaG_FD_87302 | JGI IMG/M metagenome (GOLD analysis project Ga0114955, IMG submission 87302) | Marine algal microbial communities from Porto, Portugal - Porto_5 metaG | ecosystem: Host-associated > Algae > Red algae > Unclassified | place: Portugal: Porto | collected 2015-02-02 | reverse complement strand
GCTTTCACTGCTGGGGTGATTTTGTTGCCTTTTTCAGCTGGAAAAAGTCCTACGTGGATTATTAATTTATTTTCATCCACCATTGGAGAGTACCCGTATGCCTCTGTTAACGCCTATAACTTTTATAGTTTACTAGGCGCAAACTATAAAGACAGCTCTGCAACGCTGCTGTTTTTTCAGCTATCATCCGTGGGGACTTATTTTTATCGTCGCGACGACTATTTTTTCCTGGCTTATTTATATAAAAGGACGGAGCTTTAAATACGCCGCTCTTGTAGCGCTTATTCAAATTTCTGGGGTATTTACGTTTTCTTCAAGCATGCATGAACGCTACTTGTTTCCAGCAGCAGCGCTTGCTTTAGTGGCTTATATTTATTTAAAAGACAAAAACTTGCTTTACTTATCCCTTGGATTTAGCATCAGTATTTTTATGAACACTTTTTTTGTTTTATACGGTGACAGCAATATACAGCAAAACAGCACGTCATACCCGTTTTCTATGTTTGCTACGTCTATGCTGAACGTTTTGCTTGTTGTTTATTTAGTAAAAGTTGCTTGGAATTTAGTCCAAAAAAGTACGGTTTTAAAAACGGCATAATACAAAAAGCTCAGTGAGTATGATTGATCACTGAGCTTTTTTACATAACAAGCGACATGCCTGGCGCGTCTTCTTCTCTTTCTTGAAACCCTAATTTTTTATAAAAATGATGCTTTCCTTTTGCAGCAAACAGCTGAATCGATTCAATTCCGCTTTCTTGGCATTTCGTCAACAGCTCTTGAATAATTTGCTTTCCAAGCCCTTTGTTTTGGTATGTGGGATCAACCATCACGTCGCAAATAAGCGCTTGGTAAATTCCGTCTGAAATCATACGGCCAAATGCAATTAATCGTTCATTGTCATAAATACCGACTCTAAACCAGCTGTTGGCTGCGGCTTCAAACAGCTGCTCTTTTGTATAATTTCCTTTTTTACTTTTATGTAATCCGCTCGCTTCATGCAGATCAGCAAACTGCTCAAATGGCGGAACCTCTTTTTTTATTACGTAGGACACGTTCATTCTCCTCTCAATACCGTTGTTTTCTATATTATATTTATACATCAAAAAGAATAATAATTCAACATTTTTATCTAGTTATCTTGTTGCCCTTTCTCCAAATAAAAAAACTGCCAAACGGCAGTTTTCTAGGCTTGTACTGATTTTTTTCGTTTTTTAAGATCAATTCCTGCAATGATAAGCAAAATGACTCCAAGAACAATCATGATTTTACTCACTGTTTCTAGCCACTCCGGTGCGCTTCCAGCAAGTAAAAGTGAAAACCCAATGATATAAAGCGGAAACCCCGCGAGAGCCCAAGGGGATTTCACCTTCTTTTTCTTCATATGTAGGATCTCCTCCTTCTTTACAGATTCTATATAGGCTGTATATGATGAGTTTATCAGAAAAAATTGGAAACAACAAAGGAGACAAACGCATGTATACGCTGCCTCAAACGTTTTGTGATACGATTACTCACCTTCACTCTCATAAAGGCCAAAAGTGGTTAGCTGACTTTCCTCAGCTGATTCGCTACTGTGAAGAGCGCTGGCGTATCAACATTTACAGTCACTTTCCTCTTTCTTATCACTTTGTTGCTCCTGCGCATAAAGCAGATGGAAGCGAACTAGTTGTAAAACTCTTTGTAGAGCCTTCAGAGCTGCTTCATGAGCAAGAAGCACTGACAGCACTAGCCGGTGAGAACACGGTAAAAATAGTGGACAGCGATGCTGAAAAAGGCATTTTACTGCTCGAAAAGCTGTCTCCCGGATGCCCGCTTTCCTCTTTATCAACTAAAGACGAAGCTGCGTTAATCGCTGCTAGACTTATGAAATCTCTATGGCGCGTGCCTCACTCGGACTCCACTATCGAAACAGCCGTTAAAAGAGAGAAACAGCTTCGAGAGTATACACAAATGTATCCAAACGGTATTGATTTTCTTTCTTCTGAAACGCTTCAACACGTGCTATCCGTTTTCTCTGAATTAAACCGCACTTCTCAGCAGCTTTTTCTGCTTCACGGCGACTTGCATCATGATAACATCTTACAGTCTGGTGAAGCGTGGAAAATAATTGATCCAAAAGGGTTAATTGGAGAAAAAGAGTACGAAATCATCCCTTTTCTTTTAAATCATCTGCCTAAGACAAACGTGGCAGAGACAATTGACCATCGAATCAATATATTTGTACAAGAACTGAACGTAAGTAAAAAACGCATCTTACTGTGGGGATACGCTCATTCTGTACTAGCCACGTGCTGGTTAATAGAGGACCGCCAAGACGCCGCTTCTTTTTTACGTGCTATAGAAGCATTTCAGCACTTATATGAACGCTATTACGGATACAAAAAATAAGAGCCTAATCAAGGCTCTTATTTTTTACATTTCTCTGCTATAAGCTCATATGATTTTAATCGGTCAGCCGGATCGTGTGTAATGGTGACAAGCATGAGTTCATCCGCTCCGTAGCGTGCTTGAACTTCTTGAAGACGGACGTGTACTTCTTCCGGGTTTCCGATAATCATGGCTTCTTTCATCTTCTTCATTTTTTTCTCTTCTTCTTCTGTCAGCGGATAGCTGGCCGCTTCTTCAATAGAAGGCACACCTTTTGCTTCCATTTTATCCTGCTGAATTTTCCATACGAGTGAGCTCGTTGCGATGCGATGGGCTTGCTCCGTTGTTTCAGCGCAAATGACCGATACAGTGACAATCGCATAGGGCTGATCACCGTTTCGTCTCGGCTGAAATGCCTGTTTGTACTGATCAATAATAGCTGAACCGTCTTGTTCACTCATAAACTGTCCAAACGTATAGGCTATTCCGTTTCTAGCGGCAAGCTCGGCACTTTTTTTACTTGTGCCAAGCAGCCACGGTTCGGGAGAGACAGGCGGAAGCGGCGAAGCTGAAAGCTTTGCGTATTCATGTTCAGCTGGAAACTTATCGTCTAAAAACTGCAGGAGCTCTTCAACAAGTTCAGGCATTTTAAATACTTGCTGCAAGAAGTTATCCGACAGCGCATTTGTTGCTTCAGCCGATCCACCCGGCGCGCGCCCAATCCCTAAATCAACGCGCCCTGGAAACAGCGTTGCGAGCATGTTATACGTTTCAGCTACTTTATACGGCTTGTAGTGAGGCAGCAGCACCGCTCCCGATCCAATTCGAATTCTATTAGTCTGTGCGCCGATATAGCCAAGCATCACTTCAGGAGCCGAACAGGCAAGTCCAGACAAATCATGATGCTCTGCAATCCAGTAGCGCTCATAGCCAAGCTTGTCACCCGCTTTGGCCAGCTGCATCGATGCTTCTAACGCTTCCGCTGGGGTCTGATGGGATGAAACGGGCGATTGGTCGAGTATACTTACTTTCATCACGCATCTGCTCCTTATTCGTTCACTTCAATTAAACTTAATGAAAAATCCCCTACCTGGCCTTTTTCATATAAATTGGTAAAAGACGTAGAGTACTGATGAATCGTTCCTTGAAAATCCAGATCTTCTTCCGGGACATTTACATGAAAAGTACCTTTATATAAAAGTGTAGTAATATCATGATATTCCTCACTTGTTACTTTAAAATCAACTGAAACTTTTGTTTTGCCTTTTACAATTTCTTGTTCATAGCTGTAAATTTGAATAGGCGTATCATTTAATACAATTTCTTGTACCACGTTAAATCGTCTCCTTTTTTAGTGCGTATGAAAAATAATAGCACTTGAAGAAGTCATGAGCAAATAAAAGAGCTTCTGGTTGCGCATGCAAAAAAAGCATGGCTTTTTTGCCATGCTTTTAGTCCAAAAACGATCTTATACGCGCTTTGCACGCGTGCGTTTGAATACGAAATAAAGAACAATAATCACAAATGCCGCAACCACAAACGGAAGCGTATATTTGCTTGCTACGTCTTCAATGTTCGCCCAGTTCTCGCCTAGCTTTCCGCCTAAGTAAATAAATAAAATCGACCAAGGAATCATCGCTAACACGGTTAAAGATGTAAACTTCCAAAACGGCATTTTAGCAATACCTGCAGGAATCGAAATTGCATGTCGAACAACCGGGACAAAACGAGCGGAGAAAACAACACCCGCGCCGTATTTATTAAACCAGTTTTCCGCAAGATCAATATGCTTATCATGAATGAATAAGTACTTGCCGTATTTTTGAAGAAACGGACGTCCTCCGTAGGCTCCAATCCAATATAAAAACCACTGTGCAATCGTCCCGCCAATAATTCCGGCAATGACTGCTCCAGGAAAACTAATCATACCTTGAGAAATCATATACCCTCCGTAAGCTAGTACAATTTCACTTGGAATGATTTCAATCATTAAGCCGAGCGCAATACCTAAATAGCCAAGGCTCGTTAAAAAATCCAATATACTCGCAACAAATGAACTCACCTTTAATCACCTTACTCATTCTTTAATAATTTTACACTACTACTATATTCCAACCATCAGTATAAAAGGAAACTATGAACTCACTATGAACAGCTTACTTCCCTGTTGACTGCCGGTACCTTTTCCGCAGCTCATGCGTATGCAGATCCGCTAGGCGGACCGGAATCGGAAGCTTACTTTCTTTTGAAATAAAATGCATCATAAGCTGATATGACATGTCCAAATCAATATAGTTTCCGCACGACAGAAAAATAGGCTTTATCCCTTTGGCTGTCCTTACTACTCTACCATAAACTTCATCATCAATCACAATATCTTCATAAGCGCCCTCTGTATCTTCAGGCATAACGTAATCATGTCCCTTGATTTTCAAATAGCTTTTCCCAATTCCAACAGTAGGTGTATTGAGAAAAAACGAAGCATGTGTAGCTACTCCCATGTGCTCGTAGTGCAAATATCCATTGCCATCAAATAAAAACACGTCGGGCTCTATTTGAAGTTTTTTAGCCGCTTCAAGAATTAAAGGCAGCTCTCGAAAAGCTAGAAACCCAGGAAGATAAGGAACCGTTACTTCTCCTACACTGTGCACTTTTTCCACAACGTTTTTCGTCTGATAATCAACCACTACAATGCTGCAAGCTCCGTAAGATATGCCGTTTTCTTCCCAATACGCAACATCAACACCAGCACAGTTATGTATATGCGTCATTTTGACCCGTGATGTTAAATCAATTTGTGCTTTTAGCTTTTGCTGAAGCGTCCGGCACTCCTCTTTCGTTTGCATCGTAAACGTATGTATGTACTGAATATCCATGTTCCATTCCTTTCATTGACTGACTCACCTATTATACAACTATTTTCTAAGAAATTCCTATTCTTTTTTTCACCCTTTTTATTATAGCGCTGTTTCCTTAACGTTTGATTAAAATCCCTATTCGTTTACGCATTTTTTGTAAACATCACCATGAAAAAATCCCTAGTTTTCTTTACGAAATGTCAACGCTTTCTACACACTTCCTCTATATCAGCATCACATTTTTTCGTTACGCTATTTCTATACCAACGCATAGGAGAGAAACGTGATGAAAAAATATTTAGCTGGTTTAAGCGCCGTCGCCTTGTTATGCTGTTCAATTGCCTCTTCTGCTTTTGCACGCACGGAAGAAAAACTTACGAACATCGCGCACCGAGGAGCTTCTGCTTACGCACCTGAAAATACAATGGCTGCTTTTCACCAAGCGCTAGAAATGAATGCGGATTACATTGAACTTGACGTGCAGCAAAGCAAAGACGGTGTACTCGTTATTATGCACGACCGTACCGTAGACCGAACAACAAACGGAAGCGGACACGTTCGAGAGTTAACGTACGCTGAGCTTCAGCGCTTGGACGCAGGAAGCTGGAAAGGGGATTCTTTTACGAATGAAAAAATTCCAACTCTTTCACAAGTGTTAGATGAATTTCAAGGAAAAATCGGTATATTAATAGAGTTAAAAGCGCCGGAACTTTATCCTGGAATTGAAAAAAAAGTAGCTTTTGAAATCAACAAGCGACAGCTCGATCACATTATCATTCAGTCTTTTAACGTTTCATCCATGAAAAAAATGCATGAGCTTCTCCCAAACGTTCCTATAGGCATACTAACTTCCTCAGAACGAGACGCAAACCCAAATTCAATCCAGCAATTCGCCGCTTTTGCCACTTACTTTAACCCGTCCTATGACATACTAACGCCTGCTCTCATCCACCAAGTTCATTCTGCCGGAATGAAAATATCGCCGTGGTCTGGAACCAAGCGGCTTCCCGCTTCATTTTTGTGGAAAACAAAAAGTGACGGAGTGATTACAAATTATCCTGATGAAGTGAATTGGGTGCAAACATCAAGTGCTATCGGACAACAGCTCGAAAAAGGAAGCGCACGCCGAGTAATTACACTTGCCGTCACAATGTGGCCATAGTTCCTGTAATCTTTTACTAGTAACCTCGTCTTCCTTACTGCCTTTTTAACGCTTCAATACGTTTAATTTCATTGAAATACTGAAAGTTCCCTTTAAAACATCTCTCCATCGTTTTAAAAAACTGTTCCGCTCCTCCTAACACCATCATAAAAAAGTCTTGTTTCGGAAGCACTGCTTTTATGGGAGGAGATGTATGCAAGGTATACAGTACAAACTGTTCAGAAGCCGATTTTAAGGTTAATACTAAAGCTTGATCTAGAAAATTCATCTCTCCATATCCGGTCTCTTTTAAACTCTCCATTGCATCCAACAAATAAAGCCACATCCCATCTATAACATCCCCTGCAGATACATCAAGAAGCGGCTCACCGTAGTATTCAAGCTTAATAGCTCCTTCAAGGCAAGTAAAATCAAGCTGATTACCGTAACGAATGAGTTCTTCTTCGTTCGATATATCGATAAAATAGTGCAATTCCTTTTCATATAGAGATGATAAATCGGTAATCAAAATACCTGGACGCTTAATGAATGTTTGAACACGAAACAACGTTATCCCTCCATGCTCTGTTTACTTTCACAGCTCAAATAAATTTTCTGCGTCCTTATTTATCCAATACTTTTCTATTTCTGGAATCAAACCTGTAAAGTCTTCATACGTTCCTTCCCAATCGCTTGGAATATATTCTTCAAATGAAGCCGACTCAGGAAACAGTGAGTAGAACGTTTTTTCATCAAAGTCCACCAAAAACGAAGGGCTAAAATCTAATACGTCTTCTTCATCTACGCTTTCTATTTTATCTTCAAACAGCTTTAAAAGAGTAGCTGCATCTGCTTTATACGACTCTATACGTTTTAAAAAAAGCTCAGCATTTTCACTGCTAAGAACCTCGATTCCTTTTCGTTCAGGTTCCATGTATTCATCAACGGCTAAATCACCTTCATTTTCAAAAGCTTGTGCAAACTTTACATAATCTAAATACCATAGCTCTCGATCGGTTACATACCATTGAAACTGCTTTTTATGTACCACTCCGACAATTACGTTTTCAGCATATATAGGTTCTAGCATGAGATGGACCTCCTTGCTTTTATTAGCTTTGTGAACTGTTATATACGATTTAATTAATCTTTAAGCACTCTCTTTTGTACTTTTTCATTCAGCCTTCGCTTTAAATATTCAGCAATTTCTATTTGTCCAAATTCCTTAGCATATCGGTACGCATCCATATCCTCGATATTCTCTCCGGTATATTGAACGGAAATATCTATACCTTGATCAACTAGATGTTCAACTACTTCTTTATGACCACCGTAAATTGCTGCGAATAATGGATTTCTTTTTGCTGAGCTTACATCTAATTCTGCTCCAGATTGGATTAAGTACTGTACTATATCTACATGCCCCTCACCTGCTGCCACTCGTAAGGGAGAAGCATCAAATATATCACCTTTTATATTTACATCGATTCCTTTATGCACTAGATACTCTACTATGTCCATCTGTCCTTTTTTTGCTGCTATATGCAACCAGCTGCCAAATGGAGTCATGGTGTGTAGAATTTCTTTATTCCTACCTATTAATTCTTTGACTGAGTTAATGTCACCACGTTTAATTGCATTTCTTATTGCCTTATTGACGCTGTTTTTCTCCAAATCATATCCCCCTTAATTTAGCTGTTTCTACCGTTTTTACTTTTAAATAGTTGTGGTCAGTGAACTTCACTGTCATACTCGTAGTTCTTTTAACACTTTTGTTCGCAGATCATTCACTGTTTTCCTATTCGTATCATCATTTAATAAAGAAGTTAATCTTTCTATGTAACTATCCGCATTCTCTACATCTTTTAAAACCATTTATAAAATGCTCTACTAATTCCCTCACTATGATGAGCTTAATGCCTCCCTCCATATATCTTTTGCTCTTCTATGATTATGAAAGAAATTTTTTTATGATCTTTTTATCATATTCATCTTCTGAAATAATCCCTAAGTACTTATACTCCCAAATCACCTGTTGTTCATACGGGTCAACAGTAAGAATATCTTCATACCCGTAGTCTATCTCAAATTCCCCATCATGATCTAAATGCAGAGTTAAACTTGTCCATATCTCCTGCTTGTTTTCTATAAATACATCTAACAACTCACGAAAGCACTCTAACTGTTTATCTAATAACACTAAGTAGCTCTGTTCTGACACCTCAAATAGTTCAGGTATATCATGACTATATATAGGTTCATCGCTTCCTTTTGGATAATAAAAGAAATACGTTGTTTGAGAACCTTCTCCTACTTCTGCATACAAATAGATTTCTCGCCAGTCTTCTTGTATCATTTCCTTTAAATTATCGGCCACCTTTTGATAAATATTATTAAGCTTTAATTCCATTTACTGTCCACCTTCTGCTTTAAATATTCAGCAATTTCTATTTGTCCTCGTTCAATCGCAAATTCATAGGCATCCATATTTTTCATCGTATCCCCTGTATATGTTACAGTAATATCAATACCACTCTGAACAAGGTATTTTACAATATCAAGATGACCACCATAAATCGCTGAAAATAAAGGATTTCTACTCGAATCGCTTACATCTAATACTGCACCTCTATCGTATAAGTACTGAACTATGCTAAATTCACCTACACTCGCTGCATGTGCAATTGGCGCTGACTTTGGTACACCTTCATTTGTGTTAATATCCATCCCGTATTCAACTAGGAACTTTATCATATCAAGGCTACCAGCTCTAACAGCCACGTGTAGCCACGTTCCAAAAGGAGTTATAAATTCAAGCAGCCTTTTATCTGCAATCAGAATCTCTTTTGCTTGTTCTGTATCACCGTTCTTAATGAAATCATAGGTTTTAACTGCTTTTTCCTTATTATCCATAGAAACCTCCTAAGATATTTTTGTTGATGCGACTTCTTCATCAGTTCATAGTATCAGGCAAATTACGATTAGTTCTCTAAAACTCCTTCCAAAATCCATCTAATGATTCAAATAGGATTATGTGGATATTCTTTTAAATAGTGCTCTATTAAACTCTTACCTTTTTCATCTGTTGGTACTTCATTTAAATATTTGTACTTCCAAAGTTTGAGCTGCTCTAAGAAACCATAATCTGTTTGAAACCAATTTGTATAATCAAAAGATACTGAGAATTTTCCTTTTCTATCAAGGCTCATTGTAAAGGAATACCACAAATCCTGATTATGTTCTTCAAACACTTCTCTCACTTTACTACTAAGATCCAAAAGTTTATCTTCTTGTTCATAGAATTCTAATTCAGAAATAGCAAACCTTTCTGTAATATCTAAGCTATAATGATACGTTTTTTTATTGCAAGGCTGATTATAAAAGAAATACGTTCCTCCTCCATCTTCTGATACCTGTGCATAAAAATAAAATTTCTCCCAGTCTTCTGGAATCATATTGTTAACTGTTTCTGCTATCTCTTCATAAAGCTTCTCCAATTGCTTTTCTATATCCATCATACGGCGTCTCTCCTCCTGTTCATATTTACTTTAGATTCGTTGTCTTACTCTACTTCAACATATTGGTTCACGGCTCTCTTCCTATGCATTAAAACCAAAAATCCTCAATAGCCTGCTCTACTGAGGGTTTTACTCTTCACTTAAACTATATTTTTTCTCTATTTAAATTAACTCTATAATAAGTTTAAAGTATTTATCATCTTCCTGAAAAAAGATTTTATAATCTTCAATTTGATAAGCCT
>Ga0114955_1001681_pt1 | contig 10161 bp, 15 predicted proteins | sample Porto_5metaG_FD_87302 | JGI IMG/M metagenome (GOLD analysis project Ga0114955, IMG submission 87302) | Marine algal microbial communities from Porto, Portugal - Porto_5 metaG | ecosystem: Host-associated > Algae > Red algae > Unclassified | place: Portugal: Porto | collected 2015-02-02 | reverse complement strand
CTTGTTCTTTTGGCGCCGGCCACGGCCCGCGCCGCCCCGTCTTGCTCGCCATCTAAATCTTGGCGTCTCTCTCGAGTCCTAGCCCTTGCGCGCCTTTGCGCCGTCTAGGTCCTCTCGGGAGGTGGACCCTTTGGGTCCTTCTCTTCTGTATTGTCAGTGTTGCTACACGGTATTTGCTCGCGCCTTCTTTGTTGCCACATCCGTCAACCAATGATGAGTTCGCAAAGCAAGGAATCCTTCGATCTGAGTCGGCGCATGAGCAATGACGCGGGGTCCAGCCGGATATGCCCTTCGAAAGAAATGGAAGGCCTGTCGCCACGTTTGAGCCGGATGCTTACATGGATCATGTCGCTGACTCGTGACAAAGGCATATCTAATGGCTAGGTCGATGGCTGAGATGCGGTCTCTCTGGGCGTAAGACAGCATATCGTTAGGGTTCTTAAAACCAAACGATAAGCAGAGGATTATTGACAAGAATCTGGTCTCCTGCGTGGACATGGTACGGGGGCCGTGGATCGGACTTCCTAGGTTCAGTGCAATCAACGATCGGTCCGACAGTAGCCTGCGATGTCTGATGAGGAATGTACTTACACACCAGCCAGGACAGGGCCACAGTAGGGTTGTGCATCACGCCTCTTTTTTGTGGCGGAGTGGGCGATGCACGCCAAGTCACGGCCTCTTGCACGCCCCCAAAATTCGCACGCCCCTCATCACGCCCCTACTGTAACCCCCGTTTGGACAGTTTTCTGATAGGCGATTCAAAGTTCCCAATTCAGCCGCTCGAAAGAATCAAAGAAAACATTGAGAACCAGGTCGACTGCGGTGATGGAGAGGGTGCTGGCGGCGAGCTACGGCGCCTTCTCGAAGAGAAGGTCGCCCGATGTGCCACGGCCGGCGCCGGCGTCCCTGGCCAGGACGTGGGCCGTTCCGGAGATGAGGACTGCCCCGCGGCCATGAAAGAGAATCATTTGATGACCAGCTGCCACGGATTGCTGCGCGGCTGCATAGGTGGGACTGCGGCCTGTGGGGCGCCAGGCTGTGGCCAGGAATTCCGACTTCCCGTGATGCTGCATATCGTCTTTGACGAAGAGTAGTACCTGGCAGAGGCCAAGAGAATGTATCGCATGTAGCTGTTTGCTCCACGCTGCTAGGCGAGGAGAATTTTGGTGCGAAGATTTTCTAGTGCGTGTGGTACCTGCATGTATGGGTGGAAACTCAGGAAGGCCAGCGGAAGAATGGAGGTGGGGAGTTTGGCTTTGGGGAGATGCGCAATGCGCACATAGCTGAAGGCACAAGAATGGCTTGCAATCTCCAACACAGCAGGATAAGTACACCCTTGTGCTGACGCTGACTGATGCCTCCATGACCCACGCCCTCCTCGCTGTTGCAGCCATGCACGGCGGTCGACAGCGAGAAGCATACACATGGAGTGGGGGATGAATCCTTGTGGGCAAACTCATAAATCTCTTTCTGTCCGCCGCGCTCCTGGAGCAGACCGGCAAAGAGAGAATTGGTCTCTCTCATGTTACCTGTCCCTATGGTCTCCCCCTGTTCTCTCCCTCCCTTTCCTGTATATTCAGATGTCCGGATTCACTCCCTATCCAAATGCACGCTTGCTGATCGGCCTTGCACGTGCGCACCCGGGCGATACTGTTGTTGTCCCGCCCCGTGTCCTTCAGCATGCCCGTATAGCCTGCCACCCCGCGTCTACCACTCCTCTTCACTTACCGTCTGACTTCCGAGAATACTCGGACGCGTGGCCTCATGCGACCACATCGCCCCTCCAGGCGGGCACCTACCTCCGTCACAGTGGGAGCGCACTCGACCGCTCAGCTGCATCACGCTAGCAAGGTAGCCTCGTCCGCCCGCATCGCCAAAGAAAGCGCATGATGTGCGCATGCTCCATTTATCACAGCGCATGGAGTAGGTCTGACCAATCCGCGCCATTCATCCAGGGGCAGAACGAGAACGCGCGCCACTGATGGCGCGTGCAACCTGGCACAAAGTTGCCGTAAAGCTGGAGGCCGGGCACAACCGCAGCCGAAGGCCAGGAGACTGCCGCGCCAGCAGCTGCTGTGACCGTGGATCGAGCCCAAGTCCATCGCGTCCGCATCTGCCCGCCGATTTCCGATGCTGTGTCAATCCCGCACAGATAGTGCCCACGCATCATGGCGTTGAGCACCTTGTTCGGGGGCACACGACTAAAAAAGGGTGCCCACGCCTCATAGCGTCGAGCACCTTGGTTGTGGGCCCTCTATAGTGCAGGAAGACGCCGCTCCCGGAAATAGCACTGAAGAATGTGGCACGGAACTGCGCGAAAACATCTTGTGGCCTGATCCTCCCAGAGCGCAATGGAAAAGATATCCTTACAATACATCAAGCACGCCCCAATCACGCTCCAAAACTCTTAGGCGTGCACGGCGTGACACTCCCAAAACTCGTGAAATTGCAGGCCCCAGGCGTGCTGCATGAACCTAGGCCACAGACAAGGAAAATGAATTTCAAAATGCGAAGGGTATTCGACTGCGTCGATGGTTCAAAGCTTAGTCCCACACATTTATCCGTACGGATATTTTGATATTAGAAATGACAAGAGTCAGCACCTGGCGACACGAATGTGTTGACGCAGGCCACACACAGCATGCGTCACGCAAGTCCTCAGTACGAGCTGTGGCCGGACTGGCGAGTTCTCAAGCCGGGGGGGCAGGACACCAATCTGCTGTGTCGAATTCCTCTGCTGTTTGGGTTGTGCCAGTGCATGTTTTCCCACTCACATACACCTCGCTCTACGTTGGCTCGAGTCGCTGGACATTGTCACGACGACATTGATTCGCTGACAATGGTGGTGATGTCCGGCACACCTGCCGGCTTCTCTCTGTTTCTTCTTCATTCGAGAGCCTGACCAGAATATGCAGGCACTTTATTGGCACTCCGTGCATCTGTATGGCACGCTTACTGGTGGGTGGATCAAATATAGAGATCCGGAGAAAACCCGAAAGAACAACTTTGGTCGAACCGTCCACGACACCGCGAGCACTCACGTCTACTTACGGGCGGGGCAGTCTAGGCTGGCCAGCTTACAAACATAAATTTCCCCACCTCTCGTCTTGTACTTGATATTCACGAAATCGAAAACCATGTCCACCCCCAGCACACTGCCGCGCTTGGTATAATCCTCTTGGAACCATCGATAGACTAGCGAGCGAGTTCATTGTAGCTTTCCGAGTCTGTGCCGGTCCGCCTCTTCCTGAACACAGGAGTGCCACTGGTCTCTTCTCCTGACATCCTTCCCTATGATTCGCAGGGCGTACGCCGGCAACTACGCCTCCCACACCAGGTCCAGCTCGAGCAGAAGCAGCGGCAGGTATGGGCCGTCGCCTGAAAGGAGTGTGCATCTTCACGACCGCTTGGCTGACGGTCCGAAATCACCGCGTCGGCTCCGTCACCAGAGCCGACGCCGCTGCCCCATCCGTGTCATCTTTGACAGGAGGCGCGGAAGATCCGCGCTGTCTAGCGCAGGTGGACGGTGAAAAACCCCACCCCTACGCAGCCTAGGCATAACGCTCTGCTGCCGGCTGCTCGCGGCCGCGGTCGATGCCCTTCGGTCGGTCGGCGCTCGCAGATCGACCGCCACCGCGGCCATCCCCCGTCAGCAGGTCCTCTCTCATATCCCCGTCCACCGCCTTGCCTCCACCTCCATGGCCATCTGCCTCCCCTTCTGCCTCCGAAACGGACGTGTTGTCGTCGAGAGCTTCCGGGCCGTTTCCCGTTCTCTTGAGGCGAGCCTGATCGGCCCGGAACGAGATGACGGCCACATGCCCGTTGATGGGCACGACCACACCACCAGGATGATTGCCGTCCGGAACCACCACAAACTCGCGAGAGAGCTTGACAGACCTGGCGTATTGCTGACCGCCAATTATTAGCTGTTGCGCAGTGGTTTCAATCATCATGCAGGGTATTTAATACGTGGCCAAATGGAATCTCCAGGATTCGGAAAGAATCCTGACAAACTAGGCCGACATGGCCGTACGGCGAGGAAACGCACATCAGCATCAGAGAGAAACTCAGAACAATGCATTGTTTCCAAAGAAATCTGACGTCTGTCCCCAGATCGCCAGTCGGACATGTTCTGGCCAGCGGAATCTGGAGAAAATCTTCGGATATGTCGATCCGGGTTGCGGACGCTGTGCAACCCCGCAATAGAAGTACCTTATTGGCTTGCGAAAAGTCGAACAAAAGGTCTCAGCCAATAACATGGTGGGGGGGCCTTCGCGTCTGCCAATCCACTTTGGTTACTATTATTCGTCGTGCACTCTGCATGCTCGGCCTCTACAAGCTCCATGTTTTGGACGTCAGCAAAAAGTTACACTAGTCCTTCTGGCACAGCAGCTGTTGGCGTTAGCTATGTGTATCTTCCAAGAGATTTCCGGAGAAAAGGAGCCGCTCACCACCGTGTCGCGCTTCTTGAGCTCTTCGAGGTCACCTCCTGCGCCGCGATGACGCGCTGGTTGGACTTGTCCAAACATCACAGCTCCGAGCATCTGGCAATCTCCAAAAGCCTCTTGTATGCTTGTTGGTCGGCGGCGCGCTGGGCCGGCGTGCGCGCGTTTGACCGGCAGGATGCGGCTTCAGCCGTGGCATCAGGGCAGCCCGGAATAACACCGAGCCGAATCAGACTCTTTTGTACACCAATGACGCCAAGAAAGCGGCATCACGAGGTTTTGGGCACAAACGTAGTCAACCCACATGCAAAATGTATATTGTGGCCGCGGGAGAGCCCGGCCTCAAATACTTCTGCCATTGGCCCGCTGTTCAGGTGCATCGTGGGGGTGAAGATCAAGTCTGGCTCGGCCGCAAGTAGGCGAAGACGAGCACCCAACCCAGACGGGCTCTGATAAGCACAGGCCGCACCTCAAAGCACTGCAGCAACCGGCGGCACCCGCGCCTCTCGGGGCAGGTCTGCTGCTCCAGCTTCTGTGGCGATGCGCCAACAGCATCTTCACGCCCCGAAGGGTGCACTGCGATCTTTTGTGGAAAGGGTGATGCAACGAAGACATTTCAAGGCCGTGTGGGCGGTAGGACCGCCAGTAGCGAGGATCCGGGCGTGCTGGCGACACAATTTGCGCCGACCGAGCCGGCTCCGCGGAAGAATGCAGGGTATCCGCCTGCATGTGTGGACGGCGGCGTGGCCGCGCCGGTAGGGGGCGTGGCGGAAACATCACCGCTGCAACGAGACTCGGGCGCCAACATGCGCTGATTTATTACTGCGGTGGCGGCTTCATCACCGCCTCCCGCTCAGGCTGGCGTGCTCGAGCTCGCAGCGGGATTTGTCGCAGCCGCACCATCGGCGTGGCGCCTAGAACGAAAGATATTCTGACACGTTGCCTTTCGGCGCTTGTGGTGAGCACAGTCTCGAAGGACAGAACGTGGTGCACGCGACTGGGAGCGAGGGAGTTTCGGTAGGCTGGTGGCGGCAGCGGCGACTTTCGCGGCAGACGCCACAGCCACCGCGACCGCTTGGAGGCGGCGGGTGGAGCGGGATGACGTGATTAAGGGTGGTGACGGGGAGGCGTGCTTGCGCCTAGAGGCTCCTTGCATTGCGAAACGACTTGTTAATGGTAGCTCTCTCCTTCTGCAAGAGTTGTAGAAGGGGTATGGCGCAAGAGAGTACAACTGAAAAAAAGAAACCGACGGGAGGAAGGAGACACAGACATACCAGCGTCAAACGGCCCAAGAAACATAAAAAGAATGAGCACAAAATAGCAGGAAAGCAAATGAGACGGAAAAACTCAGCGAAACCGTGAAGGCAGTGTAGTTTTCAGGGCAGGCAGTGGGCGTTATCGTACGCTAGTCGAGAGGTCCGAAACATAGAGGCATACGCTGAGATCCCTGAGGCCATGCGCGGGTCAATCGTACACTGGGAAATCGACGGGGCGGAAGAGAGCCCCTGTGAACACGATCCTCGCGACGGAAGAGGGATTCGGGGAACTCAGCCAATGTGACGACGGTCGGGAGAGGTCGAGAGGGGTCACGAGGTAAAAAGTTGCCTTCTGGATCTGAGGCTGCCCCTATCAATCCTCCCGGAAGAGCTCAAGTGTGAGGGACAACGCACCCTCCCCGGGGCACAATTGGTGCCCCAAACCATGCATGTGCTCGTCACCACACGGTGAGGCACCAGAAGAGCCAAAAACGAAAGAAGATGGGCGTGTGTCTCCAAAAGACAGCCCCGGATGCTCCAAATACAAAGGTAGACGGGCGTGCACCGCCAACGGCACGAGATGGATAAAAAACGTAGACAAAGAGGCCACGAGAAACAGCAGGATTTCGACACGAACGCCAAGGACTGGGGGCACATCCCATTGAACGGGGCGGCGCTCGACAGCTCCGAGAGCAAGGTATAAGCGATTGAGCCCTGCTGGCCACGGAGCGCCAGAAAAGACTGTAATGGAATCTGAAAATGATGTGGCGTCCCTATAGGGCTTTACGACTGACACCAGATCCCATTGGTGGCGTTGAGCTTCCTTCGAATCATCCGGACTGAGGCGCCGCATCATGATGAGTCAGCGGAGCGCTCGATGGCCTTAGCAGGATCAGGTTGATCGGCGTGTCCGCAATTTCCACCAAAAAGATGGAGTCCGTTGTAGAGGATATTCGACGCAGACAGCGAGTCACGAAGAAAGCGTGTCACGTGGACCGTGATGCTTGATGGTTGAAAGGTTGAAATTAGGTGGCCACGTGGCGCGAAAGGCCAGAGGCCATACAAACATACACGGCAGCACCCCGCCAGATGTTGAGAAGTACCGAAGGACAAAGTACTCAACGCATAAGCACGCTGTATTGCGAGCTGTATGCGACGGTGCTCAAGCAGAAAGGAACAGAGTAGCAACCCACCAAACACTCGCACACAGAACGTAACAAAGATAGAAGACAGCGAGCAGAGCTCCACTGAGATGCGCATGTGTTGAAGGAGTATGCATTGTCTTGTAAAGAGAGCGTGGCGGGAGCTAGACGGTGACCAGACGTTCAACACGCAGTGACGCCGCGCGAGCAACCAAGACAATGTGTGCACCATCCACCAGAAGAGAACACGAGAGCTGCAGGACAAAGCGAATGCAAAACGAAAACAGATACTAGAATTGGAACCAGGAAAAGAGCAGTATGGCGAAGTAACGTCTCAATGAGCCGTTGCACATGCGGAAGGGAAGAACGAGCGGATGCAACAATGTTCATACAATTGTTCAAGGGCATGTCATGTAGTCTGTTTGACATAGAAGCACTCTGCACATACACTGGCGACAGCAGCACACGAAAGAAAGGGGAGTATGGAAAGATGACGAGACGCCCAGAACGAAAAGAAGCTGTACGCGAAACAGGGAAACCAAAGAAGGTACGTATCACAGCACGTGGTGGCGTTGCGGTCGGTGCACGCCCCCCCGCGCGAACGCCACGAAAGTTGCCTGGGTGCAATATTTGGCAGACGCCGTTCGTGGGCGGCGACATCTAGCTAGACCACTGAGGAGAACGCAGGCAAGGAAATACAAGAGGGGAGCTGAGCGCTCTGGGATAGCTGCGCGTGGGGGATTTTGTATACCTTTTCGGCAGGCTGAGCGCGGCTTTGCAGCATACGCGTCATAAAACGGTGGCTTAGCCCGACTACTTCGAAGAACGGGGGGCCCCCGGCAACTGAGTCGTCAATGCAGGACAATTTTGACGTGCCGCTGCATCAGAAGCAGCCAACTCCGTGGATGTGACGTATGGGCGAGCGCCCGGTGCGGGCCGCGGCCGCAGAACACCGCCGCGCGATGCTTTGCGACGCCCTACGTCGCGCCGAGGTGCCACGCGCTGCTCCAGGCCCGCGTGCGGCCGACGCACGGGTCTTTGTTCGATTATAAACAGGTGATTGAGGAGCGCAGCGGTGCTTTTCGTCAAAAAGAGAGGGGGTGGTGGGGCGGTGAGATGCCGGCGCGGGTGCGGGAAAGGGTGCGGGTACCGACGCGGGTGCGGGCGAGCGCGCGGGCGTGGGCGCGGGCGCGGGAGATGAAGTGTCGATGCAGTGCCGTGCTGTACACGATGTAGGACGTCATTTTGAGCTTGTATCGCAAGAGGTGACATGTGCGACTCGTTTAATGATGAGTGTGCGGTGTCACCATTGCCTATTGCCCTCTGTCTGTCTCTTGCGGAGCACTGTTGCCGCCAGTCGAGCTTTGATCAATCAATTTTTGACGAGCTGCCAAGTCCAGGGTGTTTTCGCGAACGCGCCTTCAGATCTACAGTCGAAATTCCGGAAGAATTCCGTCAGGACCCTCTCGCTCCAGTATGCGAAAACCGCAAGGTGAGTGCCCTACTGTAGGTTGGTTCATAATAAAAGGCTCACCTGAAGACCACGTCCAGCCCATCCCGCGCCCTCCCCACGGCTTTCAGCCTCTATTTCCGAGCTGCTACGTAACGCATCACGGAGTCTCCACAGGTCTTCTTCATCACTGTGGGGTTCGTTGTTGCAGGGTCCAAACCTTGATCTGTCCATTTCCGAACTTTGTCGCTGGTAGTCAGTATTTATTATTGATGGAAGGCGTGGGAGCGCTTTACGTGGTCCATCGGACTGCGAAGCGGCTGGCTGACGGACCTGGCAGTTGATCCACCCGCACCGATGACGGAAAATTCTGATTGGCTTCAGCGGCCGTCTCGAGGTAGCAAACGTCCTCCCAACGCGTGTCCGTCGCCATCCTTTCGTCCACCCCGCTGGATAAAGGGTGCTTCGGTGGTGATGGAGGGCTCGGCCTGGCGTTGGCTAAACTGAGGCGACACAGCCACGCACAGAGCCCATCCACACTTCAAAATCGCAGATAGCAGGAGGACCAGGAAGCGGTGCCCCCTGAGTCCTTCAGACGAATGCGCCTTCGGGGTCAACTTTGACCCCTTAGGCAGCCGGTCCTGCAAACAGCCTTCCTTTCTGTGGCGATGGGGCGTCCAGGAATGGGCAGGGGCGCGTTTGGTATCCAGAAATTTTCGCGCTGACCAGCTCTTGAACCGAATGGCCAAGCATGAAGCGGACTGCGCTGCTGACCAAGTCTCTTTTTTGCAATCACTTCCCATTGTCAGCTGCTGAGAGCACAGGGCATCCGCGTAGGAGAGGCAGAAATCGGTGGCCAGAGTGGTTCCTTCTTTGCAATACCCGAAGCACCGTCACCACTGTCCAGCTCAGCCATCCCGGATGGCTTGCGTACCTCTATCAGCTGCGGGACCCATCTGAAAGCTCCTCTCTGCTCCTAACACGCGCGGCGGCGGCGCTGATGGTATGCAGTACGCGTGTGAACGTCCTGCTCTTTGTGCCTGCGACATCGCCATGTATGCAGTGGGAATCGTGACCCTTGCGGTGTCGTGTGGTTGCATGCGCACCTCAGAGCAGAGAGCACCGGGCGCTCGCTGGCGGGCCGAGATCGGTGGCGTGTACCCAGATGCTTGTGATTCTCCGATTGCCGCACGAAGAAGTTGGGGGTGCTGCACGGGTATGTTGGAGTGTAGGTGTCGACTGCGGGTGGCGTTGTACATGCATGCTCTCGAGGCAGCTACCTGGGAGCACCTTTCAGCCTGCGCAATAGGATGACCCCAATTGCACACGGTGGACGTGGTTCTCACATGCCCACCTGCTTTGGTTTCTATCTATCCTTTCTTGCCTGCGTCGGTTGTTTTTCTGTGGACTTGTGATGGCGGCTGGTTTTTCTGTGCTTCAACACGCAGACCCGCAGCCATGTCGGAACAGACACCCCCGCGGTTGACCCCACTCCCTTTCGTCCTATCTTCGTCTTTGATTGACGGGATTTGTGCCGCACAGCCCCGTCGACATTCGCTTCCCCCCCCCCGTTTCCCCCCTGCGCGACTGCCCCCGGTCGCTTTCGTGGCGGTCCCCGCCCAGCCCGGTCCACAGATGTCCCCCTCGCTTGCTTCCCGGACGCCGCATCGTGCGTGGGATGCAAGCCCCCCCCATGATCCACCGTGCTTCTGTCGACCAGCTGCGGCCGATGCTGGCGACCTCAACGGCCCGTTGAGGTTTACGCAGCAGTCTTTCAACTTTTTCGTGGCGGGTGAATCCTCAACACTTGGTGACCCTTGCTCGTTTATGGGCTTACCCTCTGGGGGAGTATCGAGATATCTAAAAAT
>Ga0114955_1001680_pt1 | contig 10164 bp, 15 predicted proteins | sample Porto_5metaG_FD_87302 | JGI IMG/M metagenome (GOLD analysis project Ga0114955, IMG submission 87302) | Marine algal microbial communities from Porto, Portugal - Porto_5 metaG | ecosystem: Host-associated > Algae > Red algae > Unclassified | place: Portugal: Porto | collected 2015-02-02 | reverse complement strand
GTTATGGATCCCCAGATCTCCCCATGGGGAGGCTGCTGCGTGGGATTCGGGGCCATTTGGGTCCGCTGGCTCGGTTAGCTTAAGGGGACAGCGGGGCGCCCGTGGCCCGGCTTCCCCACAAAACGTATCTGCGCTCTCACCTCCTTCCTCCCTCTTCGCGCCTTCGGGGGTTTTCCGAGGTGACCGTGTCACCGGGCGAGAGTTGAGCACAGGTGTGCGCGTGGGCTCCCTCAGCTCGGCAGGTGTCCCTATCTGTTTCTGTGGGCTGGGGTGACACGGAGTTGTATGCGACAGCAACGGCCAAAAGTGGGATGCAAGGTCCAAGGCGCGTTCTTGAGGACCGTCTGAGCATAGCTCCGCATGCATAGAGACGAAAGCGCTCAAATATGCCTCGGCACGACCGGTGCGAAAAAGAGGCCAAGACGAGACACGCATGAGGCGAGCGGCGGTGGTCCAGCGGCGTTGCGGCGGACAAGACAACATAACAGCTCTCTCAGGTTGCCAAGCAACATATGAGAAAATGCCCGTCATATGGTATTTCTGACCTTCTAAAAATGGCGGTTGCAGAGTGGTTGCAATCATTCAACAGCATACGTGGACCAATGGAAAGGCATGGCATCATCTGAGTTCCTTACACAGTCTTTCCTTGCAGCTGTGCGCTCTGGAAACGCACATCAGGATCTCCAGGAGTCCGAAGAAAGTTTTTGATCTCGTGAGAAATCCCAGGTCTGGCCCAGAACCCTCTCTATGCCCTCTTCAGGCCCAAGCAAGCGGCCCAGAAATCTCAGGAAATCTCATTGTGGGTTGCAATCGCTGAGCGAGACTCCTGCAAAACACGGTGATTGGCTTACAAGATTACTGGCGGCAACTCTCAGCCAATGGTTCGATCGTGGCTTGTGGAACAGCCAATCCGACTTCATTTCTACGCCCTGTTGTCGGCTCTGCCTCCCTTCTCTTTGCAACCGCCATGATTTTGGAGTTCAGCATACATGAAGCTACATAATGGGACTAGACGCACACAGTTTTATTAATCCTGTCCATCGTAGTCTAGTAGCCTTGAAAAATAAGAAGCACCGTCGTGGGCATGCATGCGGACCCTGCAACAACATTCTACTCGATGGCACAGACAAATTCAAGCAAGAAATGACGACCACATCTGGCGGGCAAATGCCAGGAAAAATGACACCAAAAAGGAACGCGTCGCTACAGCAAGCTCATCCGAGCTCAGCCTGCCGCCCGCCGCGCGATTCGGGTATGCGGATATCTCAAGGGCCGGACGAACGCCGCCCTGTCTCATTCGGAACAGCTTGCTTTCTGGGTGGCTAAGTGCTGGGTTCAGCAGGAGCACCAAAACGTGCTTTCCCTCGTGTGTGCGTGCTCACAAGCACGCGCGTTGTCGCATGCCAAAGCCATCCAACACGAAGTGAAGTCATCAGCGCAGGGTGCTTGCCCGCAAAGAATGCAAGAGCTACGTGGCGCTTCTACCGTGACATTCGGTCAGTAAGCCATCATTTGTAGCCGGCATGCGCACAACCCCGCAGCCGCTATACCACGTCCGACGCCCTTGACGTGTAAGTACACGAAAGAAAGAGAGTGTTACGCCGCATGCTGAAGCGAAAGAGCTATTTCTGGGCTCACAATGTTTTTGCGTCGTCTCCGCCGAAGATCGCATCTGTTTTTCGTCTTCGCTGAAGCCCGCATCGGTGATGATATGGTCACTGAAGCGGGGTTTGACGACCTCCAGGGTGCTCCAAAGCACATGGAACGATCTTGGCGCCTGTCTGAACAAAGCTTTGCTTGCGGAACGACGAAAGCGTCTAAAAGGACCTGTACACGAGTGGTGAGAAACGAAGAGAAAGGCGGGATGTGCACGAAGAGAGCGGCCGGACCGCAACACCGTGTTGACAAACCCGGTGGAAAAAAAACTCTCTCCAGCTGTCAAGCGACATGTTACAATATAAAACAGAGACCGGTTACACCGTAATCAAATTGACACTCCGTGACCACACAGACCCAGTTTGATTAATCATGCACGTCCTACTTTGGTACCCATAAATCGCAAGAAGTAACACCGTGCGCATGCATGCGGACCCAGAAACAAAAAAGCACGGAGAAAAACAAAACAAGAACACACGCACAGCTCATTTGAGACCTCGCTTATGCCGATGGGACAAAAACTCCAGGTTGATGTAGCACCTAGAAGTAACTAAAACACGTTGCTGCAAAAAACTCGCAGGGTTCCGCTTAATGGCACCGACAGACTCAAAAAAGAGGTGGCGCTCACATCGCGCGGGCCCACGCCAAGGTCACGCCTCATGAAGCAACCGAGCGGTCAAGCGAAATCGGCTCCAATCGTCGCGGGCTCGCACATACCGCAGCGACAGGACTCAACAGCAGCGTCCAAATCATCCCGTGCACAAAAAACGTCACCAAGCCGACGTCGAAGGCACCCATCAGCTTCCATGAAGTCGAGGGCTTCGTCAAGCACAGCGAGCTGCTGCGCCGCAGACGACTTCATGGACTTGGAAGGCAGCCGCCCGGCAGCTCGCGCATTTTGGCGATCGAGCTCTGCCAGGGATTGAACCAACGGGTAGTCATCACTGTAGTCGATGTCGACGAGGTTTGCAGCTGCCAGGTCCTCCAGCGCGTCGTGAACCACCGTGGGCCCACCGGCGCCCATCTCCAGGAAGGGTGGCACCGTGCACACGTCGCGCACATCACACCAAACAGCCACATTGAGCTTGCCCGAAGCGAACGCGGCCTAAAAGCAATCCGTCCACAGCGCTAGGGAAAACCTGGACAACGCGGGGAGCGGCTGAATGGTCCACCTTGGGCCCTTCATCGCCGAGATGCGCGCGGGTTGTCGCTTACCTGCTAGCGCCAGGCCGGTGCGGCAGAGCGCGGCTAAGACGGCATCCGTGTTGTCGTCGTCGATGCCAGCCCTGTGGAAGTCGGCCAAATGCAAAAATGAAGTTGGGCCGCGTTCGGTTGTGCGCTCTGCTACTTTTCGCATGAGGGCAGTCGTCGTCGACGTCGTCAGAACCGCCGACTAGATGCTGCGACGGATCCCTTGGCTGTCGCTTGGATTGTAAAAGCACAAGCAGAACGCGTCTTCACCGTTAAGTCCGCCGCGGCCGACTTGCTCAGCGTACTCAGCGAAGGACCTAGCCCCTGACTGAACCAGACGTACATAGAGGCCACGTTCGAAAATCAAAGGAAGCGAGAACAGAAGATAAGCCGAGAAACGCGCACGCATACAACGAAAAAGATAATAAGCTCGAGCTGTAAACGTCGCTGTTCAAGACCAGAAATTAAGCTGGGTGCCCGTGCGAAGCACGAGAAATCCTGCGCAGATGATTACAAGTATAGATTATGGAGACCAAAACAGGTGAGCAAAGTACCAACAACGTACGAACTGGATGATCACGCGGACGTAGACGCAGTCTACACCAAGACGAAACGCAATCGTCGCGACCACGACGACTCCGCGCTGGGACAGGAACAGCTGTTCGACCTCGCAGCGGTCCTTACGGCCCGCAAGACAAGGGCGAAAATTGAGCGCCGCCCCTGCCGCAACCAACTTCTGGTCCTTGGCTGCCAGCAAGAGCTGCTTGCAAACTGTCTCGGCCTGTGCACGTGAAGGCACATAAACGGTGGTGTTCCCTTGGAGTGACCGAGCCTTAATGGCGATACGAAGAGTGCGTACAAGCCGCCATTTTTCCGAAGTGGCCGCCGAAAGTCTGTCCGCCAGTGACGCCCGGCCAAACGTCAGGGCAGCCGGCCGCTTTACGACGTGAAGAAGCAGATTTTACCGGAGGAAGCGTCCACGATGCACGATGGGGGCAGGCATCCCTGTGCGCCGAAGGACCAGCTGCTGGTTCCGACGACACATGGTGGCCGTCAGACCCAGGCGGCGTTGAGCGCTCACCAAGGATGCCGCCATTGACATGGTGGGACTCCAAAGATACCAGTCGATGTAGAGATGAGCTTCGTGGAAGCAAAGAAGAGCGACGTTGCGCTCTTTCAGCAGCTTGAAAAATCTCGGGTTGTGGCACAACACCTCTGGAGTGATGAAGAGCGCGCACAGAGCCTTCTCGGTGATCATTGTTTTGCAGCGCGCCCACTCCGCCGTCGTGCCGGAAGAAGAAAGTGCCAATGCCGGCATGCCGGCCTCTGTCATCATGTCCGCTTGCTGATGCCGAATGCCTCTCAGAGGGACCAGAATAACGCTCAAAGCCTTGCGTCGCTCATAGAGGAGGGTAGCAGCAACACCAACGATGGTCGTCTACAGATGGAGCAGAAAAAAGACGGAAATAGAGAGCAAAAGCAATCTTATCAGCGCACTGACAACAAGAAAAAAATTGCGGCGGTCGCTGTCGCACATGCTACACACGCCGAACAAGAACCAGAACTAGTAGCACGGACTCCGCCCAAAGAAGAGATGTAGCATTCCTTGCCCGATGCCGTGGCAATCACAAATAGGACATCCGCCCCATCACGTTCCTGTTCGAGAAGTGGTTGATACCTTCAAACTGTCCAGCCCAGAGGCTTGCATGGCCACGCTTATAGGCGCGGATGTCCAGAGCGGCTGCCTCGACCAGGGATCGCTCCATGGCTACGCACGAGTGTGTCGCCGAGCACGTGCACGACGTCCAGGGCTGGCCGCGACCGCACGGCGCCGCCCCTCCCGTCTCTTTACGTAGGCCCCAGCTGACGAGTTTGGAATCCGCGCGCGCCCTCTTTTTGAACGCGATACTCGCGTTATATTATGTCGTAGTCCGGTCACCACAAATCGGCGTGCCGTACCATTTCAGAATCATGTATACGTGCCTACATGATTCTGCAGCGCGCATCAGAGCGCATGACCATCTCACGACTGAAAATCAGGCACGAGAAAAAAAAGGAGACAGGATGACCATGTCGCAACCATTGTTTTACAATCACGCGATGCTGTTCGAACGAGCTTCGTCGTACAAAGCAAAGAAAAGATCGACATCATTCCTTGGCCGTAGGAAATCATGCTGAAGCGGGCGTTGTGACAAGCACCTTTCATCTCCGAACTCCGATGCACGTAGTCGGGCACCTCTCTACCATTGACAATCACATCTGCCAGCGCCGCCGCCGGAGACGTGTACGGAAAGCGCTTTTCAAGCAGATTAGATTCTTGGACGTAAGACCAGAACGCGGGCATTGTATGCCAACCACCGCGTTCCTTGATCTCTGCGTCGGCGACACCCAGAAGACGATAAAGCTGGACACCTCCACGCTTGCAGGAATGGGTCCCCAGGAACTTTTGCGAACCCACAACAGTTTCATCAAACGAATGGCGCAAGGACTCGACGAAAAAGTTGTCCTTGGCCTCAATGTGCACCGACATTTCCCAACCCACAGACGGCAGAGCGTTAAATGGGCAGAACAGGAAGCTGTCGGCATCTCCACGCACCATCAGGTAAATGGCCAAAGCCAGAACAGGATCCACGCGGGGGTTACCCATGCAACCAGGCCCATCTTCAAGGTAGTACCGTCGGCCTGATGTTGACGTCTTTGTTCCTTCAAGGATGTTGATGCGAAACACCAGGTTCCCTCGCACGTCCTCCGTCTGCAGGACGTCTTCTCGCCTGCTTCACCAAGCGCCGTGTAAGCAATAAGCTACAAACATGAACCGCATTCGGACAGATGAGCTCAAGCAGGTCAGTATCAGTGCCCGTGGGGAGACCAGATCGAGACAAGTCGAGTACGAATGACGAGGCCTCGGCTCAGACACGCGCAAAAATGGATTTGGCGCGCACTCGGCGTGAGCTCTCATCTACGTACTTGATCTTTGTCACCTCGTCCGAGCACATAAGAAGAAAGGTGGCCGTCATCATGGCTGTAAACTGCGACAAAATTCTCGGGGAGACGTGGTCTTGGTCGACATTGAAGAGATCGTAGTAGGCAAAGATGTGCCCGTACTCCAGCGGGTTCATTGGAAGTTTCACGCGTCCATCGCGAGCGAGCTTGACCTTATGAGCTCGCTTCATGTTCTCGACAGCATATCTGTCCTTCGGGTTGCCGTTGACAAACGCCTTTCCGTTGATCTCGCCAGTCGTCCAACGACCAGTGCAACGTTGCTCAGTATTGCTGATCCCCCAATTTTGTCCTGGTCGACCAAGACAAGGACTGACTGTGAATAAGAGCATTCTATTGGTCGAAAACGACAGAAGAGGGTCTCAAAGCCGATAGAGAGACCGGATTTTGTGTGCGGACCTTGCATACAGAAAAACTCACTGTTTGTTGCCGCTTAATCCGCTTTTCTTGGCATGGAGCACGCTTCCGAGGCGAGATCTTGAGATTATCTACTGTTTCCTTGCCAGAAGTGCGAGAAAGAAGGAGGGCTGATGTCGATTTCCAGGCCGTATGGGCACATATAAGCAACCAGCAGCTCCCAGTCAGTCCCAAGGGCGCATTTGATTGGTGGAGGAGAGTCGGTCCGCAAGTCAGTCTCGGTCTGCCAGGACAGAATTCAGGTATCAGCAATAAAAGGCAACGTCATCTGGACAGACACATGCTTGGGAGTCGACGTACAGAGCTCGAAGTTCGTGGTGCGGACCTTGTAGAACGTGGCGACGTGCGCCGCAGAGGTTGCCTTCACCTTGAACTGATCAACGCCGACCTTTGCGCAATACTCGAGGTACTCCGTCCGGGTGCGCTTGTGTACCCCGGAGCTGCTTTGTGAGAGATCCGTGTCAACAACAGCCGCTGAAGAAGCCACAGGATCATACATGTTGGCTGAGGAAGCAAGAGTTAAGCACGCCACGCTCCGAGCAGCGCTCGTGCGGCCATCTTGTAAGCCGGCAAGCCGCGACGAACCGCGATCCACGGCCGCCGCAGATGACAATCCGCTCACAGCCGATGTCGACGCGCGGGCCTGCCTGTCAGATGAGAGCATGCGTGCAGCGAGAGTGCACGCCGCAGCAAGAAGACGTGTTCGCCATAATATAGACACCTCACTACGTGTCGTGAGAACGTGACCCGTGCGCGAGCTGTCAAATTATCCACATGGAGCCTCTTCAAAAATCTTGGCGAATGACGTACGAGGTCTCGTTTTGCTGTCGTATGTATTCATGAACCAAGTGACTGGATTTCCGATCTTGTACTGGGATATCGTTTACGTACGAAAAAACAAGTAATGTACTCTTCGCGCCTGTCTGTGGCATTGACGAACAACGTGGCTCGAGAATCGCCCGCGCCAAGGAACTGCGCAACGTCAGTACGTTCGGGCCTTCTCGAACATTGCATCCCCATGACAAAACGTCTTTTTCGTTGAACACGAATGCGGTACCCCTGTCGTACGTCGTGTTGCACGGACGCCCTGTTGGCAGCAGCGAAGCTCAAAGAAAACACCGCATCCCACGTCTGATCCGCAGAAGACCGGGCACAAGCTCACTGCGCACAAAGGCTAAATCCTCCACTGACAAAGCAACAAGACCACCAGCACTTTCTTAGTGTAAACCAGCTCGACAACAGCGATGTCGCGCACGCAGATATAAAAGAGGGCTACAATTAGCAGGGCTGACTCCGAATGACAGCGTCATTAGCAAGAAGCGGTCGCTTCCCCTCATGCTCCGAGCAGGGCCCCGGCGCCTTGTCGCGTACGAGCTGCCAACAGGACACTACATGATTGCGTAGGATGGACCCGTGCAGTGTGTCCGCTGACAACGCGCAGCACAAGTTGAGCAGTCCGCACGGATTCCTCCGCCTTCCCGACCGCGTTTCCGTCACCGGGCGCCCATACAGATGATATATGGGACGCCGGTGGGGCAGGATTGGTCACCAGGGACAATACGATGCGGTATGAGGAGAGTGGGCCACGATAGGAAAACCAAAAGATGAAGAGTTCCTTCAAAGAAACTGGTCGCGAACACGGGTCGCCGCGGCTGCTTAAGACGAGGCTGTGCACGTCGTAGAGAATTAATCTCCAGTACACCTCAGGGGGCCGGATTGTGAGGCAGAGCGTCTATACAGAAGCAGAGAAGATCGACGACGATGAGGAGACACGAGTTGGGGCGGCTGACTCCAAAATTTGGGCGTGTCAGGAGCTCGGACAAGCGTTCGACAAGCGTCGACTGCGGCAGCCTGGCCCACTGGGCCAACGAACCAGAGACTGAATCGGGCCTCAGAGTTAGAAACGCTCAGCGGCCTGTCGCTGCGCAGATCCGATTGGCCGTCGGGACGCGTTGTGCGCGACGGACAAGATACGCCGAGACATATACAATTAGTCACCTGATTTTATCTTCAATTCGGTGACGAGATGGCATTATCCCGTACCGAGTTCTCAATTGGCTTATGTGATTGGAAAGGCAATACATTTCTCTCCCTGGATAATCACGACACAAGTGCAATCTGACATTTGTGGGCCACAATTGCGGCGCCTGCCCAGATGCCGCTTGTGATCAGAACTGATCGGAGCATATGGAAGCAAAACTCGTCCCTCATCGGGGGTTGCCTTGCCCCGTAGGGCGGGACCGACATCTTGGTTTGCCTCCCCAACCTCGGACGTGTCACTAGAGACTTTTTGCCGGATCGTTTGTGGGATGTTTGTGAGATGTCCGTGGGATGGTGTTTCCGGCCGGATTTCTGTAAGCACGCATCCCACAGTCGACCATCCGAAAAACGTAGATGTCTTTTTGCCGCTCAGGCCGTGGTAACTTCGTGGGAAGCGGGGGGACAAGCCGAATCGGAAGTGCACGATCCCGCTTGCAACGACACGACGTTGGTCGTACGACTACCCCACCCGACCGTGGCCATGGTGTCCATTGAAGGAAACCGGCTCTCCCTGTGGCGCTCTCGTCGACGTGTCTATGGGAATGTGTTGCTCGCTGGGCACGCGATGGGTTTGTCTCTGTGTGATTTGGCCATTGTCGTGCGGCGCTATCGCCGGGCGCAGCTTGAGGTGGCTCTCTCCTTGGAGCGCCGGCGGCGCATTGAAGCCACAACATTCAACTTGAATGCATTCTCCTCCCAACAATCACTCTCGCTGTTCCGCTTCCAGCCTGCCTACGTGGGCCAGCTTGCCTCGCTGCTTAACATCGACGTGCCCTTCCCTCGTACCCGTCTCCGCGTCGCTCCTGTCGAGTGCTTTTGCATTGTGTTGAGGCGCTTGGCATCGCCATGCCGGTGGATGGACTTGGAGGAGCTTTTTGGCCGCAGCGGGTCGGCCCTCTGCACTATCTTTCACGCCACCGTGCAGGTGGTGATGGCCAGGTGGGGGTCTCTTCTCTCTGAGTGGCGGGTTGACTTTTTGAGAGAGCGAGCTGTGACGTATGCGCAAAAGATCCTGGATTCGGGTGCGTATCTAGATCGATGGGTAGGCTTCATCGATGGTACTACCATTTTTGTAGCACGTCCTGGAGGGGGGTACCAGCGCGCGTGTTATAGCGGGCACAAGAGGAAGCACGCCATTAAGTTCCAAAGTGTACTCACTCCTGATGGTCTTTTGTTCAACTTGTTTGGCCCATGGGAGGGGAGGCGGCATGACATGACGCTCTACCACGAGTCCGGGCTGGACGACATCCTACCCGATGCGCTCATCATCAACGGCGAGCAGCACTACCTTTACGGCGACGCTGCGTACATGATTCGCCCCTGGCTGCAGGCGGCCTTTTGCGGCTTGCTCACGCCAGAGCAAGAGGCCTGAAACGAGACGATGAAGGTACCTCGTGCGGCGGTGGAATGGGGCTTCAAAGACGTCAAGCAAGTTTGCTCAATGCTCGACTTCCCGCGAAAAATGAAAGTGCGGGAAGGGCCTGTCGGCCAGCTCTACCGCATGGGGGTGCTGGTGTGGAACTTGCGCTGCTGCGCCTATGGCGGAGCCACTGCAACGTTTTTCAAGTGCCAACCGCCCACTTGGAAAGAGTACCTCGGGATAGCTCCCGAGGAAGGTGACGGCGGCGTGGACGGTGGTGCGGCTGCCTTCGGTGGTGTTATCCACGCCTGACAGCGCACCCACCGCAGCTGGAAGCACCGCAAAACCACAACGGCGGCGCGTCCCAGACAAAACAGGTGGAGGCCATGATTGGCGTGCGCACGTGTTTTCCCGCCCGTGGCCGGAGCCTCGCTGGCTGGAGTGGACGGGGAGCGGCGTTGTAGCGACACGATTTCGCTTGCCGTGCGTGGTGGTGCGTG
>Ga0114955_1001671_pt1 | contig 10189 bp, 12 predicted proteins | sample Porto_5metaG_FD_87302 | JGI IMG/M metagenome (GOLD analysis project Ga0114955, IMG submission 87302) | Marine algal microbial communities from Porto, Portugal - Porto_5 metaG | ecosystem: Host-associated > Algae > Red algae > Unclassified | place: Portugal: Porto | collected 2015-02-02 | reverse complement strand
GTAGCGCCAGGGGGTCGGGATTGTGCACGTCCTGCGTCTTGTTTCTGAGGGTATATGAGAGTATGCTTTGGGATCATCGTGCGTGTTCGAATAAATCATCGTTGCGTTTGCGTTGCTTCCGTCTTTTTTGTGCGCTTCGCGCCCAGTGATCCCGGCGTTCGCGTTGTAACTCTGGCGTAGCGATCCGCATCCTGTGCTGGGTTTCTGACGGGGTTATACCCTGTTAGCTTTGAGGGCAAGATCCACTACAAGGGTGACTCTTGAGCGCGATGCGGCTGTCGCCATCTCGGTTGAAAATGCTATCCGTGCGCTGCTGCCGTAGCACCGTGACAACCGTAGCCGCCTCGTTGCACAGCGGAGCCCCGTCCGCGTTTCCAATGACGCACAGATCTTCAGCGGCGTACAGGCTGCTTTCCACGACTAGCAGCGTCTCCTGTGAGTGCTTGTCGATAGGGGCGTCCACAGCGGCGTCACCAACTGCCAAAGGCATCGCGGGGAAGCACGGCTCGCAGAAGACGTCCCCACTCATAATCTCCCTCAGAGAGGACAGCAGCGGGAGCACATCGGAGACCGGCTGTACAGCGCTGTGCATCATGGTGCTCAGCTCAAAACATGGCCTTAGGACCCCAATCCCGTGTCGCGCAGGATGCCACTCAGTGTGCAGCACACGTCCCTTCTTGGTGGCCTCGCCCATCTCGGACTACGAGAAGAAAACTCTCAACCGTGGACAGCACGTGTAGATCCGCTCCATCTCCATGTGGGTTTAGCTCCAGCGCGTCGGCACGTCGTCGACCAGCTGGCGGCATGGCCCGGTCGGCGGAAGCATAAACTTAGAGCAAAGAGCGACGATCCTCTCCGAATTGTAGAAATGGACGTTGAGCTTGAGGATCTTGGATACGAGAGCCTTTTGGGGTGCGTTTTTGCTGCGTCTTGTGGGGCTGGCTATGATAACGTCCGCGTCTCGGCGGCCTTTGCCCATCACACGACATGTTGTGGCTCCCAGGGCGTTGCTCACCGCGTTGTGCATGGAGTGCGCCATGCGCGAAAGCCACGGCGGACACGAGGTCGGCGACGCGAAGATCGGCCCAGTGGGTTGAATCTGGAGCAAGCCCGCTGTCAACTACCAAGATACCCGGGAATATTACTGGGAAGAAAATGGGCCATGCGTGTATCGACTGGTGCTTAGTATACTGTCAAACTACGTGGGATCTGCCAGCTCAGTCTTACTTTTCCAACCTCAAGAAGTTCACGGGGGCGTAGATCCGGTCTCAGAGGACTACAAAGCATCCGCGTGTGTACGCATGACAAATAGGCGCATATACGCTTGCGAATCACTTGATGGAAAGCACTTGACCTGCACTGCACACTAGTTCTTCTCCGTATCGGCTATCATTGGAGACACTGCAATAATTTGGGACTGAATGATAAGCATTGCCTCCACAGTGAGCGGCGACGCCCAGCTAGAGCATCCGGCTTGAGCTCTGGGTATTCATATCGACGGGAAAGGGGGAGAGGAAGTGAAGGTGGGGCTGTGGGGTGGCGGAGTGGTCTCGCGGTCGAGTGTTCGGGCGGCGGAGTGGTGGGGCGGTGGAGTGGCGGGGTACAGTAGTTGAGTGGGGTCGGCAAAAACACAGACGGGCAACGGGTGACGCAAAGTTGGGGGGTGATGGGGGAGTGTCAAAGGTGTTGGAAGGGAAAATTTAGCAGGAGGATGAGCGGGAGGCCGAGAAAACGTGACGTGTGGGTTGGGAGCAAGTGCGGAAGGTCGCACGTTGAAAGCACATGCTCGAATGCGACAATACGAGCGCAATAATTAACAGGACACGAGCAGAGAAGCGGGCCCGCCTCGCCTTTTCGAGCCGCCGCGATGCCTCTTCCAGCCAGAAAAGGACGCGCAAGGCGGGGGGCCGTCTCAAAGGGTGGCGTCTGCACGCGGGGAGGAGACGAACTGGATCGCGACGCGGGTGGGCGCCACCCCGGCCATGGCGCAGCCCCCACAGCCTCCCGCCGCAGCTGCTGTCGACGGGCGTCGGGAAGCGGGCGCTCGAACAGGATACCTGGACGGCAACTGGATGGTTGCGGCCACAACGGGTGGGGATAGCCGCCGTCGGCCACGTAAAAAGTGACGGCAGTGGTGGCGAAGATGGTGCGTTCCCAATGGGGGGTGGGCAGCATTCTTCGTCTGAACAAGAACATGACCGCACCACACGCCGGGGCTCGGCGTGTGAGACGGCCTCAATCTTTTCATGTGCGATGGTACTGTATTTGCACGACTGATTCGCAAGCATCTTCGTCATCTTGCGGTGACAGATCGATCACACACTCCAGCTGATTGTAGACCACTCAGTGAGACTCACGACTCGCTATTTACCAAATTCAAGATGTCGGCATATCCATCGTCGGGAAACTGCACCACTCTACTTTGGCGTACTTCCCAGTACTACCCGTCGTTTCCAATATTGGAATGAGACGGCCTCGTACACATATTCGCGTATGTACAAGCCCCGATCCTCCACAGTGCTCTTACAGTTGGGGACATGCACGACTATTCGCGGTTTGAGACTTTCATGTACTATGACACTGGCCACTGATGGTTCTGGGAGGGGAGGTGGCTATCATAGAATCCCCCCTCACAGCCTCTATGCGGGCGCTGTAGAGACGTATGGCAAATGCACAGGACTTGAAGCGTGTTGGTAAATTCCGCTGCAACGTACTGCGCACCGACATCGGTACGTGGCACACAGAGATGTGTTCTGCCCAATATGCGGGCGCGCTACGCTTCAGGACAGCCGTCCGACGTTCCACAGGATTTCTGACACTGCGTCCGGGCTTTCATTGCCATGCGCTTCAACCGCCCTGCGAGACACGACCACATACACGGCTATAGTAGCACTGTTAAAAGCATGCACACACCTGCTCACAAAAGGGGACGCTCAAGAGACCAGCGAGACGCAGACAGAGGGAAACCATCCAGAAAAGAGCGCAGAGAGCGGCACAAGACCACTAACACGATGATATGAAGGCCGCGAAAGCACCAATCAACACGAAAGAAACATAGCGCCTGGCCGTAGATCGTAATCACACCAGACAAGCACCCAGCAGAGCGAATCAGTTATCCCAGTCGGCCTCAGGAGGAGTGGGGAGCACGTGTATTGGTCAGCACTGGGTCTGATAGCACTAGGCGGTGCAACAGAGAGATGAACCGCACGCGAGTAATAAAGGTAGCAATATCTTCGCCACATGAGTACGAACAGAAAAACTCATGCCTAAGACATACAGACGGAGTCGACCGTTGTCTCCGCCGTGCAGTACATTGTCAGTGTCAGAAGAGATGCCCTGCGCGGGCAGGACAGGAAAGAATAAAAATAGTGGCAGGGTGCGGCTGATCGGGTGTGAAAGGATGGCGTCGGAAAAGGGAGGTGGAGGGCGGAGAATACGGTGGGTGCGATGAGAAGGCTGGGTGAGACGGGAGCCGTTGTCGTTAGACTTCGTCGTCGTCGTGTGTTCACGAAGGTCGTGCCTGTGGATCAGATTTGCCGTGGCTTCGCTCTGCCGCTTGGGCAGCCATCTGAATGGCCTGAAGTAATGCACCGCGGGGAGGAGCTCCCGCGAAAGAGTGTACAGGAGGTAGATTTCCCGACATCTTCACGGCGGTTATTTTGCTTTAGGCCGTGTCGCACGACCGAAAATTGACCCAGGCACTAAGCTGGGGTGGCCGACAAACTTGCGACGACCATCACGGCTGACAGCGTGTGAGCCCGTCTCTGTAGGCGCATCACAGAAGCAATGCCCGTGCTCCATAGCGTCTTTATTTGGCTCTACAAACTGAGTCTGCTGACAGGGCAACCTTAAACTGTACACCAAGCAGGACGTCTGACATTTGGCAGAAACGAATATTTCAGCTGCGTACGTATTCACCTCGGAAGCCAATCGACAAGGCAGCGCCACTGATCTCTTCTGATTGGTGACCTGGAGCCGCCAGCCAACGCCAAGCTGCCCAGAGGTGGCTGTATTTTTGCCGAAACGCGCCACTTGTAGCCTGCTCTCAGACGGGCTACCAGTCACAGAACCTGCGAGACGCCTGGGTATGGCCAGAGTGACCGTTGTGTCGTTTAAAGGGGTCCCTGAGGCCCCGATTTTCGTGTGTCTCGATATTCTGGCAGCCTGATTCAGAGGTGGGCTACAACGGGCGGAGTATGGTCTCCGTTTCCGAAGGGCGACATGCAGACTTGTGGCCTACATTTCGGCCCCCCTAGCACAAGCCGGGGTGCGGCCGCGCTCAGTTCTGGTCTCTGGACCGCCGTTTCGGCCCCACATTACGTAAACGGAGCCCCAGTACGGCCCAGTATCTCTCAAGTAGGGTGCTACAGTTCCAGGCGATAGTCTGACAGACGTTTCTTCCAAGAACTCAACAACTCCGACACTGTTGCGAATCCACCTCCACCACAGCGCAGAGGCCTACTTGCAGCAGTGGCGCAACACTTCGAGCTAAGTTGTCCAGAAAACGGCAGTGCCCAGACGCTAAAAGTGTATGTGCAGCCATTGCTCGGTTCTATAGAGTTGGTGCGCACTTTGTTCCCTACCCCACTCAATATGTAGCCCACCGTTGATGGAACAAATTGCAGGGGCGTCCTGGCACAAGCAAAGGCCGATGACCCAGTCTGAGGACCGACATGACGGGTTGACTGCGTAATTGTAACTTTTGATCGCCCGTTGATCGCATAGATTGTGTGATGACCGGCGTCGATGGAAGTGCCTCCATGCACGGCCCTTGCTCCACACACTGGCCGATTCAAGCCTCAGACACGGGCGCACGGCGCTCAGCTGCGGCCGCGTACTCCTTAGTATCAATCCATCCCACACAGTGGGCACGCCCACACGCCGCCGCCACGCCTACACGCCGCCGCCACGACCACATGCCGCCGGTACGCCCGCACGCCACGGGCAGGCCTACACACTGCGGGCACGCCAACACACTGTCAGCTCGCCCACACACTTCCAAAACACCCAGACACCGTCAGAACACCCGCAGATTTCCGGCACTCCCATGCACCGCCAGAACGCGGGAACACCGCTGGCACGCGGGCACACCCCACCGGCGCGCCCACGTATCACCAGGACTCCTGAGCATCACCGGGACCCCCGCACACAACCGGCGCGCCCGCACACCACCTGAAAACTGGCACATTTTCGCCACTACTACAGACCTGTAGCACACGCACAAAACATCAGCACACCGAACTGCCACCGACGCACACATACCTAACCGGCATACACGCCCATCACCAGCGCGCCCGGCAGCCTCCAACTCTCCTGCCGACCGCCGCCTCGCCCGAGAACCACCGGCGCACCCGCCAACTGTGGAAATGCGCAAGCGTATTGAAATTTTCTACGGAGGACAACATGGCCGGTCGATGGCGACTAGCCCTACCGTCTGCGGTCATGTCCGTCTACCGCGGCTCCACCCACCCCCGACGGCAGCGCCCGCCCTCATTGGCCGCGCCTGCCTTCATCAGCCGCGTCCTCGGCCGACGGCCACGGCCACCCCCGATGGCCGCGTAACCCCCGACGCCGGTGGCCACCCCCGATGGCAGCGCTCTCCACCGTCGGCGGCATCCACCACCATCTTCCGCGCCCATCCCCGTCAGCCAAGCACGCCCCCGTCTTCCGCGCCTAACCTCGACGGTCGCGCTCAACCTCGACGGCCGCGCCCATTGCCGGCTGCCGCGCCCACACCCGATGGCTCCGACTCCCGATTGCCATGACCACCCCCGACGGTAACGCCAAAAACCGTCTACCGCGCCCACCCCCGACACAGGCTTTCAACCCCGACGTCCGCGTCCAGCACTATTTCACTCGTTCTTCCCCGAAGATCGCGTCCACCCCCGTCGGCCGCGTACACCACCGGCGGCAGCGCCCACCCCCGACAGCGACGCCCACCCTCTACGGCCGCGCCCAGCCCCTACGGGTGCGCCTACCCCAGACAGGCACGCCCACTCACTTCGGGCTATCCCACTCATGGCGGGCGTCTGCCAAGTCTTTTTCTGTCGGCTCTTTTTCCCTTTTTCGATTTCCCCAAGGTTACCTCTGCCCATTGTTAGCAACACCAAGGACCAGGAAGGAAGCGCGAGCGGGACTGATGGTGTGCCTTGTGAGTTTTTTTTTCGTCGGTACCTCAATGTGGTTTCATGTACCGCGTTCCTGTTGCTGAGGGGGTTACGACGCGTGTGTTTTCGGGTAACGTTTGTAAACTTGCTTTAGTCGGACAGGGAGGCTTTTTCCATCCACATCGTGTCTATCGACCGCTTTCCAACCTGTCGTGGTCCTCTCTGACGTGGAGATGGTGGCTACAGGAAGTTATGCAGCCCAAATGGGTGCTCTCTTTTTCTTGGCAGTGGCTCGTGTGTCTCTCGTCTTTTCCTGCCACACGTGTGCTCTGTTTGTTCACCCATGCGCCTCGAAATCTCCGCTGCATGGGTTTCCCATCCGCGCGCAGCGCGAGACAAATACGTCAGAGGTGGACATAGGGGGTCACGGAGTTGCGCAGTTCCATTCTTGGCCAACCGCCGCTGGTTCTGCAGGGCTTGGAAGTCGAATGCAGGTGCTCTTGACAGGATGATACTACTTATAGGAGCGATTGACTGGTGGTCTACTTTATGCGTCTCACATGCTTTCGTGCTTCGGTATTGGTCGAATGCGTTGCACAATTCTATTGCTCGTCTCCCTCACTGTCCGATCCGGTGTTCATTGGGTCGTCCGAGCTGCTCTGTCTTTGTAAGTCAGCATCAGCTGCGTCCAATATGGCTTCTGCATCTATTTCCAGGTCCAACCACATCTCAACTGTCACCTGTCGATCGGCTGGAGGTGCGTCCCCAAAAAAGGTGCCACCAAGCTCGAAAGACTGGAAGCGGGTCGTCATCTCCGCAGCGTGGTCGGACACGGCGCGTAGGGAGTGGCGGTAGTCACCGTGTTGGGCGGTGAGGCGCTTCTCCATCTCGACTTGCAGAAGGCGCGCCTTCACCCAGCAATGTGTGATGGTAGTCGGCTCCATAGCCTCCCACTCCTCCTTGAAGAGCACAAACACATCTTTCAGATGCGCTTCCGCACCGTCCGGCGCACTCCCCACCTGACGCGGCGCTGTAGCACGCCGCCGCTTGGCGCGCCGCGTACCAGAAACGGGGAGAGCCTCCGGGGGAGGGGGCTCAACTCAAACTTTCGGGAGCAGGGGGGGACGTTCTACGGGCACGCCAGGTACAGAGGGTGGAGCGCAAGTGCCACGTCCATTCGTTTCAATAGGAGCGGCCGTCGCGGAAGCGCGGACGCAACAGAGCCAGGCAGAGGTCGAGGCCTGAATGCCCGCTGTTGTGGCTGTGCTCGGCGCCACCATACCGCCACCTGGTTCCGGGAGCAGACGCGGGTTGCCCCTCGCCAATGAATGACCCGCCGGCGGCCTCATGCCGGACTCGCGCATGACGGCTCCTGCCGTGGCTCTTACGGATGAATACTCCACAGGTCCATTGCCGCCCAGTACTGAGGAAACGTTGTCACCACCTCCCGCCACGCTTTCTGGCCGAACTCGTCCATCCACACCCCGACTGGTTCTTACCGCCCCCGTTGCGACGTTCCCCAGCGCCACCGCCGGCCCTACACTACCAACCCGAACGTCCGGTTCACCGGCGGTCGACAGCAGCACCAAATACACAATCTATCCCGGCTCGCGGCTGCTTATGCCGATACCAATTGCGGGCGCCCCCACCGCCGTCCGTCCACCACCGGAAGTGCCCGGGCGATTGCCAGCGCCGGCCAGTCGCGCCTGGCGGGTGCGCTCAAACGCCTCGACTACCAACACCAGCAGTCGCACTTTGTACCCACGCTTCAGAGCCACAATGATGGCCTTGTCAAAAGGCTGGTGGTTGGAAGTTACGTTGGGCGGCAAAGGGATGGTTTTAAACTGCGCGAGATTCATCTTGGAGTGCACGGCGCAGTTGTCCACGACCAGTGCAACAGGAAGCGAAGTCCGCGCCCGCACTGCTGACACAGGAATATTTTTGAGCCACTCTTTGTAGACGTCCGCGTCCATCCAGGCCGACTGCTTATGGAATTAAGGTAGAGGGAACGACACCCGCGGAGGTTTAAAGCAAAGTAGAATTTGGGCCTTGCCAATGTTGACCACCGAGATCTTGTGGGTGCCTGTCGCATTTCACGCCAATACAAGCGTCACGCGGTCCTTGACCTTCATAGCCTTGGTCCCACGAGTGCGCCGTCGCCACCGAGGGGTCACGTAAGCGCGTTCTGGAAGACAACGAAAAAACAGGCCGGTTTCATCCATATCATAGGTTTGGTCGAGCTCTTAAGCAAACACGTCCTCCCGTTTGTGAGCCTTCCGACCCTGTTCAGCCACCATGTTGGTGGCCGCCGACCCGCCTGTCCTCTTAAGAGAAATTATAACCAGGTTGTGCTTCATTGCCCACCGCCGTACAAATCCCGGGGATGCCGCAAATCCATACATGCCCTGCTGCCCCCCAATCTCACACGTACGCTCGCCATGCTCAACGTCATTGTGTCTGGCCCCAAGCCCCCGACGATGTCGTACCAACGCCTCAGCTCGCGGTCCACGTCCTGTTTCGAACGCCGTCGCACACGTACGCGGTAGAGCTGCTCCCCGCTCGCTGAGCGGGCATGCAAAGCGATCCTTGACTTCACCGAGCACACGGCCCGCATGGCAGCGACCGACGTAGGTTTTGTAAATGCAGTTACAAAGTCTTACGTCGTGTCAAACAATCCCGAGTCCTTTAGGCGACAAATCTCCAGCTTGTCTCTCAGCGTAAGCGACTGACGCTTCTAGCGGACGCCCGTGTGTGCCACGGCACCGCCCGCAGTGTCGTGCGGGGAAGATCTGGAGGATGCGCCGGCGCCCTCCAAAACGGCAACAGCTGCAGCAAATGCCACCGCTGCCGCCATACCGACAGCATGCCGCGTCTCATACGACGCCAGCAGTTACGCGTGCTGAGCAACGGCGTTTGCTGCGGCAGCAGCAGCTCGCCGCAAGATGGAAGTGGACTGGTAGGAAGATCCCAGGGGTGAGGTCGCTGGGGCGGGGCGGTGGGGGCGGGGCGCCATCATCGCTGGACAGTGAGCGTGTCTACGGGGGCGACGGTAACGACCGCGGGGAAGATGGTGGTGACCGGGATAGGACCGGGGCTGTGGGCGACCACGGCATCGCAGGAGATGTGGGCCCTGGAGGTATGCCAGAAGCGGCGGTGCTGGAAGCTCCTCGGGGTTCACTTTGACACCAGCCATCATTTGTCAATAAAATTGGCCGTTCTTTAAAATTCCATGACTGCCGATCGTGTGGAAGATCGACTGCGATCATCACATGTGATCGAGACCGATTCCAGACATCCAGGTTGCGATCGAGGCCAATTCCGGTCGACCACCGCTCACGTGTATAGCAGGTGCTATACAACCGGGTGCTATATGACTGAGCAATGACTGTAAGACACGCGCACCGGCCTCCTGGTTCATCGGAAGTCTCAGTTGACCAGTTTCCTCCATGTGAATATGCGTGAGATAGTCAGTCTGCACCAAATGTTTTGACCATTCTGTCGACATTCTCAGCAGCACGCTTGCTTCACGACATAAAATGCATACGTATGAAAAGAGGAGAGCATGCGGAGTACGATGGTGCTGTTTTTTTCCGCATCGCGTGTGTTGATCGTGAGTTATGAGCAGAAGCAGAATAAATGGTGTAATAAGATGTGTGTTTAATGTTGACCATCCGTCCCAGCCAATCATGCTGTTGGTTTTTTGACGTGGCGCGCCACACGCCAATCAATCGGACGCATTCCAGGGCCTCTCCCACGGTCTGGGGGGTGCGGGGGCCTGCAGGGCCTTCTGAGGCGCCTCCTGGCGTGCCCGAGAAGTACAGGAAAAAGAGAATAATAATCAGCGCGAGACGGCTGTTTGTGCCCGGTGTCCCATTTTTGTCAAAACATCAACAAGACCTACATGCATACATCTGGAGAAAAAGGCACTCTTGGACCTACTGTAGGCCGTCGTCTGGGCTCTGGTACGCAGAGCATTCCCGCGGTGCCTTTATCCAGGTCACGGAATCGGCGCGTACGACCCCGTGGGGAGGTCTCGAGTCTGGTCAACATTTCCGGCGGTGGTCGACATTTGACACAGCACT
>Ga0114955_1001670_pt1 | contig 10189 bp, 15 predicted proteins | sample Porto_5metaG_FD_87302 | JGI IMG/M metagenome (GOLD analysis project Ga0114955, IMG submission 87302) | Marine algal microbial communities from Porto, Portugal - Porto_5 metaG | ecosystem: Host-associated > Algae > Red algae > Unclassified | place: Portugal: Porto | collected 2015-02-02 | reverse complement strand
GATAGCGGCGGACGAATGAGTTTGGGAGGGGGGGTGGTTTTGTGGGGGGCGGGGTTGGACGGATGGTGTGTAGGTGGTGAATCGTGGTTCTCAAGTAAAAGCTGAGCGGCCGTCGCACGGGTTGGCCTCGGGGGCACCCTCTCGGCCTCGGGGGCAGCCTCTTGACGGCCCTTGTTGAGCACCTCTCATTTTCTAATGAGATGGGAGGTGGAGAACAGCAGGCGACGGGTGATCCAGTTTGCTGTCAGCAAAGCGATGCGTCCGTGAGACGACTACTGTCAGCACGACAGTCGATCCCCAGCAGGTGCCACAAAACCGAAATAGTGAGTCGAGTATGCCGGTTTCCTTTAGGAGATGCCGGTTGTCCGCCCGGTTTTTCTCCTAGGGCGACACGACAGCATCCAGCACGATCGGCACGCCTTGTGCTGTAATACCTGTGGCGGTTGTGGTCGCAAAGTTGAAAGAGGTTCCGCCCCTGGGCGGTGGAAAGCACGCCTCGCGCCCCCCCCAAAATATACCTCCAGCTGGAAGGCCAGGCGGCCAGGGGATATTGGGTCCAAGAAGGGGGCTGGGCTTTTCCCCAGTGTACGGTACACGATTGCGTTCACAGCGGCACACGGCGCTACCGACAAGCGGCTGTGCCAGTGCGGGAACCTGTTTGGGCGTGCTAAGAAGCGGGTGCGCTCTTACTCTGCTGCTGTTGATGCCATGCAGCAGAAAGAAGCAGGCAGCGAGCTTCATGCCACCAAAGCCGGTGACAGCGACGAAATCAGCTGCCGACAAGCCGGAGCGGCCGCTGTCGTGGAAGGCGCCCCCGGTGCGCCTCCTGGCTCGGTGGAAGTTCCCGTCGCGCCTAAAGATCTTCCTGTTTCCCGCGCCAATGCCTTCTTCGAGGCGCCCGAGCTCCTGGACGACATGGTCACCGGCGTTGGTCTGATTGAGCAGCTCCAACACGTTGTTGGGTGGTGCCACACGGAGCCCGGGCATCCTAGCGTCTTCGGGACCATTGAGGTCGCGCAGGTGTACGATGCGTGGCGTCTGGGGCAGGTCAAGATCCACGGCCGCCGTCCGCCGACGGTGAACGCGGCGATGACTACGAAAATGAAGAACATGCAGACGTATGCCGTCAACTTCCTGCGCATCGTGCTATGGCTCAAGGACGACGCGCCGGGCGTCCTGGGTGCGCTTGAAGACGGAGCTGGGAGGACGCGAGCGCCTGTTCGGGATGCTGTATGACCGCCTTTCGGTTGCCGAGAAGCACAAAATCCAAACCTCAACGAAAATGGCGGTGTCCTGCACTGCGGGAGTCATCCACTTCCAGACCGCACCCACTCCCCCGTCGTCAAAATTGGAAGACTGGCTCACATTTTCTCAGGTCTGCTGCCAAGGATGAACAATTTCGTCTCGGGGTTGCCTTGGGCGCTGCAAGCCAAAAGGTGTGTCCTCCTATTGGATACCACACCCATCCACACAGCTGCAGCGGACGCGCGGATTGTGGCGGCGGGTCTCTTTCCTCTGCGGCTGCCTCTCTACAGCCTATATTTTTGACCTATCGAGGAGGTCTTCAGTTAGCTCTCCAACTGGCTCAAGACGATGCATCAGTCTTTCCGAGACCATCCCGGCGCCCTGCGCCACGCCTTTGCTGTTATCTCCTTTCCGGAGGAAAGTATCGGCGAGCACTTTGAGCATTGCGTTTTGAAGGCCGTTCGGAATCTTCCGGGGCTGGCTGGTCCAGCGGGTCTTGGGAGAGATGCTTTTGAGCCATTTCCAATGGAGCGAGAGTAGATAATCATGAAGAGTAGAACGTGCGAATACAAATTTAATGACCAAGGTGGAAGACGAACCAGTGGAGGTCAAGCGGCTCCCAACACGAACGCTCAACGACAGCAAGACACCCAGCGTATGACTGTGTCAACAAAACCCTCGGGAAATTCCTCAATTGATGTATGGTCCTGCCCGGCGCTCCCCCATTTGCACAAAATGAGCGCCACCACAGTTGACGTAGACAAAGAAGACCGCGACACAGTATGTCCACGAATAACCTGGCTCTTCATTCCCGCACGCGCTCCTCCAAGGAAGCTCTCCCGCTCCACCGAAGAGCCCGGCCCGGAAAAAATGTCCGATGCTCTCGGAAAGCTCCGCCGGGCCAAATTGGTTGAAAGCGGTGCTTCCGCCGCCAGCGGCAGTGCCGCTGGCTTCCCCGGGCAGGCCAGTGGCCGTTGTTTTGTTTCCAGCTACCTCCTTTGACGACACAGGCTGAACGCGAGACCGAACCGCTGCGGTTTGGCATGATGATCTATCTCGGAGGTTGTGAGCGTACCTGTGAAGAGGATGGAACCGAAACTAAATTTTTTGAGAGATGTCAAAAGAGCTCAGGTTATTGTCGAGTGGCGGCGCCCAATACCTCAATCGAAAAGCGGGAAAGAGTCGAGGGAGAGAAACGATGCAACAGGAGAAGAGATACAGCCACCGAACAGTCGCAAAGACGCGGAAGGTTCCCTCAATGCGCCCAGAAGCTTGCTTTTGATATTGGCGTCGGCTTTCTTCTTAGTCGCACTCACGTTTTAAAGCCGCTTGTGAATCCCTCGCTGATGCACGTTGGAGTTCGGGAGTTGCCTAGAGGCCGACTAGCCGCCACAGAAACCGGCCTGAGTCGCATCGGCGTAGGGAAAAACGGCGTTTTAGGCCATGCCAGACCCATGCCACCCGCGTTTTCCATGTGGCGGGCAGCACCACGCAGGTTCGTGACCAGAGCGGCTCGCACGAGGTGATGCGTCATCGCTTCGGCCACGCGGACCATGCTTGCAGCCCGGGCGGCTGGAAGAAGGTTGGTGACATCTGGATGAAGCGGCGCCCTCTTGTGCACCTGGACCGCCTCGAACCCGCCCGCTTTGAGCGTAGCCACTCGGCGCTCCGACGACGCCTGGCATTCCAAGTGCACAGCCTCGGTATTGAGGCACAAAATAAAGCGGGGCTCCATGCGCGCCGTATTTTTGATGGATCGACAGCACATCTCTTTTGGTACGTCCAAGCATGAGGACTTTTGTCAAGGACGTAGTGTGTGGAAGGCATTTCTCCCCAAAGCACAGCGTACAGCAAAAGAAAAACCAGCCAATGACGTCGTCGAAAAATAACACTCGTAGGACACGCGAGTTTCATAGTATCAACGAATGAGCATACAGCAAAGAGAGCACGACGCTGAGATCCTACGAGAGGCCGATATCATCTCCACAGGAAGAAGAAAACGTACACAGACGACTTGGAGAATGTTGTTGACTTCTCAATGGTACTAATGAAAAGGAAAACCTCGGCTCGGAAGTCCGCCAGAGCGCTTGGGCCGGAAGCGCAATGCTGGATTCTCGGCCCGCGCGTGCGGGCGTTGTGATCGTCGTGCGAAAACCGCTTGCGGTACCCGCAAATCGAACACGCCTGGCCCATTAGGGCCCCTTCCTGCTCGTCGGCCGCCTCGGACGACGTATCTTCAGAGGCAGCCGCCAGACCCGACGTCTCAGCCGGGATAAAACACGAAGGTACCGATTTGGCCGCACGACCCGCATCAGCCGTCTCATCGACGGCCGGGCAGGCTCGGACCGGAAAATTCTCATCACCAGACGACATGGTTTGGTTTTGTGGACCAATGAAACTGCGCGGCGAGAAAACTATGGTGGGGCGAAGGATTGAACGCACTCGGGAAGGGGACAATACTGCGTGGCCATGGTCTCCCACTAACCCCCTCCGTGTTGGAAAAACTCGTAAGAGGGGGGGGCGGCCGTGCGACCAGTGCCCGGGCCAGAAACTTCCTGCGCGTCGAAACGCTTCCATTTCCGTACACCACGAGAGGGTCGGGGCGCGCGACCTGTGCCTGGCCCCAGGAACGTCCTGCGCGTCAGAAACAATGCCCATTTGGGTTACTACGAGGCACGGAGGGCGTGGGATGGTTGTTGCAAACCCACCGGCTGATGCCTTTGAGCGAGGAGAGCGCGTCCATGAGGCTGCGCTTTTCGAAATGGCTACCAGCCGCCGTCCACGACGGCAGACGGCCACTACGGAAAATCTGTCGCAGTTCTCATGCGCCTGCAGCATTCACACGCGGCGGCCACTGCCGCCGCTTCCGTGGCGGACAACGATTCAAAGCGTTTTTCTGCAGACCTAGGCTGCGCAGCAGGAAGATCGATTCTAGCATTGGTCGATATCGGTCCTAAACTCTTTGGCAGCTTTCCCTTTTTATTTTTGCGGCCCATCACTGGGTTCGTTGTTACTCAAGAAGACTTGGGTGCCGCCCGTGATGGGTCCAACACCGAAGTACCAGCCAGACCTTCCATCGAGAACGGGTTATGAGTCGAATCTGGCTGTCTCTGGTCCCTGGTGATCTGTGTAGAAACCGAATTGGAGCCGAGGTCTGATGCCACACTGATGGGGCACTGAGAGGGCCGTGGAAGTGGCATCACAAGAATGGCTACACACGCGCCCGGGTGCAGCAAATATGCTCTTCTACTTTCTTGAAGACTGTTGTAGGCTAATTTTCTCCGTTCGCGTCCACCCCGGCTTGCTGTTTGTTCAGCAGTGTCAGTGTTCACTCCCCATGCCAGCCAGTGGGCCCTTGTTCACACGTTTTTACGAAGATTTTAACACGGCATGTACATGAAGTGCGAGTCAGTCAGCATTCCAGCGCCCATGAAGGAGTTTTGTACTCAACTTTTGACACTATTTCAGGCGAATGACAACAGATTACAAACCAGGACAAGCTACTCACTGACCGTGGGGACAGCTGGGGTGGTGCGTGTCGTAAGAAAAGACCGCCTCTTCACGCTCCTCTCGCTCCATCTCCGACATCCAACGCGCACCGCCCTCATACACAAGAAAAGGAAGTGCGTGATGGGGTCAGTCGGCGCCTCCTCTTCGTTCCGAAGGTATTGGTTCAGCTTCCACGCCTGGTCCGCCGTCATGACGATCTTGGGGGGGTTGAATTGGAGCTCAAAGAGCTCTCCCAATGCCCGCTGGTCAGCCCACCGGGCCAGCGACTCCCCGTAGGAACCGAGCGTGATGTAGCCGACAAGGTTGGTTGACGCAAGAACCGAAATGAATACTTTCTTCCAACACTAGTCCCAGTACCTGTAGTCGTCTCCTCCCTCACTGAAGTCCTTTTCCTCCGCTTGCAGCACGGCCTCCTCAACCGTGATCATCCGGGCGCCGATGCGGCGGCCGCCCCACACCAGGCGTCGTTTGCGGAGCTTTTCCTGCTAGGACAGCACGCGGGGGACCTCGGATATCAACGCGCGCATACCTATCCGCACAGGGAGGCGCGGTCGTCAGGAGGGGGGGGGCGGGCGGACGAGTCTGCTTTCCAAAAGTGAGGGTTTTTGGGGCTTGGGAGAGGCGGGAGCAGGCACAACAGGCGTGCTTCTCTCGACGTAGGCAAGCAGGCAGCGGGATTTAATGCGCCTCTGTTAGAAGAATTTAATGCGCCTCCGGCAGAGCGGCCCGATCCACATCTCTGTGTCATCCCACCTACATCCGACGCGGCTTAAAGTCTGTCTCACTCTATTAGTCCTCTGAAAACCGCACTTTTTTTGGAGAGATCAGAACTCCGCCGCTACGGCCGCAAATGACAAGCAGTCTTCACACGAAGGATAGAGAGCCCCGAAACTTTTTGCTGCAAGAAATGGTACGCATTCTTCAGTAGGAAGCCCTTAAACGGCACACCTACAACGGAAAGATAAGGCGCAGACGCTTCGTTTTTAGGCCTTCCGGCGCACTGGGCGAGCCGCAGGAGATCACAGCACCGTTTCTCGCAGTTTCACCATGTTCACATACCTTGTGCATTCGATTGCATTATTCTGTGCAGCGCTCCAATGCCACTGGCCGAAGGTAGATGACCGTAGAGAGTATGTCTAGAAGAAGCGTAACAGTTTCTTGCAGCGGTCCTGGGACAGTCGAAGGCTACTGTAAAAGTCGCCCATCCAAAACTGCGATCTCTTGCGCGCCTTTTTGGATCCAATTCCACGAGACCCGGCAGTCAATCGGCTTTCGCGCGCGCGCGCTTCGTCAGCAGCCAATGAGCGCCCGTGCACGGGCACGCCCAAATTAAAGCCAGGGCTGTCCTCGAAGGGCGCCCCGCCTAGCTCAAACGCCGTCGCACACCTGCCTCCCAACCCTTCCCCACCGTCGCCATCGTGCCTCCCGCGCACCCCCCGGGGTCGCCGTCGTGGGGCAGCGTGTACTCCACTGCGACGTTCCCCTGCACCCATCCGCACTCACGGCGGGTCGCAATGTCTTCGACATATACGGCCGCGAAATCGCCCCGTAGCGTCGTGCGCGCGATGCGCCGCATTATGGTCGAGGTGGTAGTGCTTGTTCGTCACATGAGGGGCATTTTTGAGGCCGAGCGCGACAGCGGGCGCACAGAACTGCTTATGCAGCCTGTGGAGCGCACGGCGCGGGCGGCGGGGTTGTTGGCGCGCACTGTGGTGCTCATTGCCGAGGAGGGGTACGCGGAGACTCGACCGCAGTCGGGGATGCGCGAGCTCCATGCGACCAAGCGACGCATCCCCGCGGCCGAGTTGGCCCGCGTGCTGGAGGCCGTGTACAAGCAATATGAAGAGAAATATGTACCCACATTAGACAGGACTCTGGAATGTCTGAAGGTCGCGAGCCTGGTAGCTGGCTGAAGTGGAAATCCTTCACGTACATGTGGTCTTGAGCTACCCTCCAGCGGGCTATGGCGGACCTGGGGTTTAAGTTTGCCACTGGGCCTAATCATTACGATGTGGCACACGAGAAGACAATAATCATCGCGCAGCGGGAGAACATCATCAAGAAAATGCGCGAGTACCGTGCAGCGGGGCGCACCATCTACTACACCGATGAAACTTGGGCCAACAAGAGTATGACGCCCAGTCGGACGTGGACCGACAGGTCCTTGCCCACGCGCCTCAACGTTCCGTCAGGCAAAAGGGCGCGAATCATCGTCGCCCACGTCGGGTCGCGCGACTCGGGGCTCGTCCGAGATGCCAGTCTCGTATTCCTGGGAAAGAAAAGGACGGGCGACTACCATGGCGAAATGAACTTCGACTTGTGGCTGAGGTGGCTTGGGGAGAAGGTGATCGACACGATTCAGGGAGGCGTGCCCGTTGTGGACCGAGCGCCCTACCACATGAAGCTGACGGCGGAATCCCGACCATCCTCTTCAAGGATGCGCAAGGCTGACGTCGTAGCGTGGCTTGAGCAGCATGAAGCTGTGCCTCAGGACTGTTCTGCTACCTGGCGGCAGCATATGACTGTCCCCGCGCTGCGTGAGGAGACGGTGAAGCAGCGAACGACGCCGTGCTACCCCGTGCAAGATTTGGCGGCAGGATTTGACGTGTCTGTCATCTTCTCCCCGGTGGCCCACCCCGAACTGAACCCGATTGAGATGGTGCGGGCCACCGTCAAGATCGCCGTGCGAAAAGCCAACGTCACGTTTACGACGTAGCGCCTGCAGGAGTTCGTGAATATTGAGTTCGCAAAGATCTCGGCCGAGGCGCGGGGGCGGTATGAGGACCACGCCATTGGCATGGAGAATCATTACATGGAGGCGGCCGCAATGAGGGCGGTGGTAGAGGGGCGTTTGGACGCGCAGGAGATTGAGGTGGACGATGCTGAGGACGAGGGTGGTAATGGTTTCTACGCAGAGGAGGAGGAGGACGGGAAGTGAGTCTGGCTTGAGCGGAGGTGCGTGTAGCGGTGGGGTGTGTGATTTCCACGTTTGTCGAGGGATCGCAGCTTGTAATTGAGTTTTCGCAATTGGGCTGCACATCAATCGTAGGCCGCTGCCGGTGGTTGATTTGGTTTGCGCTTCTCGGATACTTGTCCTCCGGGAAATCTCTTCGATTAGTCAGCTATCAGCGTCCCTGCTCTTCATCCGTGCGGCATCACGAGATCTTAAAATCGAGCTCACGAGGCTGGAAATGTAGCCTCCTTGTCATTGCGTTCCTCCCGATTTGGTCGGTGATAAATCGGGTGCTGTCGAAATTCGGGCGGATCGGATGTCCCTGATCGATACGAATGCGAAAGTGGGAACCAACGAGTGGGATCTGCTGCGCTTTGTGCTCCGTATTTTCTCCTGAGGACCCGAGCGCCACACTCTGATACTTCTACAGAGTCTGGGGTTGATTGGTGTACATGCGCCGAAACCAGAGCCGTTTTTCCATAGGACTAGTAAGATGAGATAGGCTTTAGGTGGAGTTTGCTTGTTTTACATTCCTGATACTTGAAAACCATCGCAACGGACCGACCTTACCCGCTGCGATGACTTGGGATCTGTCTGAAGAGCATCGAGCTGAACCGGGCGGATGACTGCCTGACAGCGACAAAGTGCTGGTCGATGACGTGGATCTGACGCAAAAGAGAATGAATAGGTCAGCTTACGGTCTGATAGAGCGAATGTTCTGGTGGCAACACGCCCTGTTCGTTGCAGATCGAAGGAACAGAGCGGTTGATGACATAGCGAACAACTTTTGCGGTCACCCAACGAGATACGTTTGCATTCAAAACTCCCGAAGAGTTTCAGGCCCGACGCCGTCTTTTTTGTTGCGATTGGGGGCTGTACGAAGCTCCAGTGAGGCTAAGACACAGCCGATGAAGAGCAGTGGAACCGGCGGACAAGGCGACCAGGGTGCAGCCACCCGTGACTTTAAAGGCACCAAATGACACCATGGCGCTCGACCAGCTTTCGATCAGACAAGCACCCTCTAGTAGCCAACGCCATAGCCTCCTCCTCCCGGTCCCCCGGGCTCCTGAGCCCGGACTTTCGCATCCCGCGCTTGCAGACCGGCTCTCACATCTCTTCCCCCGGCGTCCACTCCATACCAGTCGCACGCACGACTCTGGCCACCCCCCGTCAATCGCCTGGGCGCATCGCGGTGGATACCGACGCCCAGTCGGTCGGTGGGGACGTGCCGTTTGTGCCCGCACCTCTGTTATGGGGTGCGATAGATGTGCCGCCGCCTCGTCGCCATGGGCCCTTTGTGCCCCAGGCAGGGCCGGCCGCCTCTTCCGAGATGGCCAGCCGGCCACTGTCGCTTATGCTTCCGCCGAGGCTTGGTGGGTTTACATATGGGACGACCAATTCGGTTTGGGCAGGCGGCCGCGCGACGCAGGGTGGCGCCGGGCCAGCTGTCGGGCCTGTGGAGGAGACATCCAATCGATTTGCTCCTCACCGCGTGTCGGCGTTTGCTGCGACTGGCGGCGGGGCCGCCGCTTCAGAGCCTCTAGAGGTGTCAGGCATCCGTCCTCGCACGGTCCGTGAGATTGAAGTCAGGGCCTCGCGGGCGGTGAAGAAGACAAGGCGACGCAAGCCACAAGCGTGGCACTGCGACACTTGAAAAATCGCTTCCAGCAGTGCCAATAGTGTATTGGACCACAAGGCATCCTCGAGCCATCAACGAAAGGCAGGCGAGATTGCTGGAACACACCCCATTGTGGGACGTGTGACAGGACATATGAATCTGGTGGCCATTTGGCCACCCACATGCAGAGTCGAACCCACGCTTCGATTGCTGTTCCCATGGACTTGAAGAAGGAAACGTTTCATTCCGATTTTGCGAGGCGTGTAAACTCTGGAAGTGCGCGTGGTTCAGTTTCCAATCGGCCAACGCTTAGTTGGCACGCTTGCAGGCGATCCACTGCCAACTCGGAAGAGGCGGACCCCGTGATTCCGAAGAACGCTTGGATCAGCATCTGGCAGAAACGGCTGCACTTAGATAAGTGGGCTGGGATTGGGTGAGGCGGTGAGAGTACGAAACGAACCTCTCTCGGAACTGGCATGATGAAGGCGCAGTCAAGGGGTGTGGTTTAGGGTTCTCATGTGAACAGAGATAGGGTGGGTGAGGTGGGTGGGGTTGTGCAGGGGCGATAGTTGTGGTTGAGTGCGATGCGCGGGCAGATATAGGTGGGCTGGGCTTGTGTGAAGCGGGGAGAGTGCGCTTCACTCGTAGCCTGCTTCAGGAGGGGCTGCAAGCGCACAAGTCTGGCCCGGCTGCGTGGTTCAAACCTCCGGGGACGGCACGGGGGACTCGTAGGCCCACATTCTGACCCCCCCCCCCCCCGGCGACCGGCCGTCCGCCCCCCCCCCCCCCCCCCCCCCCCCCCCCCCCCCCGCCCCGCCCCCCCGTCCGCACGCGCGCCCGCGGCGCCCAGAACTTGCCTTACT
>Ga0114955_1001666_pt1 | contig 10196 bp, 14 predicted proteins | sample Porto_5metaG_FD_87302 | JGI IMG/M metagenome (GOLD analysis project Ga0114955, IMG submission 87302) | Marine algal microbial communities from Porto, Portugal - Porto_5 metaG | ecosystem: Host-associated > Algae > Red algae > Unclassified | place: Portugal: Porto | collected 2015-02-02 | reverse complement strand
CCTCGGAGCGGCGGCGGCGGCGATGGCAGTGGCGGCGGCGGAGTCGGCGGCGGCTGCTGCGCCGGCGGTCGCGACGGACGCGGCCGCCCGAGCACGCCGTGTGGACGCAATCATTGCCGGCATGGTGATGGATGCGAGGGGCAGGCGGGGGTACAGACCTTTATTTTGGTAGTTCCGCTAGACATGTAAGAGAAAAACATGCAGGACACACAGAAAAAAATGGACTACTGCGTCGGCCGACTGACCGCAGCTCCACCTGACGCCACTTTATCAACCGCGGCAGCCAGAGCGTCCGATGCCGCCACACCAGCAGCAGCAGCCATGACCGCCACAGCTGGGTCCAAGGCATTCACAGCACCTGTCAGCGCATCGCGAGACAGATCGGGCTGGGACCGATTCGTGAGCACACCAAACGCCTGCGCGGCACCATCAACGTCCACCAGACCATGCGCGTACATCAAGTCAACGTTTGAAGCTGCTTGCGGCAGCAAGCCAGCATCTAGGATGGTGCGGCGGCGCGCTGCAAAGAAACTTTACAGCAGAAGGGCCGCCCCCCTGTCGCTCCAAGCCGGCGACGCGTTCACGAACCCCGTCCACAATGACATAAAGAGCACTTCCGGCGCCGGAAGCTCGAGCGCCTCCATTCGCGCCGCATCCATGGCGCTCAGCCATTCATCGTCAATATCGTCCTCAGAGTCAGAGGATAATGTGGCGTCCGTCGACTGCCGCAACACCAGCGGTGCCAGGCTCCCGGTATGGAAGTAATCGCGACCGCCAAGTGCCGAAGAAAGCGGGCGCCCAGCGCCACGCTCGCGGCCAGTGCCACGCCCGCGGCCAACGCGTTCCGGAACCTGCGGCCGTCGTCGTGAGGCTCCCGCTGCAAGAGGATGAGGAACAAAGGAAGGAGCCGACATCGGGCTAAAGAGCATCGCCGTGCCCGTTGACGATGAACCCGCGGCGCTCCCATCACGGAGTGGTTCGACAGGGCATCGGGCGGCATCACCAGGTTTCCGGGGATGGATCGGCGAGTGCCCAGCGCCGGGCACGGCCGGTGTGGGTGGCACAGCACCGGGCCCGATGGAACGATTGGCGGCGGAAACAGGTGCCACCGACGCTACAGCAGACTCCATGGCACGGACGGAAGACTCACGGTAGCCAGCCAATGGCATTGTAACTGACAACCACCGAATGTTGGCGATGTAGCGGTCCCATGCAGATCGAGAGCCGCTCCCTCGTCCGCTTCCATTGACTTGTGCGGAGGACCCGGCGAGAAAGCACTCCACAGTCACGCTCGCGTGGAGAACTCCGAAGTGCCGCAGCAGGGCACCGACTGTCCGCTCATCCCTGTGACACAGCGGACAGCGGGCGTCTTGCCGAGTGTGTTTGAAGACCGATTTCGACATTCGTCCTGGACGATGCTCGGTGTGCTCGGTGTCGAAGGGGGTCCCCGCCGTTCGCAGCGCTGCATCGTACGCTCCTGTTGACGCAGCGATAACATCAGCAGCCGCTGCTTCGCTTGCTACCGTCGCATGCTCCGATACGGCGCCGCCGCCGCCACGAGGGAGACAAAACAGCAGCCTGGCCGCTCGGTCCTCTGACGGCGCCGCCGACGCGCTGGCCCGACCTCGGTCGGCTCGATGAGTGGCTGCGAGGAGCGTTTTGGCGTCGACCGCCTCGTCGTTTGCTGCTGCTACCGCCCCTGCGACCATAGCGGCATGCCCTTGGCGCCCGAGGAACATGGCGTCAGTGGACAGCGTGTCGAGCGGTGACACGCTCCCCAGCCATGAAGTACGGACCCTCTACACACCCAGGGACTCTCGAGGCACGGTCCTGCATCCACCACCACTCACACCGACCCACTTCCCACTCGAAAAGATTTCGTGCTCAACGCCAGCAACTGCGTCTGGCGCGCCGACACTGGTGCAGGGCGCGAAGCGGAGCAGCAGCCGTGCCTCGCCCGTCAGGGTCGCCGGCGCCGCGGGACGCCCAAAGACTCCAACGACGCCGACCGCTTCAGCAGAGGACAACTGCCGCTCCGCGCGCTGCAGCAGTGCGACCACCCCGGGGCGCAAATCAATCGACACTTCCTCCCGAGTGGGGGCCACGACCACAGATATCAGTGTCTGTATTGGACCCATAACAGAAGGCGTCTCGGACACCTGGGCGACATAGAGCAAACAGCGTGCATCCGCGTGCGTCGTTGAGGCGACCCGTGCAGACGAGGCCCGAGTCCCCTCTCGTCTGCCATGACGGCGACCAGATGTGGATGGAGCACTCCCACATCCTGGGCGTGAGAGCACGCTCACATCCAGGGATAAGACAAGGGAGGGAACGCCGGGGTGGGTGGGTGATGGAGGCCGGCAGATGAATGTGGGGGAAACACGGACGTCAAAAGGCAAAAACGGCAGCGATATAGGCAGGCGGGGAGAGGCCGGCTCGATACCACCACGACGGCGAGACATTCTGCCGCAGCCAGGAATATCCGCGAACAGAGGCGCCCCCAGACAATGAACGAGGACGAGGGCGATGACGGAGGGGGCGCACTGGCAGGGATCGGGAACCGGTAGATCACCCGACGCTGACCTCAGACGCTGCGTCAATGCATGCCGCGAAGATCCATTTGGATCTGTGCCTCTGACATGACGTGCTCGAATCAGCAGCAGCCTGCCACCAGATAAAAAGCTGCCGCCCGCGCCGCCGCCATGTCTGCTGCCGCAGACCACGGCGCGGCCGGGGCGGCGGGGTGGTGAGGTGGCGGTCCGACGCCGCGGCGGCGGCGGACGGTGAGGTGGCGGCGCCGCCGCTGCCGCCGCTGGTGGCAGGTGCCGTCCTGGCCGCACCGCGGCGGCTATTTTTCTCTGGCGGCGAGAGGGTGGTGCCGACCTCGCCCCCGCCCGCCGGCGCTACCGCCCCTCTGCGCGCCATCTCTCGCCACCGCGTCCTGTAGTGGTGGCGGTGGTGGCCTGTGGTGGTGCCGGTGCCGCTGGCCTCAGATGCGTACGCAGGCTGGTACCGCCCGCTCCTGCACGTCGGGGCGCGCGACGCCGCCGCTGCCGGGCGGGAGGTCCCCACGGCCGCGCGCTGCGCGGGTACCCTGCGGCGTTTTGCTGCCGAGGGAGGCCTGACACGTCGGCGGCGCGGGAGGCGGTGGTGACCCCATGCTCGCCCACGACAAGCCCCCGCCGCCAACTACCGAACTGGTGCTCACGGCACCGCGCCGCGCCAGCGCGCGCGAGTCAGCGGGCGGTCATTGGGAGCTGCGGTCGCACTGGGACTCCCCCGCCGTCGGCCGCGGCCGCCGACGGGACCGGAGGTGTAGCACGTGGAGGCTACATCCCAACGCGACGCGGGCGCGGCGCGGTTTAGAAGGCCGTGCCATCGCCACGGCTGTGCCTGTGTCCACTGCTGCCAGCGCTGCTCTCGACGCCACCTGAACAGGCGGCGACGCCGTGTCTCTGAGTAGGCATTGTCGTGGCGGGGCGGCGGGCGCTTCTCCTTGCCCCGCTGCGGCACTTCAAAAGGAGGCCCCGGAGTGTCGGGCTGTGCACCGCGCCCCTGTGCGCGGAGCTTTACGCCCGCATCCGCGACCGCCGCAAGAGTCTCTGCGGTAGCGTCACGCGGCTCCACCGCCGATGCTGTCCGCCGGCGGTCGCCCTCCCTCCGGTCGCCGGTCGCGCGCGTCGCGGCCACCGCTGCGTGCGCAGTCCCCGTCCCGCGGCCTGAGCGGCTCTCTGTGCGCCAGGCCGTGCGCGCGGCGGCAGCCGCCGCCGAGGCGGCCACGGGCCCGGCGCCACTGCTCCTCGCAGCAGCCGCCGCCGGTGCCGTGGCTTTCGGCGCCGCTCCTTCGCCGCCGCCGCAGGCCATTTATGGAGCTGTGGGGCGCGCGGGCGCCGCGGTGGCGCCCGCGCAGCCAACGCCGCCGCCGTCGCCGGTGGCCGTCGCTACCGCGCAGCCCAGTGGGCGCGCTGCCTCGCAGCGTATTGGCCCTGGCGGTGCTGGCGAGGTGGGTGCGCCCCCCCCGCCCCATTCCGGCGCCAGCGCGGCACGGTTGTTGGGTGGGGCGCCACGTGCCGAGGCCCGCCATGGACGTATTGCACCGGCCGCCTGGTGACACGGGCGTCACACGCCTCGCCGCCTCGTTCCGGGGGGACGGGAGGGGTTCCGAGGCAGGAGCGGGTGCCCCCGTCCGATCTGCAGCCGGCGTCTCAGCCGCCGGCGCGGCAGCGCTTCGCGGCGGACTTTTCCTGGAGATGGGATAGAGGCATCTCCGGCTGCGGCGACACAACTGGCACCGCCACGGACCGGCCCCACCCTCTGTCGGACGACTGCCATGGCTTTCCAATGTATCATGGTAGGCGCGTCTGCCGCGGCAGCTCAGCGTCGTGGCGGTGCCGGGGGTGGCGACGACGCCCATTTCCTGAGTACACTTTTACACTTTTGCGATTTTTCGGCGCCGGTGCGCAGTGGGGTCAATCTCCACGTCAAGCGGCGAGACCGCGTGCTCCCCTCTCTGATAGAAGCGAAAAAGATGAGCAGAGGTGGCAGCTGCGTCGCCGCCGTCGTGACCGCTACGATGGCGGCGTCCATCACAACGGCGCCGCGGTGGGGATGGTGGACTGCAGGTGCCAGCTGTGCCGCCTCCAGCGTCACCACCGCTGATATGGTGCCGTCACCGCTGCTCCGCGGTGTGGGTGGTGGACTGCACAGAAACAAGAACCAGTATGAATAAAGAGCAGTCATTGTCCTTGCGTGAGGACCGCAGCCAACACCCGATCTATGCGATCAAATTGCCCGATGATGTGGCGCTCGGTCAGAAAGCTGGCCGCCATCGCCTGCACCAGATGGGGGTCTTCCACCAGGTCCAGTTCATTGTAGACCAAATTCCGGATGATGAACTCCAAGTCATTGAACACCCCTTCTATGGGCTGCATGTCGGGGCTGTACGGGGGAAGACGGAGGAAGGTGACGCCGGTGGCCGTCATGAAGGCATCCCCGTCCGCGTCGTGAATGGGAGCGTTATCAAACATGACGACACAGTTGTCCGGCTGCAAGTGCCATGGCGCTCCAGGCATGTACACACCTAGCTTGGGGAAGAGCTGCTGTAGAAAAAGACGCCAGTCGGCCCCCGTCAACGCCTTTTGGCGCACAATGACGGACATGAAGCCAAGGATGCGACCGTTGCTAGAGACAGCCATGGTGGTGCTCGTGCGAGGCACAGACCGCGAGTCGCGGTCACGAAGGTTGGAGCGCTCTTGCCTCAAAGCACGACCGTACAGACGGAACACATCCAACCCGTCCGTGTGTGTCTCGTCCACAGACACGATGCACCGGCGGGGAATACGCTGCCGGACGAGAACGTGCTGCCGGCGACGCTCCTCCGTGGAGTCGCGAAACAAGCGCAAAATCATTTTACGCGCGAAGCCTAGACGACGCAAGTGGCGATCGACCGTGCTCTTGGAGAAACGCAGCTCTGTCACGTCCCCCACATGATCTTCTCTCATGAGCTTCAGCATTTGCGCATGCTCACGCAGCAGAGCCCGAGGATTGCTGCGCACAAGAGTGACCAATGCGTTCATGAGCTGCAAGTCGTACTCGAAGGCATCTCCGTGCTTGTTCTTCCGCTCCGAGCGTCGCCAAACCGATCCATACTGCGCGTAGTAGCCCGCCCAGCGCTTTAGCTGCGTCCGCTTCACACCGATGCTCTCGTGCACCTTTTGGCGTTCCACGCCGTTGGAGAGCATGGACAGCGCGGACGCCCGGAGGTACTCGGAGTACATGGAAAGACGCGCCCGTCTTCGGCCGCCGACAACTTGATGATGTCAACGGACAAGAGCCGGATGCCGCCTGCACGAAAGAGGTCCACAAGGGATCAGCACCCAGGCCTCCCCAGCACCAGCACGACCACAGCGCCGACAAGCGCACCCCCGCCGGGCGAGCGACGCGCAGCGCCGGGGCCCCGACGAGAGAACCACCACAGCGACGACACGCGCACCCCCATCAGGCGAGCGACACGCAGCGCCAGGGCCCCGACGAGAGCACCACCACAGCGACGACATCCGTACCCCCGCCAGGCGAGCAACGCGCAGCGCCGGGGCCAGGACGAGAGCACCACCACGGCACCGACACGCGCACCACCGCAAGGCGGGCGACACGCAGCGCTAGGGCCCCGACTAGAGCACCGCCACAGCGACGACACGCGCACCTCCGCGAGCAGAGCGACGCGCAGCGCCAGGGCCCCGACAAAAGCACGACCACAGCGCCGATACGCCCACCCGCGCCAAGCGAGCGCCACGCAGCGCCACGGCCCCGACGAGAGCACGACCACAGCGACGACACGCGCACCCCCGCCAGGCGAGCGACGCGCAGCGCCGGGGCCCCGACAAAAGCACGACCACAGCGACGACGCGCGCACCCCCATCAGGCGAGCGACGCGCAGCGCCAGGGCCCCTGCGAGAGCACCACCACATCGACGACACGCGCTCCCCCGCCAGGCAAGCGACGCGAAGCGCCTAGGCCCCGACAAAAGCACGACCACAGCGCTGTTACGCCCACCCCCACCAGGCGAGCGACACTCGGCGCGAGGGCCCAGACGAGAGCACCACCACAGCGACGACACGCGCTTCTCCGCCAGGCGAGCTACGCGCAGCGCCTGGGCCCCGACAAAAGCAAGACCACAGCGCCGATACGCCCTCCCCCGCCAGGCGAGCGACGCGCAGAGCCGGGGCCCCGACGAGAGCACCACCACAGCGACGACACGCGCTCCCGCGCCAGGCGAGCGACGCGCAGCGCCGGGGCCCCGACAAAAGCACGACCACAGCGCCGATACGCCCACCCCCGCCATGCGAGGGACGCGTAGCCTCAGGGCCCCGTCAAGAGCACCCCCACAGCACGGCCGGAAACACGACGCTCGCACTGCCAGCACTGCGAGATCTTCAGAGAGTAAGGAAGGACGAGGCGCGTCCGATTCCGGCTCGACCGACGGAGCTGCGGTGCCGGATGCGGCAGGCAAGCCCCAATCTCACGCGATGCTGAATCATGAGTTGGTGCTAATAATCTCCCAGTTGGTGGGCTTGTTCCTGGCATCGGAAGTCGGAGGGCGATTAACTTCTCTGAGGCCGGAGAACTCTATTTATGTGTCGTGAGTGTGTGGCCGGTTTCCCCGGGGCACGAATACGGCTCACCTATTGGATACACATCGACAGCGCCTACTTACAGCACGATGTGTGAAGGATGCTTCGCGATCAGCAGCATGTCCATTTTTTAGGGACGTGCCATATGTTCGGCAGTCGGTTAGCTTGCAACTTGCAGCCACCGTCAGCTTGCCCAGCAATCTCCTTCCAACCCCGCAATTTGACGGGGGTACATGAGGCCATCCGAAGGGCGATTGGATGGACATTGATGGGCATTCCAGATGGGCATTTGTGGATGGGGGTACCACCCATCGGCGGATGGATCGCAGTCTCGGGAGAAAACGCAGAGACGGCCAACGGAAGAACCTTCCCGCCGATTGGAGGCTGTCGTCATGGGACTGAATTCCCGTTCCACGCATTTGAGGCCAGGAGTGGCATGAGGACGGAGCCTGGACAGCCTGAGCTGCCACCGGTGCTCATTTCCTGTTTTCTCGCTCGTAGCGGCCCTTTCAAGCGTACCCATTGCACGAAATTTTCCATGCCGGCGGAGCATGGGGAGGACGCTGTTCATGCAGAGAAAAACATGCTACAGCAAGAGAGAGGAGGGGGACAACGACCCACCAAGATAGCCAGTGGTGGACCAAAGAAGAGGCCACGCAAACTACAAAGAAATAGAGGCGGCCAGGCGCCGCAAAAAGATCCGCAAGACCACAACGCACAAACATGCTGCCCATGACACTGTCCCCCTAGTAGCCAGAGTTGCTTTCCGAGTCACCAGCGAGCCGCACCAGAACGTCATCGCTGCGCTGACTCCCGTCAACGCCCAAAGCACCGCCGACCCCACCGACATCGCCCATATCCACGTCGTCGCAGCATTGGTGCGCGAGTGTGTCACCATCATCCGCGCTCATGTCGCTGTCCGCGCCGGTACGCCGGTCTATGGTGAGCTCGGCGGTCGCCGCAGCGACGAGCGTGTCCGCGTCCTCGCCGTTGGTGCCGTCCGGCGCATCGCCGTAGGTGGGCTGCCCTGAGTCGCCCCAGTTGATGTTGGCAGCATCCGTGCCTTGACCGGTGGCGCGTCCCGCCACAGCCAGCGACACGGTCTCGGCCGCCACCTCCTTAGAGAAGGTATGGGTGCGCCGCGCGTCCTTGCCATCTATCAGTCAGATGCCCTCATGCACCTTGTCGTGCAGCTGGTGGTTCGAGTCAATCGCATTGGTCTCGTCGCGCCACGCCGCGTGAAATTTCTGAGAATTTCCCTTGTGCCCAGCGGCGCGCACACCGGCGCGCACCTCCAAATGCCAACGCACCGCGGCACACGCAAGGCTGACTTGGCTCAGCACGCTAGACATGGCCCTTCTCGCCCCTGGACGACGGCGCCACAATGCGCTCGTGGAAGCCCGCGTATTCCAAGAAAGCCACAATAGCACACTTGATGGCGTCCTTGCCGCGCGGGAAGGTCCGGTACGAGAAGCGCTGGAGCCATTCCTGATCCAACTCCTAGATGGTACGGCTGGCCTCCTCCAAAGAGTAAAAAGAAGCGTTGACCATGACCTTGCGGTACCTCTCCATCAGGCGCGGCACGCTGTTGGTAAATCAAGAGAACACGGTGGCCGGCTTGACGTTCATAGCGTCGGAGGTGGGGAGCAGGCGCGCGTCCAGCATGTACGACTCGGCCTCCTTGTCCGAAAACTTGAGCTCGGACACGGCCGTCGAGCACATCAGATCCCAGGCCGCCATGGTGTCGACGTACGACTCGCGGGTGAGCGTGGCGCCGCCCATGGTCTCTTTGAGCGCCGCCTCGTACAGAAAGCGCACGCTCTCCATCTCCTTCTTGTTCAGAAAGGGAAAATCCAGCCTCTCCTTGAGCGGCAGGTTCGCCATGGCGCCGCAGTGATTAATCGGGGAGCGCTTGCCGGCGGGCGGCGCGGATGACGCCAAACCGACCGACTTGATGACTTTCTCGATGCCGTTTCTCAAAGCTGTCTCAAGCTGGTCCATCGACGTGATCATCACGTCGATGGACCATCGCCGCCACTCGAGGCGCACCACCTTGGGCGACCGCAGCCGAAACACGTCCCGCGCCCAAACTTTGACGCGCTTGGCAGGCTGTTGTGCTCCGCAGGGCGACGGGGCGGGGCGCACTGGTGGGAGTGGGCGCGGAGGTGGGAGGATGGTTGGGGTGCTCGGTGCCGTGCCCCCGGTTTGCCGCGCGACGCTCGTGCTAGCAGAAAAGGCACACGGCGCACCAGCGTCACGTCCCACCTGTCTCTTTCTCGCATCCCAACCACTCCCCCCTCCCGGAGCAACCGTCCACACTGAAAAGCGCCAGCAGCCACTCGGGGGCCACGAGGTAGGCCGCGTCGGTCGCCGCCGAAGCGATGGCGGCTGGCGCCACAAAACGTGCCCGACTCACAGCGCAGGCGTCGGTGTCCGACTGGGCGGGGGCGGTCGCAGCGGCCACCCTTGACGTCCATGCATCTGGCGGTGGAGGGGGAGGGAGCGTGGGCGACGGCGGTTCTGAAATGAAGGCTGGAGATGTTAATGCCGCCCGCAATGGGGCTAGTCCCCGAGTCGTTAACGTCACCATATTCAGTTTTCTCCTCTCAACAGCAGTCAAACAGCTAGTCTTCCACGTCGATAATACCTCAGACCACGACTTCATAGCAGCCAAAGTGCGGTTGAGGCGACGCTTGGAATCCATTTGCGCCGTCTCTGCGGCCCAGTGCTGGCGGTCAAGCCGCTGAACCGCCGCATGGCGCTCGACGGCCAGCAGCTGAACCGCCGACGCCGTCTCGTCCAGGCGCCGCTTGGCCGCCTTCCTGGTCTCCTTTGCTAAGTGCCACTGCTCCTCGCCCGTTCATCGCGCTCGCGGCGCTATCTGCCCCACAGGGGCCACTGGACACACCGCAGACACGACACCGGCTGAGGAGAAAGCGGCGGCCGCCGTGACGGCGGCGGCGGGGAAAACCACGGCAGCAAGCGGCCGCGGCGGCGGCGGCGGCGGGGGAGGTGGCGGCGGGGGCGATTGCGGCGGCGGCGGTGGCGGTGGCGGCGGCGGCGGCT
>Ga0114955_1001664_pt1 | contig 10206 bp, 10 predicted proteins | sample Porto_5metaG_FD_87302 | JGI IMG/M metagenome (GOLD analysis project Ga0114955, IMG submission 87302) | Marine algal microbial communities from Porto, Portugal - Porto_5 metaG | ecosystem: Host-associated > Algae > Red algae > Unclassified | place: Portugal: Porto | collected 2015-02-02 | reverse complement strand
GTAACCCCAAGAGCCTGAAAAAGACTGGCTCCAAGATCGGGGTTATCTGAGAGGTCCACAGAACAGGGCCCACAGGCAGGTACTAAGCAGTTGTCAGCCAAGAACGTCTCGGCAGAGGCTCTTTCCATGGAGGCCAGTCGAGAATTTTCTCGTACCCCACCCCGCCTGCCACCGTGCAGTGATGTGTCAGTCTTCCAGAAAACGCGCATGTCTCATTTTTAGGACACGCACCATACATGCATGAAACAAAGAGATGCACCCCATCCGGTCACGGAGCTGCAAGACAATGCAGGTCGTCACGGGCCAGCAAGAGTAAAACTGCATCACGCCGAGTCACGTCGACAACCATCAACACAGCCAGACAACGGACGAGCTACGAGCACCCGGGGAGAACGGTATCCACATCGCGCATCGGCGAGCCCAACCCGCGCGCCCCGTGGTTACCCGCGGCACCAGAGTGGTACCAGCCCGCCGCCGCCGCCGAGCCCACCGACGCCGCCGAGCCCACCGCCGCCGCCGAACCCGCCGCCGCCGCCGATCCGGCCGTCGCCGCCGATCCCACCGCTGCCGCAGAGCCCGTCGCTGCCGCCGAGCCCGTTGCCGCCACCGAGCCAGCTTCCGCCGCGGAGCCCGCCACTGACCCCAATCCCGCAGTCCTCGTCAAGCCCCCGTGCACCGCAGAGCCTCCCGCAACCGTCGAGCCCCCCGCCGCCGCGGAGGCCGCACGCGTGCCAGAGCCAGGCTCAAAAGCTGTCCCACTGCCGTCCGCATCGCGACCGCCCATATCAGCAGTGTTCTCAGCCACGACACCGCCAGGGCCCTGCTGCGCATTGACGGGACCGATACCATATGGGCGAGACGTCGCGTAAGCGTTCCAAACGCGGTCGGCTGCACCAAAGGCCTCAAGTCCACTTGCGATCGACAGTGGGACGAGCGGCTCTGCTACGCTTGCGGGACGCACGCTTAGCGCACGGTACTCCTTGTGGCCGTCAATGAGGCGAAGGCCGTTGCGCTGACGAGCTCCCTGGCTCATGAGGTGCTCGTCAATACCCTCCAGCTCGGCTTCCCACGTCTGCCTGTGGCCCGTGTTGAATTTAGACCGCGGGCCGGTGCCCAGAAAACGCTGACGAAGCTTCAGGTGCTCGCGCACCTTCGTGGTGAAGACATCCAGGTGCGCTTGCAGGCGCACAAGCGCGACAGAACCCGTCGAATGGCCGGTAGGCGTGCGGCATGGCTCGGAAAAGCGGTTGCCCTCGCCAAACGACTTGAAGACCTCTATTCCAGCGTGGAGGAGTGCAGTGCGGCTGTCGGCGTCCGTGATGAACTCTTCATCAGCCAGAAGATCTGCAGCCAAGTTGTTGGAAAGGAAGACCTCCATCTTAGGGCGGTCGGCGCGCGCGCGACGCAACAAGCCCATCCCGGTCAGATGAAACAACTTCATGGTGTAGGCCGCCGATACACGGTCCCCGATCCGCTGGAAGAAGTGTGAAACACGCCGGTTGAGATAGCGACATGCGCGAGTCGTGGCCTTCGCATGGCCCGTGTCGTCGCCGTCACGGCCAGGAATGGGAGAGCGTGCCTGTAGTGACCACCTCTCTTGCAGGAGCCGGATGGAGGTCGCCGCGTCGACAGCCACGCGAGTCATTGTCCACCTCTGCACCTGCCGATTAATCTCAGAATGGTCCGGCCAGATGTCCGCTCCGCACACACCCGTGAGGAAGCGCACCTCAAGCCACTCATCTAGCGCTTTATGATGCATGAAATGGTGGTGAAGGAGGCGCGTCAGCACAAGCAGACAGAACCAAAGAACGGGCAGTACATGACATACAGCAGTGGGGCCGTGAGTCAGCTGCTGCCTCAGAGAGCACAAAAGGGAGCAGCACCACGCAACTGACAAACGGTGGGAGCAAAGCAAATGTGGCGAGCATAGCCGCGCGAAAACAACGCGAGGAACTTACTGCAACGTCAAGCATTCACGCGGCCTTTTCCTCCTCGGTGATGTACGTGTCTTCCGCGATCTCGTCCACCAACTTCTCATTCAGCATCGCCATGATGGCATCCATCTTCTCCTTGATGGCCCTCTCGCTCTCAACTGCCTCTTGGCGCGCCCGCACCGCCATATCGCCGTACACAGCAATGCGGTTGAGAACGCACTGCACCTGGAGCTGCTGGTTGGAAACGATGACCGACTGCTGCTCCATTCTGCTGAGCACGCGACGGGTGCCCACCGATGTTGACGTAATGAAGTAAATGAGGTCGGACATGGTCGCATCATCCACGCGTTCGCCGGCGTCGTGTGTCCGCTCCCGGATCCGACCGGGGATGGCGGGCGCGCCCTCCTCGCTCCCGTCCCGCCTTTGGCGCGTAGGAGACCGGCTCGGAGACCGGAGAGTGTTGGCCGTCCTAGGTCGACGAGTTGAACGCCCCCGCTGCGTCCCTGGTTCCGTCGTCCAGGCAGGGATAACACCGTAACGAGCTCCCGTGCGACGGGCATCAAGACCCGTCAGCCGAGCATCCTCCGTGCCAGAGCAGCCATCCGTCGCCACCGGTGAAGACAGGCGGCCACCTGGGCCGGAAGATACAGCCGGCGTCCGAGGCACCGGACGCTCGGCTGCCACACGGAAGGATGCCCCAGCAGCAGCCGAGGGGGCCACCGACGTGGCGGGCGCTTCCAGAGTGCGCAGGTACACGCCCTGGTCATTCCCAACAGCCGCAGCCGCCGACAGCAGGGCCAGGGTTACCGCAAACTTCTGGTAGTCGCCCTGCGCAGCTGCTTGCGCGGTGGCCGGGAACCACACTGGTCCACCGCCTGGCACCACAGTTGGTGCCATGCCGAGAGAACGTGACGGCGCCAAACTCGGCAGTTCATGGCTGGCTTCGGCAGCGGCCGGGTTGGATGAAGGAGCCCCGGGAACTTGAACCGGCAGGCTCCAAGGCGTGGCCGCAGCGTCGTTGTAGGAGTTGCGCGCCGGCTGCTGCGACGCGTTGAGGAAAGGCCGCGTCGAGGGGTTGGCGAATGCGAGAATCATGGCGTCTGCAGGATGACTGAGCGCAACGATGGGGGTAGAATGGATAAGAAGGATTGTTGACACGGAGACAAAGTACTAGAGGTGCGAGAGCAGCGACGGTCGACAGGTGAGAACACGGAGACGACGGCGGTGGCAAGCAGCGGGGCGGTGGAGCGCCAGTGAGGGACAGAAACTTCAAGAGCGAGTACTTATACCCCGTTGGAGCGGTGAGCCACCCGGAGGTCAACACATGCGAGAAGCCGCTTCCCGCACCAACAGTGCATCTGGGGCCCGTGCTGATGGACCGCTTCCTGCCCTCCACGACGAGTCACGAACGCGTACCTGTGGCAACGGCCCATCAAAGGGTCACAAACGGCCGTGAAAAATGGACCACAGGTAAAGAAAGAGAGACGGGCGGGAGCTCCGTACAGACAGCATTCCACGGTCAGTTGTGTCTGTACACACCAACAAAGCAGCTCCGCGGGAAGCTCGTGCGCTTTCCCTCAGCTCTCTCATTTCTCCAGCATGACCCCCCTCTTTCCCAGCTGTCGCCGACCAGTAGATGGGCCGTGCATCGCGCCATAGGGTGTCCCTTCACGTGCCTGCGGCAGCATACCTCTCCGACTTCCGTGAGCCGGTGTAGGCGCACGAGTAGCACTGTAGCAGCACTCCTGCTATCAAATTCATAAGCGCAAACACCATGGCAGTGCGACGTCTACGTCTGCAGTCAACTACGCAGGGGGCTGCGGCGTCAACGACGTTTCTTGAGTGCCATGGCCAAGGACCAACCGCAAAGTGCACCATACAAAAAAATAGCTCTAGGGGCGGTCAGTATGTGAGATGAACACCTCAGAAAGCGGCGCAGGTGCCCAGAGATCAGGTACGGGGGCGCCCACTTCTACTGCAGACACTGGAAAGAGTCGAGGACCAGTCCGCGCCGCGACCTCCTCGCATTGAGTTTGGGGGCAAAGCACTCCGCTGCGCACCCACAGCAGCCATACAAGAAATCGTCCACTCGCCCCACATGCCTGCTACCGTACCAACGCGGTCGACCGCGAAGCTGCGTCAGACGGTAAGGTACGGCACCATGGCCGCAGTGGTGACGGAACCATGTTATGCCGGAAAAGAGCCGAGCGCAGGAAGGAGTTGACACTTGACGAAGACGCCGAATCGTTCTTGCGCCCGACGATGGTGGGCGGGACGACGAGGACGATGCCGACGATTGCCGGTAGCATATCAGTGAGCGACTTGTGCGAGGCGGACGCGCACAAAAGGTGCCGGCGGACTGGGCACGCTGAAGTTATTTGAAAGCCCAGGAGCTCCCGTTCAAGGCCGCACAAGCACTGCACGCCAGACGACAGCGAAAATAAAGATTCCACGACAGAGGGGCCACGATGTCTCAGCAGGGGATTCAGTTGGGCTTCTTCCACTTCTGTAAAGAGATCTTGATCGTGGCCCCCGCGTTCTTGCGGACATTAGAAATTAATGTCGGGCATCGCTCACCAATTTAGGATTCTTAATCACGAATCCTGAAGTAATGATCGGCCCGAGACTGGTACTTTGAAGGGTCGTTGGTGGGACCCGGAATCTCACTCTCTCGTCTGCCTTGCCGCCAGATCGATCCCTAGGCGCCCGACCGTCCCCCAGGAGGCACACGGTCCTCTATCATTGCGGCCGAGGTAGGAGACAGCGCACAACGTCCTGGGAGGCCCTGCCGAACGTCTCATCAGACGCGAGGCACGCAGTACCTGACGAAGCCGTGGCCGCAAGGTGCTGTGGGCCATTCAAGTGGGTCGGGCCTGTTTCTCACATCCTCCCTCTTGCGGCCCACGACGTCTCCGCGCCCGCCTGCAGAGCCAGAGGGCAGTATAAGAGTAGCTCTTTTCCCTCTCGTCGCATCGCCGGCCGTCTTCCCTCGTCGTCACGCTCGCGCTGGACTCCATCAGCGTCCTCCGCGCTTCCACAAGCCCCGCGGTGGCCGGCGTCCTTCGTGTGGCTCCTATCCGTCGCCAGTTCTTTGCCGCCTTCCCCACGCACTGCCCCTCCATGTCGACCACGGAGCAGCCACCCGCTTCGGCCGATGGGGGTGTGCGCGAGGGGCGTGTCACGCGGTCCGCGTACCCTTGTACTCACTGCCAAATGAAGCTCACGTGCGACGCGCACAGGGGTCGCCACATGGAGGCATCGCATGCCTCTCTCAACCGGCTCGTGGGCACAAGCGTGGAGCCTTCCCGTCGCCACCTGAGCTTTGCGGCAGCTGCGGCCGCCGCCGCGTCAGGAGAGACCATCTTCATCGCCTCAGACACGCCTCCTGTTGGTGCTGGAGATGTAGGAGCTGTCCACGGCATCCAACTTGTTGACGACGACGAGCAGCCGCCCGCTGATACGCCTGCCGCGGGAGGAGCCGGGAGGCCGACTGGCCCCTACGTTGGTGCGGATGGTATGGAGCGTGGACGGATTGGGGCGGGCGGCGCGAGGCTGTCGGAAACTGGTGGAAACGACAACCACATGGTGGCCGAGTACGTGAGTATCGCGGCGCGTATCCGCGAGTACTACAACGACTTTCCAGAGGTGTCCCAGGCTGTTCCCGTCGTCGACCGGGCGTGCATCGACCGCAAGTCTCGCTTCTCCACGAAGGCGCTGCGGCGCGCACTGGCGTTCTACTTGACGGCCGGTGGGTGCGGTATGTCTGAGCGCGACCACCTGGCGCTCGCACACGTCATATTCGACATTGAGGCGGCAGCGACGGTCGGCAGCACTGTTGGACCGTTCACGGCGACCTTTCCAGCGGCCAACAGCTTTCTCACAAAGACAAAGCACGAGCAGCGTCGCGTGCTGGCGCTGCGGCAGTGGATGCACGTGCCTATCAAGATGGAGGACCGCACCTTCAGCTTCTATTTTCGTGATGCGCTCGACGCCTGTCTGGAGGCGCTCAAGACCGCGACGGTGGTCTCCTTTGGCCCAGACGAGCGGCTGGCTCTCGACGGTGACGGAATGCCGCGACTGCCGAGAGGCGACTCCCACCCCCCGGCGTGGGGGGCGGAGGGTCAGGGTGAGCGGGCGGGAGGCCCATCAATCTCCGATGGGGCCACTGCTGGCGGCACCTTTAATGGTTCCGAAGCTGATGTGCGCCGTGGTAGTCCTCCTCGCAGCGGCGTCGACCCCGGGGCTGCCTCAGGCTCTCGAGGTAGCTTGGTTCTGGGTGGCACCGAAGGCGAAAGCGACGACGACATCATGCCGGTGCCGCGCTCACGGAGGAGCATCCCAAGCCCCGGGAACAACTGCACCGGGACGGCGGCGAGGAGCGACCGTGAGACGGCTGAGGGATCTCCCGCTGCATCCAATCCCCCCGTCGAGCCGCCCGAGCGGTTCGAGCACCCGCCGGCGACATTGCGGCCGAGTGTGCGGCGGCAGCATTGGCCGCGTCGCGGCACCTTGGACTCGGACCTGTACTGAAACGAGGCGAGAGACGTCAAGCGGAATCATGGGGAGCGCATTCATGTGACGGCCGTCCAGTTGCAGGCCGACGAGGCGCTCGCTTCCTTGTCGGGGACTCATCACATCTTTCCTGTGCGTGTCAAGTACGTCAATGTGCTCGACGGCGGGGGCGCTTGGGTGACCATCGGGTACATCGAACATGTGGCCAAGGCGGAGAAGAGTTCTGCAGCGGCTCGGCTTGAGGTTTCTGACATCCGAAATGACCTTCTTCAGCGGTGCTTGGCGATGGCGCTCCAGAAGTTGATTGCAGCTAGTGCCACAGGCGTCACGGCTGAGGTGGCCGGGCACGGAGTTACGCGCCCAGTCCCTCGCATTGTCGGGCTGGTCGTAGACCAGGTTGAATAGCGCAACCTTCTTTGCCTTATGGGCAACCAATGCAACTACTATTGCTCGCATTGCATGATCAGCCGCCTGGCCGGCGGCGGTCAATCCGAGTCCTTCAAAGAACCGCGACCCGTTGTGCAAGTGCTGGAGGCGCAGCTGGCGGCCGCGGTTGTCCGTCGGGATGACCCGCGACCGGGCCTGCGCAAGGCGATTGGCGACGCGCACAGCGCGCTCGCCTTTGTCCCCATTCTCGGTGCGATGCACGGCTTGAGCACGGGGGGCTGTAACATGTACAGCATCGTGTCTTTCGACGTGCTCCACGTATGGAAGTTGGGCGTGCTCCGCATGCTGGCCCAGCGGCTGCCGGCCTTCCTTGAGTCGGTGTGCGGCGGAAGGAGCCTGCCTGCCAGACTCGGCTCCGTGCAGGAGACGATAGACGCCATCAACCAACGGGGTTTCCACCTCGGCCGCCTGTGCAAATCCTCACCCTCCACTCCTGGGTACGTTCCCTTGTGCTGACTGACACTCGTATTCCTGGTTGGTCTCGTGCGGTCTTCTGGGGAATTGATATTCTTTCACCACTGTTGCCCCATTTCCTGAAGCTCCCAAGGGATAGTTGTGCTGAAACACACACCGCCCCACCCCTCCCCGTGCTGGTTGTCCCACAACTCTTTTTGTTGGTCTCTTGTACGTTTCTCGGCTTCTACTCGCTGCCACTACCGGTGCTACGTACCACCGGCGGTGAAACGAGCTACTATGACCGGGCGCAACTGGCGTCACTTCTGCCCGTACTGGCCGTTTATGGTGGCGGGTGTGGTCGGACCGCCAAGCGACGACGGTGGAGACGAAGTCGCCCGCATGGAGACCTCGACTGGTCACAACTCTCAGATGGCGGCGCCCGCGTCGAGCACAGCGACTGATGTCGCAGTCTTCAAGGATGGGTGGGGCGACGTCGAGGGGGACGTGTTCGCTGTCGCCGAGGAGCCTATGGGCGCGCTTCCCGGGCCCAACCTCGCAATCTCGGAGCAGTACAAAAAGGTGTACAAGGACCTTCCCATCCACGACGCTGTTCTGAAAATGTTTTGCAAAGCAGCGGAGCTCAACAACCTTTTGTTTTGGGACAACGTTCTGGACCCCAACGTCCTGTTTGACGAGAACATTGATGCCATCGAGCGCGCGGCGACATCCCTCGCCGTTGACTACGTCCAGACCATCTACGGGGACATTCACACTACCAAGCTTCACCGCCTCGCGCGTCATCTTGGCGAAGAGCTGCGAAACCGCGGGAATCTGTGGGAGGGCGACACGTCCGTCAACGAGCACCTTCACGGCGCCTGCAAGCGGATGTACCGACGCAGCAACAAGCGCGGCCCGGGAGTTGCTCTCCAGATGATGAGATGCAAGGAGACACAGTCTCAGGTTCCACTCGAGCTCACTGAGATAGACGCGATTGAGCCGAGCGAGCGGCACGTGGAAGGTGCCGCCAGCGACGACAAGGATATGCGGGCGCGCCACGAGCGCATGAAGACGGGGGGGGTGTCGTTGACCGGCCGCGGCCAAACGGCGGCTGTCGGCGACCTGTCGCTGCTGTGGGGACTGGCTGGTCTTACGGAGCTCCTTTCCCTCCGTCGGGACGACAAGGTCTCCTTCTACAAAACGGCGCGAATCGTCGCGCGCCTTGAGTGTGGGTACCAGCGCCAAATGCAGTTTGTGCGCGCCACCGAGGACTTCATGAAGAGGCCGTTGTTCTGCTTTTTGAAGTACTACACGGGCAGTGGCCAGGAGGAGGGTTCGGGGCGCGAGCGCTTGATCCTTCGCGCTGTGGGCATGCAGCGCACTTGCTGCGCCGTCATCCAGCGCATGCGCATCGTGCCGGCTCGCCCCAACTGCGTGCTTTCCAAGTTCAACTGTGTGCTCCTCGCCTGGGCCTTCGACCGGCCTTCAGATGGTTGGCCGGCGCTGGAAGTTGTGGACGGCACTAAGATCGTGCGCTTGGAGTACATGCAGCCAGACTGGTACCACATTGGCGACAAGTACGGGCTCGACGCCATGCCCGAGAAGTTGGAGAGGACAGCGGCAGGTCGCCACGATGCGCGATTCTCTACCAATTCTTTCTACCCGTGGATTTCCCGCAAACTGTCACCAGGGCTGTGCTTGTTGTGGCTGGGGCTTTTGTGTGGGCGCCGGGTGTGCGTCTTAGTGTCAGGCCATGATGTACCTGGTCGTGGGGTGGCCATCGTACGTCGTGGCGCGTGTGCGTTAGTACTCAGCGGCTGCCTGGCATCAGGTCGCTGCTTGTAGTGTAGCTTGGGTTTGTTTATTGCTGGTGTGAGGGCGGCGAGGGGACTTGCTGCCCTGCTTTCTTAGTATAGTGGAAGTAGTAGTGCGTCATGCCCATTGCTCGTACACATGTCAGGAACGCTCGAGACGGACCTCTTAACATATGAACCCTGGACTAAGACGGAAACAATGAAGAGACACAAGCAGACCAACAGCAACCTGCGGCGGGGATGCGCGGGGAAACGTCCGAACCAGTGCCGTTGCTGCCCGACGGACAAATGGCGCGTCAAGCACAGTACCTGCTTTTCTTGCGTCCTTTACGGATGCGGCTTCAGGTTTCCGGACTTCTCCGTGCCATCGACCTCTGCTGCAAGGTATGGTCTGCGCTACTGCGACGAGATGCTATCTATTCTTCTGAAACGAAGGCTGAGTGAGCTCCAGTGAACGCGATCGGTCAGGGACTGTGGCCCAACGCGCCTAGTAAGATTCTGAGAACCACGTAGTGACCACTCATTGGATCGCACAGGTTGGTTCCTCGAGGGACTCTCGTGGGCAGCAAGGTCCGTCTCGAGCGATGCAAGGCATTCGAAAAAATGCTCGCGTAGATCTCGTGCTTGTGTATTGGACCAAATCTTGGTCTGTTCAGATGGCCGTTCCCGAACTAACCTCGGCACGGGCTGTTGTACGTTCATCCCGTCCGCAAACGACGCGGCGGTTGCAGCGGCCGTCGCATTGCACAGGGTTCAGACGACGACGCGCAGCGACAGACGAGGCAAAGGGGCGGTACGTCGCCGTGGCCTTCCCCCCCCCCCCCTTTGCCATTTGTACTAAATTAGTCACCACCCCGTCCCCCCGCATGCCGACCCGGGTGGCTCCCACGAGCCAACCCCCGGTCGGCAGCCACCACCTCGGCCGCCGCCGCTCCATTGTCCAGCCTCCACGGTGGTGCCGAGAGCCCTTTCGCCATTGGTGCAGGCAACGCGCCGGCGGGGGGCAGGCGTCGGGCACGCGTCGGTTGGCACGTGCGAGCGTAGGAGAGGGGGGGGGGCGGGGGGGTAGTGTCGCGACGCGGGAGGCGCAGGGCTCTTCCCTCTTC
>Ga0114955_1001662_pt1 | contig 10209 bp, 9 predicted proteins | sample Porto_5metaG_FD_87302 | JGI IMG/M metagenome (GOLD analysis project Ga0114955, IMG submission 87302) | Marine algal microbial communities from Porto, Portugal - Porto_5 metaG | ecosystem: Host-associated > Algae > Red algae > Unclassified | place: Portugal: Porto | collected 2015-02-02 | reverse complement strand
TAGAGAAGACCTCGGTAGAAATAATATCCCCGTGCTCATAGGTGCTAATGGTTGTGGTGTCAGCTCCGATGTCTACCAACGCGGCTCCTGCAACTTTATCTTTGGCGCTCATGATTGCCTCTGATGCTGCCAGTGGCGCAGCAATAACATCGAGCACATTAATGCCTGCTTCATCAATAACATTAACGAGATCAAAATAGTGATGCTCGAAGCACGTGATGAATGTTGCACGCAATGAGAGTCGTCGTCCCTCTAGCCCAATAGGATTGCCCATGACCGAGGTGCCGTCGATTTTGTACTGGTGAGTGAAGGCATGGAGCACCTTGAGGTTCTTGGAATGATCGTGAAGTTTGTCTTCGCATCGGTGAAGTGCCAAGTTAATATCGCGCTCACTCACTTCGCCACGATTATTGCTCACAGGAACCGTAGTGACGAGAGAGAGGGAAGAGAGACTCATGCCGCCAATGGCAACATAAGCATTCTCGATAGTTGCATTTGCTTGCTTCTCAGCTTCGCGGATGGCCTGGCGCAGACTCGCAACAGCGCTATTGCGGTTAATAACGTAGCCTTGGTGCATGCCATTACTTGGCACGGTAGCAGTAGCGATGATCTTCATGTGATGGGGATGACTGAGGTTTTGCCCGTACTGACAAACAACCACACGTGTTGTGTGGGTGCCAATGTCAATGCCTGCGATAATCATCTCTTGTCCGGACATAATAAATATTTCGTGCCTTATTGTACTATAATACCAGAACTCGAGTCGTAGGTATACATGTGGGAATCTTTATGTATGTGAGGCGCTATGATTTTTTATGTCACTTTGGTATAGTAAAGATATATGTCACAAAAAATTCTTATTATATCTGGAAGTATTAGAGAACAATCATACACGTGCGCATTATCTGATTATGTTGCTGGTGTACTTAATAAAAAAGACCTAGAAGTCGCTCATTGAAATTTATGTGAATAGCCATTGCCTATTGCTGATCCGGAATATCACAAAGATCAAGATAACTATCCAAACGAAACAGTAAAAGAATTCGCTCATCTAGCATCTAAAGTAAATGAATTTATTTTTGCAACGCCTATTTATCATAATTCATATTCAGGCGTTCTTAAAAATGCCCTGGATCATTTAGCGAGAGTGCACTTTACTGATAAGCCTATCGGGTTGATAAGCCATGGCGGCAATCGTACACCACAAGCCACTGATCATTTGCGTATTGTCGCCCGCGGACTTAATGGGGTTTGCATTCCAACACAAGTCTGCACTAGTAGTGATGATTTCAAAGAAATGGAGATAAAAAATGAAAAGATTATTGGCCGCATTGATCGATTTACTGATGAGATGGTGAAGTATTGTAATTTGTTTGAGAATTAATTGATTAATTACAAAACATCTCTTTTCGCTGACAGGGTAATGTTTGTAAAATGAGCACCTGATTCAAGCTTATAAAGATAGTCAATTGAGTCTATGATATTTTCTATTAGTTAATAAAAAGTTCATGATGCATTCCTATATATTGGATAAGCTGCTAATTTGCGGATTAATTAAATAATCGTATAATAAAAAAATGGAAAATATCAAATCAAAAATATTGGATTTAGGAGGATATAAACCAAGTATTCTAAGTAGGGGCGAATTGCTTTTTTCTGAAATAATCTTGAAAGATGTTAATGATTACTTCGACACAGAAGTTCCAAATGATTATAAGCAATTTATAAGTGATATAAGTGCTTTTACTTTCAATGAGTCTGTTGCGTTCAATACAGATGTTGAGATACCAGTTGCCAGTGATGGTGAAATACCTGTAGATAATTTCTATGATTTTTCTGAGGGAGATACCTCTATACTTTCAGCCATAAAGCGTCTTAGTGGAAATCTACCCAAGTCCATCCTTCCTATTTGTGAAGGTGCTCCCGGAGATATTATAGGAATAAACATGTTAAGGGAAAAATACGGTAAGATTTATTATTGGCATCACGAAGGGTATGAGGATGATAATTTATATCTTATTGCAGAAAGTTTTAATGATTTTATTGCTAATCTATCGCAAGAGAGAGAAAGCCAATTACCCTCCAGTGATGTAAAAATATTATATGAATCAGAAGATTTTTTAGAAAGGCTTAGAGAATCAGGTAAATTATAGCAAATCTATGCAATCACACTCCCGTACTTTGCATAGGGGTTTATGGATGTGATTTACAAAACATCCCTTCTCGCTGCGAGGGTGATATTGGTGAAATGAGCCCCTGGCTCAAGATTCCAAAGGTAATCAATTGAATCTACAAGATTTTTATACCCCACGCCATTTCCATCATTATTGACGGCAATTGATCCTGGGATTATGTTTCCGAATTTATATCTTTATCAATTTTTTCACATAATATCTTATCTATTTCCCATTTTCACAATCTCTCGCATCTGATCATCAAAACTCCCTGAAGTGAGGACGAGCAAGATTGCATCATCAGGAATATTCTGTCTAATGTAATTTTCAATATCTTCTAAATTATTCACCCCGACTGCTCCGGGGTGATTTTTATTTACTCTTTCAACTATTTCATCATGTGATAATTGATCATGGGTCGATTTGCCATGTGTTGGTGGAGGGTAGATTGCAATGTGATCCACGCCAGCGAATACCGTGTCATAGGCATCAATATATTCACGATTACGCCACGAGAAGGTATGCGGCTCGAACAATACATGTAATTCTTTATTAGGGAAGTGTAATTGCAAGGCCTCAATAGCTGTTTTGGCTTTGGTGTATGATGTCCCATATCCTTCGTACATGATGAACCGGCTTTTTTCAGAATTATCAATACGATCGAGGCGTCGTCGGAGTCCTTGAAATGTTGCAATATTTTTCTGTAACTCTTCTACAGCGAGCCATTCATGTTCGAGTACGCACGCAATCATACCAATGCAATTTTGAATATTATGCTCGCCTAATAATTGCGTGGTGAAGTTGCCAATGAGCGCATCATTTTTATATACATCAAATGAGCTTTCTAATCCATAGGTGATATTTCTAGCTGTATAATCACCTGTGTGTAATCCATAGGTCGCCATGCGCGCTTTGCTAGGATATTTTTCAAGAATTTCTAATACATGCGGATTCTCTGCACTCGCAATAATGATTCCCTCTGCTGGGAGACTTTGTATTAATTCAATATATGGTGTGTGATACTCAGCCAGAGTAGGGAACACATTGATGTGATCATGCTCGAGAGAGGTGAGAATGAGGCTCGTCGCATTGTAGTGGAGGAATTTCGAACGCTGATCACTATAGCTACTCGGGTATTCATCGCCTTCTAGTATGAATATCTCACCTTTCCCATTATGTGATGAACGATTGAATCCATAGGGAAGGGCGCCGATGAAATAACTCGGATCACCAGCGGGCGACTCTTGGAGAACATGCGCGAGTAATGCGGTAGTCGTAGATTTGCCATAGCTTCCTGCGATCACGATATTTTCTTTCGTTTCTTTGGTGAGCTCACCCAGGACTTGGGGGAATGACACGAGTATATTGTTGAAATGCTCAACGGCATGGCGGACTTCGTCATTTTTCTCCGGAATGAGTTTCGCATGGCGGCCTAATACAATCAGATCAACATCATCAGGAATATTCTCAGGCGCATGCGGAGTATTGCACGTGAGATTGGTTTTTTCGAGATAGCTTTTAATAGGATCGTACACACCGGCGTCCGATCCAGAGATTTCCCAACCGCGCTCACTCAATAACACCGCAACGGCACTCATGCCTTTGCCGCACAGACCGATGAAGTGAGCTTTGGGATTTTTTTTGGTTTGTTCTGTTTCTTTTAGCATAATTAACTTGCTTGCTTGTTGGTATAATACCACTTATCACGCCAAATAGGGGCGTAATAATCAATTAAAAGATCAGTCGGGTGACCGGGTATAGGTGCATTTTTCAAGATTGTTGAAATTGGGTTGAACAATGGGTCATTGGGAAACATGCCCGTTGTGAGCGAGTCGGTAGGGACGTGTGAAATATACCCTTTCTCTTCTGTTGAAAATAGATTAAGCTCAAGAATTTTTTCTTTAAAACGTGAAAGGTATTCTACCTGAACGAAACTACCAAAGCATTGAAAATCATTAAGGAATACAAAAATAAAAAATACAAGAAATGTTCCGGGGCAAAGCCGATCATTTTGGAGTGCTTTTTTAAGAGATTCTTTGTCAGGTGGAAATGACTGATGATCTCCTTCATAGCCATACCCATCCAAATAATAAATATTCTCTGACTTGGTATATTTGCCCGTTTCATAAGGAGAGTAAAAAAGGTGTAGTGGCCTTTCATTTTCTTTGAATGCATCAATAAGTTTTTTTGTAATAGCGGGCTCTGTTAATATTCGCGTTATGACGTGATCAGTATGTTCAAGGGCTGCTAATATGTAATTTTTAGCAACACGATTAATGTCAAATACACAGATCTCTTTGTTCAAGACTTCACCTAGTAAGGCCATTTCGCATTTGCTTGCCCACTGTGAAAAATACATATCTTTATTCGGCGTAGGTAATTTACTAGCAAGCACTTCGTTAAGTTTGCTATGTTGCTCGCATGTCTTATCTAAAATCTTCGTTGAAAATACCAAGGCGTTTTGGTGTGTTTTAGGAATAAAATTTATTGATGTTTTTTCGTCTAGGAACAAACGCCCAGGTCTTGATGCATTAGAAAAAGGAACTCCTGAAAAGGCGCCAATAAACAATGTCTGAGTACTAGAAACACCTTGAGCATTGATCCACTGTAGGCAAAACATTCTTTTCTGCGCAATTATCTCTGTGTGTGGTGCTGTGCTTATGCTTCTGAATTGAGTGATCTCGCTAATATATTTTTGTGTTTGTAGAGGAGTTATTTGCAAGAGATCGCACTCTGTAATAAATGCATCGATAAGTATTTCTTCTATTGGGCGCTGGGGCCGATATGCATGAAGAGACTTACTATATGACTCAACGCTCATTTGCAAACTCCTTTCAAGGGCGTGGGCAAGATATTTTTTATTATCACCCTTTAATTTAGCGATTGTTTTTTTCATGATCAAATTAGAATTTTCCATGAATTTTAATATAACATATATACTATTTGTTATCGGTATCTACTTTCAGCTAAAAATATAGTATATTTAAACATATGAACACACCTACTACCGATAGTATTAAAAAGGTATATCAATACATTGCCACACGTGAATTTTCCTATACAACGGACTCTCGCGAAGTTACAAAGGGAGGCCTATTCATTGCTCTTGTGGGTGAGATGCATGATGGCAACGATTATATTTTACAAGCTCTCGCAAATGGGTCTCGCTATATTGTCACGCACTTGAGCAAAGGAGATATTGCTTCTGAAAATACTTTAGATAAAAATATAGAAATTATCACGGTACCTGATACACGCACATGGTACCGAGAATTGGCACAGTATCATCGCATGCAATTCGATATTCCCGTAATTGCAATTGCGGGGAGCAACGGGAAGTCTACGACGAAAGATCTCGTTGGAAGTATTCTTAAGATTTCACACACGCCTCTGGTTACGTCTGAAAATGATAATAACGAAATCGGCGTTGCGCAGACACTTATGCAACTGCGCGACTACCACACGCACGCAGTCGTTGAGGTGGGGACGAATCATCCAGGGGAACTCCAAGATATTGTAGAAATGCTCGCGCCCACACATGGTGTCATTACGAATATTGGCAAAGAGCATTTAGAATTCTTCGGCTCTATTGAAGGTGTTCTAGAGGAAGAACTCGAACTCTATCGGTATTTTGAGAAAAATGATGGAATTATTTTCCTTCCTGATGTTGTGGAACTTTTGAAAGTTAATATTCTAAATCTTTCTGGAATCATTTTTTAAGGCAAAGACACATCGTCTGATGTGTATGTAACAATTGATCAACAGGCTTCGTCGGAGAAACTGAATATTATCTACCAAAATACTTCTATTTCGTTACAGCTCTTTGGTGCGTACAACCTCTATAATGCTGCTGCAGCTATCGCGATAGCACGATCTCTCGACATTGATATACATGATATTTCACAAGGGCTCAGTTCGTATAATCCTGATGGTGTACGATCGAATATTGTTGAAACACCATCGGGGAATACCGTGATTTTTGATTGCTACAATGCTAATCCCAATAGTATGAGATTGAGCCTAGAGGCTTTTAGTAATTTCCAAACTGGTAAAGAAAAGATTATCATTCTGGGTGACATGCTCGAGATGGGGGATTCAGCACGCGCAGAACATCAAGAGATAATTAATTTTCTTAAGGAAGAAAAAATAACCTCTTCACAAAATATCTATATTGTTGGTGATGAATTTTCTGGAACAAATAATCATGATTTTCATGTTTATAAAGATAAAAAGATTTTTGCAGAATTCCTACAATCAAAGCCTTTTGCTGACTCTTGTATTTTAATAAAAGCATCTCGGGGAATATTTTATGGAGATGGGATTCATGAGTTATTAAATTATTAATACATGTATGAAATTAAAAGATACTAAAATTTGCATACTCGTTGGTGGGCCAGGCCTTGAGAGGGAAGTTTCGATCGCATCAGGAAAAGAAGTTTTTGAGTATCTTAAAAAAAGATACTCCTCGGTCATTTCATATGAAATATCTGAAGAAAATTATTCAGAGAAATTGAAATTGGCGCTAGGTGGAGATTTGTCTAAAGAGCATGTCGATGTCTTCTTTAATTGTATCCATGGGACTTTTGGTGAAGATGGATCTTTGCAAAAGATTCTTAGTGACAATCATCGTTTTCATACTTCATCAGACGAAGATGTGTCACGGCTTACTTTTAATAAAAAACGTACTAAAGAGATTGCAGAAAGGCTGAATATTCCTATGGTCAAAGATTTTATGAATATCAAGGAAGGGTTTAGGTCTTGTGATAAAATTATTTGTAAACCTAATAAAGAAGGCTCGAGTTTTGGGATTACTATACTTGATCAAGAGTCTACCGTGAAAGGCTTTGCGGGTGATTTCCTTATTGAGGAGTATATAGAAGGGAATGATATTACTGTAGGTATTCTTGGCGATGAGGTTTTTGATCCTATAAAAATTATAACCCAAGGTGATTGGTACGATTACGAACACAAGTACTCCACTGGGAAAACTACATATGAAGTGCCTGCAAATGTAAGTAGTGCAACACGTAAGAGGCTTCGAGAATATACCCAAGAAATCTATCATGCCTGCGGTCTCTCAAATGCAGCTCGCTGTGATTTTTTAATCACATCAACAGAAGATATTTATTTTTTAGAAATTAATTCAGTTCCTGGAATGACATCAACGAGTCTTTTTCCAAAATCAGCACAAGCTGCAGGATATTCTTTATTAGAAATAGATGCGCAATTATAAAAAACATGTACTATAGAGTCTAGTTACATTATATTTATGGCATTATTTGGAAAAAAACTAGGAATTGATTTAGGAACAGAGAATATTCTCATCCATGTTCCGGGGAAGGGTATCATCATTAATGAGCCCTCGGTAGTTGCTGTGTCTGAGCTTGATAACAAGGTGCTTGCTGTTGGGTCAGAGGCACATGTAATGATTGGGAAAACACCAGATTCAATTATTGCATATCGCCCCATGCGTGACGGTGTAATCGCTGATTACCGTGTCACGGAAGCTATGCTTCGTCACTATTTTAGAAAGGCTCTCGGGTCTTTTAATGTCTGGCGCCCCGAGGTAATGATTTCAGTTCCTGCAGGAGTCTCATCGACAGAACGTCGCGCAGTCGTAGAAGCTGCTGTTAAGGCGGGCGCTCGTGAGGCCTATGTTGTCAAGGAGCCAATTTTGGCGGCCATTGGTGCAGGGGTGCCGATTCATGCAGCAGAGGGACATATGATCGTTGATATCGGTGGGGGAACTACTGATGTTGCGGTGATATCTCTGGGTGGAATTGTTGCGGCTAATTCTGTGAAATGTGGAGGTAGTCGACTCGATCAGGCAATTACCGATTATATTAAAAAGAAACACAATCTAGCAATTGGCGACAGGAGTGCGGAAAAGATTAAAATTCATGTTGGTGGAGCCATGCCCCTCCAGCAAGAGCGCGAACTGGTGATCAAAGGGCGTGATTATCTCACAGGTCTCCCACGGTCAATCAAAATGACAACGAATGAGATTGTCACAGCAATTGATGATGAGCTTGCAATTATGATCCAGGCGATTAAGGATACTTTTCAAGAGACGCCGCCAGAACTCGCGGCTGATATTATTGACAATGGAATTATCATGACTGGAGGAACATCGCAGTTACGTAATCTCACCGATCTGGTGCACAAGCGAACTGGGGTAAAGGCATTCCTCGCTGAAGATCCATTATTTTGTGTAGTGAAGGGGACCGGCATTGCACTGGAGCACCTCGATGTGTACAAGAAGGCACTTCTCGCGAAAACACCCCGACGCCGAGGATCTTAATAATATTTTTTAGTAATAAATACCTATGTACTTTGACGAGCTTCTCACGCATTTCTCTCACTCTGGCCATCATGCGTACTTCATGAGAGTGAATATTTCAGCTGAGAAAATGGAGAAATATACTCGTATCACTGATAATGATCAGGTAATAACAGAGCATGTGCAGGGAATTGACGAGATGCGCCAGCTCGTACAGAAGCTTTCATTGAGGCATCATATTCCAAGTCTCTATATCATCTCTCCCATCACATGGTCTATAGATATCCAGAATACTCTCCTTAAAACTCTCGAGGAGCCAGCGCACAATGTACATATTGTTGTCCACTCTCCAGCGCCATCATTTTCATTTCTCCCCACAATCACATCGCGTGCCCAGGAGGTATATCTATCAAATGAGAAGGGGATGAGAGGCGACGAGGTGGTGCGCGTGGAATCATTCCTAAAAGGGAATGCCCAAGAGCGACTCAAATCTATAGAAAAAATTACACGAGAAGATCTCATTAATCTCCTTGCGAATCTCGAACAGTATATTGGCAAAGAAATTATTGAAAAGAAGAGCACTGATCGAATTAGGCTCTATCATGAAATTCAAAGACTTAGCGCGCAAGCTCAACATCCCTCATCGATGACAAAAATGATCGCCGAGTATCTTGCATTGCTTGATTTCTAGAAGTATTATTATATCTATGGAAAAAAGACCTGCCTTACATACAAATATTTCAGGGAAGGATTTTAATGATTTTTATTGGTTAAAAAAAGAATTGATTGAATTTTGCAAGAAACATTCAATTCCAACATCGGGGAGTAAAGAGATACTATCAAAAAAAATTGTGCATTTCTTAAAAACAGGTGAGATTTCTCATTTGCATAGAGTTGAACCCAATAAGAAGAAAGATGCATTATTACTTGAGTTAGACGCCAAGATAACAAGCAACTATAACAGTGGGGAGGAGGTTAGGGCATTTTTTAGAAAACATATTGGTGAGCATTTTAAATTCACTGTGGGATTCATGAAATTTTGCAAAAGTAATCCAGAAAAGACATTTGCTGACGCTATTGAATTTTGGCATAATGAACAAGAAAAGAAGAAAGACCCTCACTATAAAAAAGTTATAGGTAAGCAATTCGAATACAATCAATATATCCATGATTTTATGATCGATAATCAAGATAGATCATTACAAGATGCTATTACTTGCTGGAAAGAAAGAAAAAGTAGAAGGGGGAGTAATATATATTCGAAAATTGATCTTGAATTACTAAAATAAATAGAAAATTACGAAAACAAAAAGGCACACATGTTGAAGCATGGGTGCTTTTTATTCCATCCCTATTCCTCTCTGAGTGTACACCACTACTCTAATAGCCTCTTCCTGACACCCTTCAAGGTATTTGGTTGAGTTTCTTGGTGTATGCTTTACGTACAAAAAATAAAAGATGTAACTCTCTTACGTTCAGGATGAAAAGAGGCGAACCTCACGTACGTAATCTTTAATAGTTATCAAGTTAGAGCAAGATAGCTATAAAAGATTTTGAATTGATACTCCTCGATCCCAGTGATCTAACTGTCCCAAGTGGACATCTTAAAGTTGGAAAGGGAAGAGTTTCTGAGACTCATGTATTTGTAGCTATGGCAACGTAGCCCAACTACTCTTCTGATTCTACTTATCGATATAACATGAGCAAGACGTTCATCTGTGGAAAGGTGGAAAAAGCTATCAAAAGAATTATTTT
>Ga0114955_1001658_pt1 | contig 10219 bp, 6 predicted proteins | sample Porto_5metaG_FD_87302 | JGI IMG/M metagenome (GOLD analysis project Ga0114955, IMG submission 87302) | Marine algal microbial communities from Porto, Portugal - Porto_5 metaG | ecosystem: Host-associated > Algae > Red algae > Unclassified | place: Portugal: Porto | collected 2015-02-02 | reverse complement strand
CCGAGGAATTTACCAAAATCAATCCCATGCAGACGGTGCCGGTATTAACCTTGGATGATGGTACGGTGCTGAATGACTCGCAGGCGGTATGCGAGTATCTCGACCGTGTTTATGGTGAGCGCTCGGTGATGGGTAATGACGTCGTACAGCGGGCGCAAGTATGCTCGATGCGCCGTATTGCTGAGTTTGAGGTGCTATACAACTTTATGCTGGCGTTTCAGCATAGCCATCCGTCCAAAGCGCAGCGTGTCGAGCAAGTACCTGAGTTTGTCGCGCCCTCTATTGCCCGCGCGATAAAAGCCCTACCTTATTTTGAAAATGCCTTAAACGGTCATGAATATTTGGTCGGTGATCAGTTAAGTTTTGCCGATATCGTGCTTTATTTGGGTCTAGATTTTGGTAAAGCGCTGAAAGTTAATCCAAACGAGCAGGGCGAAAATTTGGCGCGTTTTTATCAAATGATGCATGAGCGCTTTAGTATTAAAAATATGGCAAAAGCCAAACCTGCTTATGATGAATGATAAGGTCGCTTTATAAATCGAGCTTTACATAGCCAGAAGCCTTAATGCGCTAACCACCATATTAGCCAGTTAAGGCTTTTTTTAATGACAAAATTAGAAAAACTATCGAAAACAGTTACTATCAATCTATAAAATTAAACACTTTGTAACAATAATAGATGACATCGGCGCTATAGTGGTCAAATTATGAACACTTTACAAAAACAGATACAATTGCAATTTGTAAGGTAAAAACTTCGTATGTTAAAAAGCGGAATATCGAAAAGGTTTACTTACAAGGTATAACTGTTATGATCTCATCTTTTGACACCCAATATTTTACGGAATCATCTTTTATAAAGTCTTTGGCTAGATTTGCTGTTTTGCCCAGTATTTTAGCGGTAAGTCTGACATTAACTGCCTGCCAAGAAGCCTCAGTGCTAGGCGAGAATGGCGAGAATGATGTACAGACAGAAAATGCTAACGAAGTCGATAGTAATGCTGCTACACTAGAAAATGATGAGTCCAAGGCGGCTGAGATGAGCACTGAAGAACAAATGATAGCCAATCTTACCCGTTATCGCTGGACACTGATGTCTGCAAGCGATAAAGGTGCACAGCCACTAAATACACTGCTCGATATCAAAGACCAAGTACGCTTGAGCTTTAGCCAATACCAAGGCGAGAATAGCCTAAACTATAGTGTCGGCTGCAATACCATGAGCGCAGGTTATCAGCTTCAAGGTCAAACGTTGACCATCGAAGACGGCATGAGCACCAAAATGTCGTGCGGTGAGCTTGATAAGGCTGAAAACCAATTGAATGAGCTAATGCAAGGTGAGAATCAATTGACCTTAGTGTTAGACGCCAATGTCGAAAACGGTAGTGCTGAGAGCGCAACGGCTGAAAGTCGTCAACCAATCTTAACGCAAATCACAAGCGACGCCGCGACGTTAGTTTGGGCAGGTAAGTTAACCTCACAGGCCAAATATAACAGTAAAGGTGAAACGGTATTTTGGGCGGTTAATGCTAAGAAAATACCCTGCGCTGATAAGAGCTCAGAGTTGTGCTTACAAGTAAAACCCATTACTTATGATGACCAAGGTATCAAGGTTAGCGAAGGTGAGTGGACAGCCTTTAACGGTGAAATCGATGGCTATCAGCCCGATGGTATGCACGATGAAGTACTACGTCTCCAGCGCTATGAGTTAGACGCTAACGAGAATGAAGAAGCGCAAGAATATGCCTATGTACTCGATGCAGTGATTGAGAGTAGCGTGGTAGAGTAATGCTTTGTTAGAGTAGGTTTGTTGGTCATTTTCATTATTTTAAACGATGACTCAAATAGAAGAGATAATTTAAACAAGAAACACGCGCCGTTTGCACGCGTGTTTTTTTATGGGCGTTTGCTTTATTCTATGAATATCTGTTTTTATATTAACGCAAATTGCCTAAGTCTTCTTCGGTCAAACGCCAGCGGCCTTTTTTCTTCGAAGCACCGCGACCACGCATGGCGCTGTTTAATATCAGTTTGTTCATTGAATGGCTTGAATGCGCATGACAAATGGCGCAGGCAAGCCCATCAGCGGCATCTTGCTGGGGTACAACTTCTAACGCCAAAATGCGGCAGACCATCTCTTGTACTTGCTCTTTTGCCGCCGCACCATAGCCGCAGACCGCTTGTTTAATTTGGCGAGCGGTATATTCCGATACTTCTAAATCAAGAGCGACCATAGCAGCAATCGCCGCACCGCGAGCTTGCCCGAGCTTCAACGCTGAGTCTGGGTTTTCTGCCATAAAAACTTGCTCGATAGCGGTATAAATCGGCTCGTCGCCATATTTTAAATGATGCTTGGTGATACGCGTTAAGCCATTAAAAATACGCTTTAGGCGCTCAGGCATTTCTTTGGTATCTGTGCGAATGGTACCTGCGTCTATATACGTAAGTTTGTCGCCCGTTTGTTGGATAATGCCATAACCGGTCATGCGCGAACCCGGGTCAATCCCGATAATAATTGCCATAGTATTCCGTCTTACTTACATTTTGTTTTATGGCTTAAAAATCAGCCGTAAGTTTGATAGTATAGCAATCAATCCCCATATACATCATATGTTAGCCATATTAATTTGCATGGCGCTTAATTTTTTAGATTTTATCTTATAGGACGACACTTTATGGGTCAGATAGTTGGTATTGCCATCGTTTGGTTTATTATCGAGATGCTGCTTTGGTATTTACTTGCGCAGTTTATGAGCGGTTGGTGGGTATTTATGTGGTTTATTATCGCCGCCGTTATCGGTATCTCTTTTATACGTAAAGGGATGGCAGCACTCAATCCAATGGCGCAGCAGATGAAAGCTGGCGGTATGATGAACCCTGCGATGCGTCCACAAGAATCAACCATGATTAAAAGTGTCGCTGTAGCAGCGGCGGGTCTGTTGCTGCTGATTCCAGGTGTGCTTAGTGATTTATTAGCGTTATTAGTTATATTACCGCCAGTGCAGAAAAAACTCAAAGACTTTGCCAATAACTACGTCATGAACAATCAGCAAAAAATGATGGAGATGATGGCAAAACAGATGGGTGGACAAAACCCGTTTGGTGGCGCAGGCGGCATGGGTGGTCAAAATCCATTTGGCGGTGCTGGTGGTATGAACAATCAAAATCCGTTTGGTCAGCAGCAACAAAATCCGTTTGGCAATGTGTTTAAACAACATACTACTGTCGATGGGACGGCTAAAAACATCCCTAAAGATGTGAAGAAAATTACCAAATCTGCCAATGACGAATAATCAATTTATTATTAAATAGACATTTTTGCCGGCATAAAAAAAGCCCCTTTTATCATTGATAAAAGGGGCTTTTTCGTGGTTAAAAACCATTTTTTATAAAAGATAATATTTATAAATAAAATAGCTAATAACTGAATAAAACAACCGAAGTGCCGCCGTAAGATGGTGACCCATGAACCGTGAAGTTCAGGGCGGATGCGTCACTGCCTCTGCAGGTTTCCTGAGACACCGCAAGCGGTGCAGGCATACACAATGAGGCAATAGGTACCACATCCTGGTAAAGCATTATCGGCTCAGGGAATAAACATCTACTAGCCAACACTTCAGAATATAATTATCTTAACCAATGACTTGAGTGATTGCAAGTACGATTTACAGATTGCTACGTAGGGTTAATAAGCAGCATGAATGATGTTGAGTATTTACTTTATCTACCATGAAATGACAGAATTTTTAAGGGCTTAAATATGGCTTAAAAGGGCGATTTTTCAGCTATTTCGAGATATGTGTTAATATAGAGGACTGTAAACATCCTAAGATAGCATTCTAGGCGTTCATTCACTTGAGGAGCGGTAATCCATGACCCATAACCAGCAACAAGCAGAAATTATCGACGATAGTCAGGCTCAGCTCAATAATAAACAAGATAGCGAGCAAAATAAAAAAGTGCCCCATGTCTTAATGATATTAGATGGTTTTGGGCATCGTGAAGACGATAAGGATAATGCGATTGCTGCCGCCCATATGCCAAATTTGGATAAGATTTATCAGCAATATCCGCATGGATTGATATCGGCTTCAGGAGAAGATGTCGGCCTGCCAGATGGTCAGTTTGGTAACTCAGAAGTTGGCCATATGAATTTGGGCGCCGGCCGCGTGCTTTATCAAGACTCCACTCGTATCTCAAATGAAGTCGCCAATCGTGAGTTCTATAAAAACGAAGCACTGGTTAATGCGGTGAAAGCGGCAAATAAGCTCGGTGGTAATGTGCATATTATGGGATTGTTGTCTGATGGCGGCGTGCACTCGCATCAAGACCATATCGAGGCTATGTGTCATTCGGCATTGGTACACGGTGCCAAAAATGTCTTTGTGCATTGTTTTTTAGACGGCCGCGATACCCCGCCAAAATCTGCTGATAAGTACATCAACCGCTTACGCGACCACATTGCCAAGCTCAATGACCATTATGAAGGTGGCCGCGTGCAAATTGCCAGTATTATCGGGCGCTATTATGCAATGGATCGTGACAATCGCTGGGACCGCGTGCAAAAAGCCTATGAGCTTATCACCGAGGGTAAAGCCGACCGCTTAGCAACACGTGCCGATGGCGCCATACAAGCGGCGTATAAAGCACGTGAAACCGATGAATTTATCAATCCAACGGTGGTGATTGGTCGCGACGAAGTGCCTTATACGGTCGATGACAATGACGCACTTATCTTTATGAACTTCCGCGCTGACCGTGCTCGTGAGCTTGCGCAAGCCTTTGTGCTACCAGATCATGAGTTTTCTGGTTTTGCCCGTCATAAGCAACCAAAGCTTGCTGCTTTTGTGATGTTGACGAAGTATTCTGACGTGTTAGCGGACAATCCAAAAACCAGTATCGCTTATTATCCAGCGTCTTTGACCAACACGCTTGGCGAGTATTTACAAGATAAAGGTAAAACCCAGCTACGTATCGCTGAAACTGAAAAATATGCGCACGTGACCTTTTTCTTTAGCGGCGGCCGCGAAGATGAATATGAAGGCGAGACGCGGATTTTAGTGCCATCGCCTGATGTTGCTACTTATGATTTACAGCCAGAAATGAGCGCGCCTGAAGTGACCGATGAGCTAGTCGCTGCTATCGAATCTGGTAAATACGATGTGTTAGTTGTTAATTATGCTAATGGCGATATGGTCGGGCATACAGGTGTTTTTGAAGCTGCTGTCAAGGCGGTAGAAGCGTTGGATGTGTGCATTGGTCGTTTGGAAAAAGCGGTACGCGCTGCGGGTGGCGACATGCTGATCACCGCTGACCATGGCAACTGTGAGCAGATGCAAGACTACGAAAGTGGTCAGGTGCATACACAGCATACCACTGAGCTGGTGCCATTGATTTATATTGGTGAGAAAGCCGTAAAAGTACGTAGCGGCGGCAAGCTTAGTGATATCGCGCCTACGATTTTGGCATTAATGGATATCGAGCAGCCAGATGATATGACCGGTAAAAACTTACTGCTTTCGGCTACATAAACGAGACATTTAATAGGGGCATTTAGCAGTCTATTACTACGGCTAAAGCTATGGGGTTTTGTAAAAAGGGAAAGATATTGAGTGTCTTTCCCTTTTTTTGCATTTTTTTTTCGCATCCCCGCATTTTGCTTGATACATATTGTTTAAGTTACTTGCAATACTGTCCTAGTCTTAGGTAGAAGCTCAGTGTTATTTTAGACGACATTGTTCATGAATAACTTTATAATCATAAATATCCATATAATCCAAAAGTTATAAAAATAATAACCAAATCCTTTCTTTGAGTAATTTATTATGCGTCCAATTCGCCCTTTATCCTTATTGCTGTCTAAAAGCTTGAGAAATATCATCATGCCATTGCCTGTTGATTCTAAATCTATTGCTTCTAAATTTATTGGTTCTAAATCTTTTAAAATGAAGTCTTTTAATGTCAAATTAATCGGCTCTCAGCTATTAAAACCCGCTCTTATAAGCAGTGTAGTAGGGCTAGGTGTGGTCAATATGCCAGCACAAGCTGCTACCAACAATAACGGTAAAATCAATAATACTGGCGAAAATCCCACGGCAGGCTTGCAATTGATTGGTCTTAATGACAACGATGTATCCTTAAGTAATGCTGAGCAAGTTAATAGCGCCGACGATTTATCAGATATTGCTGATATGCTCGAATCTGCCGATCAAGTCGATGACTCGATAGATGCTGTCGCTGATGAAAGTGCGCTAAATGACGAGTCAGACGTGATAAACACCGATATTCCCGCTGAAGTCGCGCAAGTATCGTTAAAAGCCATTTCGCCTGAAACGCTTAAAACCTTTGTGGCTGTCGTTGATTTGGTACGCCGCGAATATGTGGATACGGTGAATGACGAAGAGTTATTTAGCAATGCCATGAGCGGTATGTTGACCAAGCTTGATAGCCACGCTGAGTTTTTGGATGCAGAAGCTTATGAGAATCTGCGTGCTTTTACTGAAGGCGACGTCGGCGATATCGGTATCAAGGTGCAGTATCAACCCAAAGTAGGCTATTGGGTGATTACTGAGGTGGTTGATGGCTCGCCTGCTGATAAAAAAGGCATTGCCGTTGGTGATTATTTGCACCAAGTGGACGAGTTTAAACTTGGTGAAGACGAAGAAAGTAATGACATTGAGCAATTGTTAACGGGCATTGCAGGTACCCAAGTAGATGTGGTGACATCAAAAGCAGGCCGGCGTAAACATACCACGACTTTACAGCGTAATCACAACCATCCACAAGTTATTGAAACGCGGCTGGTAGATGGAATGGCTATTGTTAGATTACCCGCCTTTCAAAACAATAGCCGTGAAAAGCTGTTACAAGGGTTAATTGATTTGGACGCGCCTGTTAAGGGCGTTTTATTAGACATGCGTGACAACCCAGGCGGTGTATTGGCGTCAGCGGTAAGCGTTGCCAGCTTATTTATGACCAATACCGATGTGGTACAAGTCAAAGGTCGTCAAAGCGACTCACGCACACTATCGACGCAAGGTGCAGCGTTATTAGATACTATGCCAGTTGTGGTGTTGCAAAATCGTTATTCTGCTTCAGCGGCTGAGGTCTTAGCCAGTAGTTTGCAAGCGCAAAAACGCGCGACTATTTTAGGCGAGGTCAGCTATGGTAAAGGTTCGGTGCAGTCCGTGATACCGCTGAATGACGAGCAAGCGGTGAAGCTGACGGTTGCTCATTACATGACCGCTTCGGGTAAGAAAATAGATGGGGTTGGGGTAGCGCCTGATGTGACTTTAACAGGAAATGAAAGTACGTGGGAGCAACAGGCGCTTGATTTACTCAGGCAAAAAGCCCTGCCGTCGGGTGTTCGCTTTGTACGAAAATCTCAAGCAGCAAACGTTCCTAATCAAGATGACACTAATACTAAAGTTGTTAAAAATAAAGTGACTCAAAACAATACAATCATCGAGCACGTGACTGAAAAGCCGACTGTTAAAGCCAAGCCCTAATTTCGTTAGCATTTAAACTGAGACTTTTCGAACTGATTTAATTATCGTCTTATGGTTAGCGCTTATATATTATTCAGACTGGTTTTCAGCAATTCCAAGCTTTGACATACGATAGCGTAACGAGCGGAAAGTGGTGCCCAACAATTCAGCAGCTTGGGTCTTATTCCAGTTTGTCTGTTTAAGGGCGGTAATAATCAGCTGCCTTTCCTGCTCTTGCAAATAATGCTCTAAGCCTTGGGCAGGTAATTGACCGATGCTAATATTTTCTTGATTTACGGGTGGTCTTAAATTTTCTGAATTTTCTGCTTCATTGCTTAATGGTTCTGACATAGCGCTGGCTGCTGTTTTATCAGGTTGTGCTGTAGGACTGGCTGCAGCGTGCGCATTCATTGAAGGATAGTGCTGCGTAATGGTACGATAAGGAGATATAGTAGCTTTTGCTTGTTGTGCGCTGTCTTTTTCTGCACCTTCTACGTTATTTTTTTCCGCATTATCTTTTATAGATTGCGCTTCTAAGCTTTCACTTTTATCTAAAATAGCATTGCTCGAAAGGGTCGCTTTGTCAGCGTTGTTATTTTGCTCTACTTCTGCAATAGCTTCTTGCGCGTTCTCTAGTTGTTGGTTGTCGAAATCAGCTAAGCCTAAATGACTGGCATCAATAGTGGATGTCTCCGCTAAGGTTATCGCGCGTTCAAGGATATTACGTAATTCGCGTACGTTCCCAGCAAAGTCGTGATGTTGTAGACGCGCGCACGCAGCATGGGTCAGTGTTGGCGGCGACTCCAATTGCCATTCATCGGCAATCAGGGTCAAAAAGTGCTTGGCCAATACCGGTATATCATCACGTCTTGCGTTAAGCGTCGGCAGTTTAAGCTCAATGACATTGATGCGGTAATATAAATCTTGGCGAAAGCTACCTGCTTGTACCAGCTGATTTAAATCCTTATGCGTCGCTGATAGGATACGAATATCAACTGGCACTTCTTTGGTATCGCCGATTGCACGCACGGTTTTTTCTTGAATGGCGCGCAGTAATTTGACCTGCATCGCTAGTGGCAAGTCGGCGACCTCATCTAAAAATAGCGTACCGCCATTGGCCTGTTGAAACAGTCCTTGTTTATCAGCCACAGCGCCAGTAAAGCTGCCTTTTTTATGACCAAAAAATTCTGACTCCATCAGCTCTGACGGAATCGCGCCGCAGTTGACTGGCACGAAGCTGCCATCGCGGCGCGGGCTTAAATCATGGATCAAGCGCGCAACCACTTCTTTACCAGTGCCCGATGCCCCCGATAAAAAAACTGGCGCTTGTGAGCGTGCTAATTTTAAAATGGTACTTTTTAGCGGGTGCATGACAGCTGAGTCGCCAATGAGACGGCTATCGAGCATTTGCTGCTCAGGTGAGCGCTCAGGCGTTGACTTTGCGGCGTTATCTTGATGAATAACCTTGAGTGCATTTTCGACCAATTGTCGCAGGCGCGGCAGCTCAAGCGGCTTATTAACAAAATCAAAAGCGCCCAGCTTTAACGCTTCAATCGCCAAATCCATACTGCCATGCGCGGTAATCACGGCAATGGGCGTACTTGAACTGCTGCTAATATGTTTAACCAACTCTAAGCCTGACCCATCAGGGAGTTTTAAGTCGGTCAAACAAAAATCATAGTCGTTTTCTTGCCAATAGGTTTTGGCTTGCGATAAGGTATAAGCCACATCGCTTTTGATGCCCATCTTGGTTAAGGTAATTTGCATCAAGCGGCATAAATCTACTTCATCATCAACGACTAGCGCGGTTGTGGTCATACATCATCTCATTGTCTTAAAATATTGCAAGGCATTAAAAATAGGTTTTATCTAAGTTTTCAACTGCTTCATTATCAATGGCCGCGTTGTCAATAGCAGGCGCAATCAAACGAAAACAAGTCTTTTTGTGTTCTGGAATATAAAGTAGGCGCGCATGGTTGGCTTCACAAAATGCTTGCGATAAATACAAGCCTAAACCCGTACCCGCCTTATCAGTGGTAAAAAATGGATTGAACAGGTGGGTTAAGTCTGCCGTGCTTACACCTGTGCCATCGTCCAATACATCAATTATAACATCGTTATCGGCACAATAAATCTCGATTTCCACAACGGCATGAGGGTGAGCATAACTGCTATGACGTAAGCCATTGTTAATCAAATTGATAAAAATTTGTTCTAACTGATGCGGGTCAAATGAGATGGTCGGCTGCGCATGGCTGTGTAAAAAAACATCGTGACCTTGAAAGTAGTTTGCCAAAAATTCTGGCATCCAATCGGCAAGGGCAATCAATTGCTGATTGGCGATTTGCTGGCGTGACAGTTTTAAAACATCTTCAATAATACGATTAACGCGCTTTGTTTGCGTGAATATCATTTTATAAAGCTCATGATTACCAGCCAAGGCATCGTTTGCGCTTACATCCTCTACTGTCTGATTTTCTTCAACATCTTCTATTAGTAGTTGACTGGCTTGCGAGATAGCGGCTAAAGGGTTTCTTATTTCATGAGCAATACTGGCGGTCAGTTGCCCTAGTGAGGCCAGTTTTAATTGTTGGGCGCTGGCTTGTTCGCGGCGTACGTCTTCCAATATGACAAGCTTACTGTCATTTTTTAGTGGGATGATTTCGACGCGCAGCTTACCAAAGACAGAGGCATTGGCAGTAGCTGGCAACTCATAAATAAAACTGCGAGAT
>Ga0114955_1001655_pt1 | contig 10232 bp, 11 predicted proteins | sample Porto_5metaG_FD_87302 | JGI IMG/M metagenome (GOLD analysis project Ga0114955, IMG submission 87302) | Marine algal microbial communities from Porto, Portugal - Porto_5 metaG | ecosystem: Host-associated > Algae > Red algae > Unclassified | place: Portugal: Porto | collected 2015-02-02 | reverse complement strand
CGGCGGACCGCCCCGCGCGCAGCTGTCGGCAACACAGCTGGCGCGCCGCCGCCGTTCGGGGGGGCGGGGGCGGTTGGCAGCCCCCCCCCGGCGGTCCCCCACACGCGCCGCTGGCGCGTCCACGTGAACGGGTTTGCAGTGCGCCGCTGGCGGCGGGCGGCCCCCGCGGCGGCTGCGTGGGTGTGCTGTACCGCCCTGCTTTTTTCAACGCTCCCTGCGCCGCCGCCGCCCCATCGTGGACCGACGGGTGACCGGGGCGGCCTTGACGAGGCCAGCAAGGCGGGGCGCGCGCGCCCCGCCAACGCACTGGCAGCCGCACCAGCGGGGACCGCTGCGGCCGGATGAGAAAAGTGAAATTCGAAAGCCGGAAGTGACGATACAGTGCGTGCCGCCGGCCCGGGCGCACTTCTGTGTTCCGTCACGACGAGCTGGTGGAACACGAGGCCATGGCTGTGCCGCGTAGACGCGCTGAGGCGTCGCGACGCCTCTGGGGCCGAGTCCCATTCCCCAGCAGGGACTCTATTGGCGCGATGAGTGGTCGACGCCGGCCCCACAGCTGCGGCCAGTACAAGATATCCGAATCGAAAGAACATAGCGTCCATAGCACCCCCTGCGGCGGTCAGCGTGCGCGCACACCAGCCGGAAAGACACCATCAATCCACCAGCGGGAGGGCGGGAATGGCCCAATCGGGGGGGAGCCAATGTCTGGCCATCGGCGGATGGGGGGCTACCGCTCCTCCCACGCCCGTCAGGCGCCGCCCCGCCGCCACTTTTGCCCGCCCAGCCGCGTCGGTCGGTTGCGGCAAGGCCGCCAAAAAGGGACACCAGCCGCCTCGGCGGCGCGTGACGGCAATTGGCCCGCCCGCTCTGCTCTGCGTTGTGCCCGGCGTCAGTGTGCTCGGGTGGCCCCTCGTTCTGGGGCCCGTCACAGACCCTGACGAGGTGTCACACCGCCGTTCCCGCGGTAAAGAGGGCAACACCAGCAATGCGCAATGAACCCCAAACAGTGTGACGCGGGTGGGGCGGCGACTCGTTCAGACCGGACGCCCCGCGAGCCGCGGGAAATGCAAGGTGGAGAGCCGCGCCATCGGTTTACAGTCTGTCGCGTTTTTCAGAAACCGGATAGTATGCCATGCGCAAACAGTGGCCTCATCGCCAATCATGCGCTTTCGCGCCCTCGCGCGGGGCGACGTTGCACCGAGCTTTGGTGCACGAGGCAGCCCGAACAAAACACGAACCTGTACGAAAGGCTGTCCCCAAACACGCCGTCAACAGAGGCGGTTCTGCATCATTGGAGTTTGGGTGCACGGTCCTGGGTCGCGAGCTTGCGGTCGGATCACGATGGCTCGGCGGCCTTAATTAGACTCACAATTGCTACAGCGACTTCGAGAAACACGATGCAGCGAGGCAGCCCGCAGTCCAAAAAGAGTGGCTTCCAAGCACACTTTCATGCTAGACTGCTGAGTGCAAACCGTTGCAGCCAGGGCTGCGGAGAAGGGCTCACACAGAAGAGGCATTCATAGGGCTAGTCGGAAGACAGGGTAGCGGCAACAAGCTGCGCAGGGGGGCAGGGCGGTACCGTCGCAGGGTGCGGCGAGATAGATGGCGGTGGCATCCGGCCGACGACGTTGACGTCGGCGACGGCGGTGCACGTGGTGTGGGTGGCTCCCAACTCGGGGTGGAAGGCAGCCTCCTGGCTGCGGTCTGTGGCTGGGAGATTGCACCAAACTACTGTACAGACGAACGATCAAGGTTCGACTGGACTTGGTGGCAGTTATTTCTATTGAGTCCGGCAGTCGCTGACATGAGTGTAATCAGCTGTCTCTGTTAATTTCTCTATTCGAGCCGATACGCTCATGAGGACCTGCATGGGCCCCACTCGAGGGAGGCTGGCAAGAGCGCCGAACAGAATCAAGCAGTGTTGTGGCTCTGATTCCCGAATAGATGGACCAATAAATTGGCGTGTGTTTGTCTGTTGCCAAACAAGGCTTCCGGTTCGGCTTCCTTGTCCGCTGAATGCACCGAAGAGAGTGCGGCGGTGAGACGTCGGCCACCGCGAGCCGTGGAAGATACGTCTCGGTCTCGCCTCCCCGTCCGTGCCCCTCGGCCTGCGTTTTTGCGCGGTTCGACTTCGCACCTCGTTTGCCGTTGGCGTCGAGGTTGTCGCAGTGACCTCGTCACCGGGGTGACGAGGTCCCCACCACACACGTCGGCGGTGCGGGCGGACAGTGCTTCCGCGGGGCCGTCGCTGCTCCCACGGATCAGCGACGCCTGGCGGTATCGGTCTGCAGAGCGCGTTGGTGGGACATGCGTCGGCATCGTGCTCACGCCGCACGGCAGGACGCAGACCAGCCGCGTCGTGCAGGGAGGGCCGGGTGTGTGTACGGCCGTTGCATGACGGGGCGGAGAGTGGAAGAGCGACCATCGTGCTGTCTGCTGTCGCAACTTGCTGTTGCGGCGACGCCTGCCATTTGGTCCATATGAGGGGTTTCCATTGGGAGAGGACAGTTGACGAAGAGGACGACTTTGACCGAGTCCACGCCAAGAGGCGGTGGAGGACGACTCCGCATGGCACTTCCCCTGCCTCTTCACCCGGGGATGGCGTGGTCTGACGCGGTACCGCAGTTATTGCCACCCGAGCACATGGTCTGTCGTCGAGCAGGGAGTGAACGGTGGTAGTGTCGTCGACGAGCCTCGGCTACTGTGCCGCCGGGGGTCGCCAGTATCGCGAGGGAGGCGGGGTGCCGAGCGAGTCAGCATGGCAATTGCCCAAGCCCTCTCGCGCTCCTCTCTAGGTACTCCTGGAGACGTCGAGTTTGACAGAAAGCATTAGTGTGAATGGGCGTCACTGCCACCAACATATCAACGTGCACCGCGATGAGGTGCGCGGGGCTTGACACCACTTGGGGGTGCGAGCGGCGGCAACGATGGCGGCGTGGTGGCACAGGTGCCGCCACCTAGCTGACCAGCCGCGCAGCCGCCGCACGGGAATGCCGCTGATGTGAACGATCATTGACAGTGGCGTTGGGGGGGAGGGACGCCCCCCCTGCCACGTCTGCGTCGGCGGCATCGCTGCTGCCTTGGCGGTCACCACGCCTTTGAGCGTGTCGACGCCACAGGATGTCGGCGCAAACACTTCCCCAGAGGAGCCGTGAGCGACCCGCATGCCGTACATCTCGGAGGGGGTGGTCAGTCACTACGGAAAGAGGCGTTCCTTTCGGCAGATGCGGCTGTGCCCTCGCCACGTACAGAAGAGGTCGCGTGCCTCCGCACAGTGTGGAGGTCCCGTGGAAGCGTGCATGCATCGCGAGTTGCGGCACATGCTTTCACATGCAATTAATTATGCGTGGAAGGACGACATGGGTATTTATGAAAACTCCATAGATCAACGAGAGTGCTGCGCGGCACGCGAGAGCTCGCCAGCCGCAATGGAGACTGTTGTGGGCAACCATGGCTGCTCGGCTGAGCCGCGGCTCACCGTGAGTGCTGTCGTTTTCTGCCTTCCGTTCCCTTGCCTTCTTTCTGCCTTGTGTGCCCGCCATCCCCGCTCTATACCCCCTCCCCTTCCTCTGCCATGCGAGTTCCATCCGGCGTCGTCTACGGCGCGTTTGGAGTAACGCTACTCGTGGCAATCGTTGTCTTGATGCGAATGATGACGGCCCTACGGCGCCAATTTCTCGCAGGTTTCCTCGTTGACCGGGGGCAGTCCGCAGCCGACTCGCAGAGGGCATCGTTTGATTCTGTTGACAGCGCGTTGGTCTTGGACGTTCAGGAGCGCGGCGCCGGCACCGCCGCCACTGGAGTGTCGTCCCCGCCCCGAGTGTCGCTGCCAGAGGGTGAGGCGGCGGCGGCCGCCAAGCGGCCACCACTACCCGTGTCGCGCGCTGAGCTGGACCGCCTCTGCCCGCCGATAACGCTGCCGCAGGCCAAGATAGGGGAGGAGGAGACCCCGGCGTGTGCGGTGTGCTTAGAGGCAATGGCCGATGGGGACATCGTTCGCCAGATGCCAGCATGCGCACACCTGTTTCACGATGCGTACGTTTTCCAATGGACGGGGGCGGTGCAGGCGCGGTGTGGCCTGTTCTGCTTTCCGGTCTGCTGGTGGCTTGGCCGTGACGGGTACCCCGTAGCTTGCATGCTAACACTTATAGTCTGTTCACTAGTCCCATTCTTCTCTTGTTCGTCTTTCTTTTGGTTCTATTGGTCGTGGGCGGCAGATGTATTGCCGTGTGGGCATCCCGCAAAAACCGGTGTCCCGTGTGCAACCAGGCCATCGCGCCGGTCGACGAAGTCCCTCTTGTGGCCGCATCTGTCGTCAACCAACAGCGGAGGCAGCAGCAGGCGCGGACACTGGAGCACCAAGCCGCGACTGGTCGACTGTATGATGGCGCGCCACCGCCAACTATGTCGCGCATGATGGTCCGCGCCATGTCTGTCGGGCTCAACACCCGTGGTCCGTGAGGCTTCCCGTTCTTTTATGCGTGTAACATTCTGCTTCTCTCTTCGTGGCGCCGCCGAGGAGCTATGCAAGAAGCCGGTAGACCCAGACGTGCAGCATGCACAATGTGCAGACTGACTTCCCAGCCAGAGGTGACGGCCGTTCAGCCGATGAGGCTACTTGGGTACGGAGTTCTGTTCATCCATGAAGGCTAGCACGGCACCCTGTCGGCCTCACCTGTGGCGATGCCCTGTTGGTAGTGGCACATGAACCATTACGTGCGAGTGCGGGCTGGACATTCGATCTACGCATTTCTTCTTTAGGTTGGTTTGCGAGTCCATCGCCATGGAGCTGCCTGTACGTGAGGGCATTTTGTAGCGGGAGTGTGGATGATTCTTGAGCATGCAGTATGATGAGCATCTGCCGCTGTACAGACTGGGCTGAGCTCGTGCCAATTGGCTGGGAGAGCTCGTTTTCTATGTGTCCATGTCATTCTTGCATCCTGTACCGTCATGCGTGGTTTGCATCGGCAGAGAGAAGAACAACGCGTCGACTTTCAAAACAACGCGTCGACTTTCAAAGGTTGCGTAGCGCAGTACAAGCAGCCGTTGCGCGAGGATCGAGAGGACTTATTATAATTCCATCTCGTCCATGTTTTTTTTTTTTGGGCAGCAATCCCTGATACAGTATGGCCAAGGCCCCCACTCTGACAGCAGTAGAGGGGGGCTGTGGCTACCTGGGCAGTCACCGGGGCTCCAAAAACCACGCATTCCAGGAGGAGCGTCCCCGCACCCTGCGGGTGGCACGCGATAAAATGGCCTGAGGCAAGCGCTCGCACATCCGCTATGCCGTCCGTTCAGTTGGCTGCCGCCGGCTATCGCGGTGCGCTCCCGCAGTGTGAGGCTGTTCCTGTCTATGGGCCTCACCCTCCGGCGAGACCATACTGCGTACTGAGCATTGTGCGCAGGGTGTCAAGAACTCTGTGGCGGTCGGCGGCGTGACAGAGCTGCTGTCCGAGCACCGCGCAAAGCTCATCAGAGTCTTGTCGCGGCCGGTGCAAGCACCATGAGGTGCAACATGTGCTGGAAGGATGTGTTGGGGCAAGGCTTCCTCACGCGCTGCCGTCATCTGTTCTGTACGTTTGGTCTGCGCGTTTTTTGTGCCGGCCTTGGGAATGCCATTTCGTCTATGGAGGCGGCCGGGCTGCACGGACGAAACCGCCAATGCATTTCGTCGACGAGCGCCCCTCTCCTGACACTTGCGCTGCTGTTAGACAGCCTGCGTTGCATTTTTGGCTTTGTGTGCACCTCTCCTTGGTCCCCGATTGCATTCTCTGCTGCCATCTCCGTCCTCGTTGTTGGCAGGCTCGGAGTGTGGACTCCAGCGACTCGAGAAGACTGCGACGTGCCCTTTGTGCTCCCAGGTGCTCCCCAAAAATGGGGTCCGTGCTGTTCCCGTCGAGGCGGACGACGCCATGATCCGGTCCCTGGCTTCCTCGTCCTTTGGGCTTGGACCGGACGCGCTCGTGGACATCCTGAGGCACGGTCTTCAATTTTGGGCCGCGCAACTGAGGGCAGACTCGCTGCACGAAGCCGCACGCTGTACGTGCACAATGACACTGGCCTTGTTGTGCCCTGGTTTTATCGAGGACGGTTGCATAATTCCTCGCTTGCGGCCCGGTTGCTTCGCGCGGCTGCGGTTCACTAACCGAGTGGGTCGCACAAGCTCCATGTATCGCGTGTCTTTACATCCCCCTGTTGAATGGATGGTGCATCTGTGGCGTGGCAATCAGCGCGGGCGCTGGAAGAACAGCTGCAGGAAGTGAAAGAGTCGGCGGCAGAGACCCGCCAAGCCCTGGACGAAGAGCGCGCCCGCACGACCCGCCTAAAGGAAGAAAAAGCGCAACTCAAGGCGCTCGTGCATGAGCTAAAGCACCCAGAGGACATGTACGGGCAGCAAGTCGCCGTCGCTGCGGCACCGGCGCACCCGTCCGCAGCCAAGAGTGCCGCGCTCCGGACGCTGCAGCAACCGACGCCATCCGGGAGCAAGGGCAAGGGCTGGCAGAAGACGAAGAGCCAACGGCACGAAGACTACATCGAGCCCATCCAACGGGGCCTGCAACAGGAGCCGCCGCACTTCACGGCGCATGTTCAGCAGGAGAACGAGGATGACCGAAGGCGCGAGGAGCCGTCGGGGTTGAAGAGACTGCGGAGCTCGGCCGCGGGACGGCCGCAGACGCCGAGCGGGTTGCTCGGGTCGACCACATCCCGACGCCGTCTGTCGAGCTACGGACTCCACGTCGATGGCGCGGATGGTGAGCAGGGGGAACAAGAGACGCCACAGGCGCGGAGCTCTCGTGGGCCAGCGGCGAGCGCGTCGGCTTCGCCTCGACGGCTGAGCCGTTTTTTCCCGACCTCTCGGCCGACACGGTCAAGCTTGCGGGCCGCTTCCGCCCTCATGGTCTACGACGAGCCCGCGCGATCACGCATTGGCAATCCGAGCGCCCCAGGGCAGCGCCCGTTGCGGCCACAGGCGGCATCCCAACCCGCCTACCGAGAGAACACGTTGGCCCGTGGCGACTTCAGGGCACTGCACGCAACTCGCGGCGGCACGCCGGCACCAGCGGACGACGGCGATATTGCGGAGCACCTCTTCCCCGCAGCGGGCGCCGCTGCACTCCGACAACCCTTCCAGCCGCGAAGATGAGCAAGGACCGCTGCTACCGCCATGATCAGCGCCGCCGGTAGATGACGGCCACTGGAGGTGTTCGAAGACATGCGGTCCACATAGACAGAGGGAAAGCGTGTGTACAAGGATACGAACGAGCACCAACACGAGTACAGAACAGTCGAGCGGCCACCAGTCGACGCCAGCCGAGCGCGCCGCGTCAACGTGCCACCAGAGCAACCTCAAACGAAGTGCGCCTTCAAAAAGGAAAAAAAAGTACATAGGCGAACTCATCCTACTTGCCGCCCGTCGTGCCCAAGCCGAACGCCGTCTTGAAGCTGTCGTAGATGACCCACTGCAGACTGGTCAGGGTGCCGATCATCACAATGCGAGCGCCGAGACCCTTGGTGAACAGGTTCATGGTGCCGACCTCCTTGGCAATGGTGCCGATCGACTTGCCCTTGTTCTCGGTCTTGCCCAGCTGCGACACCATCGAGTCGGCCGGGTGGGACACGACCGCGCAAATGACACCAGCAGCGTAGCCCGACATGGTGGTGATGCCTAGCTGGGTGGACTTGGAGTAGGAGTCCTTGGGCGCCGTGAAGACGTAGGTGTAAAAGGCACTCACGCACTTCTCAAAGAAGAAGAACTTGGCCACCGTGTACGGGATCTGCCGCGACCACAGAGGCCCCAGGGAGCCGAACGGAAAGCGGGTATCCGCTCTCTGCGCGCTCATCTGGCGCGTGGCCTCCCCCAGGCCCGTCGGCCACGTACCAAAGGGCGACGTCTGCACCTTGACCTTGACCATTTCCATGGGGCACAGTGCGATGTCGGCGAAGAACTCGGCCGAGGCCGAGCCCGCGCACCAGATCAGGCCGCGGTACTTCTTGGCGTTCTCCTCACCGGCCATGTTCGCGTACACGTCCTTGAACACCTCGTACAGCCCAAACTTGAACAGTCCCTGGGCGCTGTAGCCGATAAAGGTGGGGCCCCAGCCCTTCCAGAGGGCCATGCTGCCCTGCTCCGCGGCCATCACACGGAAGCCGGACACGAGGCCGGGGTACTGCTTCGGGTTGACCTGCATGTTGCACTTGACGTTGTCCAGACTGCACCGCACAAAAGACCAGATGGGATCACCAGCGTGAGAGAAGCAGAATGTCATGAAAGTTAGAACCTGGTATGCACAGCACAATCAGATGGCACCACTACTTCTGTCAACGAAGAACAGCACTCATCCAAGCCACAAACAAAGACACGAACAGATGAAGCCAGAAACAATGCGATAACATACGGCGTGACGGCAGTATGCGTCAGGCCGCACGACAGGACGCCGCCGAGCATGCACTTGAGGTAATAGCTCGTGTCATGCGGCACGTGACCGGCATAGCGAGCATCCCACTTGCGCTCCAGTGCCGCGCCGGCGACGACCTTGGGAGCCGCCGCGGGCGCGGGCGCCCGGAACCCGGCGGGGCCCGACCGCAGGCGAATGCCCCCATCGGACGGGGTGGTCAGCGATTGGAGGCCCGTCACGCGGAGCGCCGAGTTGAAGAGGGGGCTGCTGGAGTACGCCATGGCGAGGATCAGGGACGGAAGGTATCGACGAGGATCACACCGCTCGTACGGGCGGCGGGGTCAACGGCGACGGATGGAAGGGCAGCTGCGTCACCCGCCACCCGGCACGACTGCGGATCGCGGGGGCCCGCGGTCGATGAAGCTTCGGGCGACGGCGGCAGCAACCCGTAAGAGGGGGGGGCAGACGGAAGGGCCTCGACCGACACGGAACAGGATTCTGACCGCACATTTCGCAATGCTAGAGGGTGGTGACCAATGGGCAGCCACGGATCCGCTTGAAAGACGTCGTCCGCAAACTTGGAAAGCCAAGTCGGCACAAGTTTCTGACAAAGGTTCGCTGACAAAAGCCTAATTAAGATCGCTAAAACCTGTTGTCTGCCAAATTTTCATGGATGTGATGGTGGCGCACAATTGTCTCGTGTGCTGGGTCTTCTTCCCTCGATTGTGTCGCCGCACTTGGACTTCAGCCGCACTTTGGCTTTGGTCTTGGAGCGGTGCCTACCGCGCGTCGGCGCAACGCCTGGACCGCTCTGTCACGCCCGCCCAACATGGGCAGGCGTGGCCGCACGGGCCCTGGTGGTGCCGTCGTCTCTTCGCTTTCCACCAATGCCGGTGGCACCGTCGGTGCCAAGAAGAACAAGCCGGGAACCACCCCCGCCGCCGGCTCGTCGTCGCGCGGCGGCGGCAAGTCCGCGGCTGACGACGTTGACATTGTCTTTGGTAGGGGCTCGAGCACCAGCCGGGCGGCCAAAAAGGCGGCCGCCACTGCGACCGCGTCGGCAGTGGACCCAGAGGAGGAGGCCGAAGCCGAAGCCGCTGCCGCATCGGGCGGCAAGCTGCGGGCGGTTCCCAAACCCAAGCCGTCCAAATGGCTCGGGAAGCAGCCCAGTGACTTCCTCAACGAGTGGTGTGAGAAGAACAACCGCAAGCGAGCATTGTATGTGCGGCGTCTTGTCTGTTTCGTCTGAGTAGGGTGCGGGAGCTTGGAGGGGCCTGGCCGGCCTAGATCCCTCGGGGTTTTGGTGGACGCGACGCCCGAGAGGAGCTTATGCCCGGTGTCGTAACATGGGTGTTATTGTTGAGCGCATTTGCTGACATATTCTGCGTTGGTGCCCCTCTTCTACATCGTCGGCACCCTTCTTCTCTGAATTCTTGGCTCTTCGTCTACTCCGCGTTCCCCCTGCGGCTGACCTCGACACCGGCGTAGTATCAAAGATGCCAACAACGCCCCCCCTGGTAGCCGCATTTGCATCATTCCCCCTGGGCGACGCAAGCCGAACAAGAAATCTGGCGGCCCCGACGCCGCCAAAGCCATCACGGGCGGCTACCAGGATTCGGACGAGGCAGCCGCGCTGGCCACCCTCCATATTGTCGAGCGGGGCAAGCCGCTGGAGCGGGCGCTCCCCCCCGAACACCGGGACGCGTGGCGCAACGCTGACGCCGCCGCCTTGGCCGCCGACGCGTCCCGCGCCGTTGCCGCGGAGCGCCGCGAAACGCGCGAGCGCATCACCGCCGCCCGCGAGGCGCGGGAGAAGCGGGAGGTCACCGCGGGCCT
>Ga0114955_1001654_pt1 | contig 10233 bp, 8 predicted proteins | sample Porto_5metaG_FD_87302 | JGI IMG/M metagenome (GOLD analysis project Ga0114955, IMG submission 87302) | Marine algal microbial communities from Porto, Portugal - Porto_5 metaG | ecosystem: Host-associated > Algae > Red algae > Unclassified | place: Portugal: Porto | collected 2015-02-02 | reverse complement strand
TGACTTACCACAAACTTAATTTTAAATAGATTCGTAAAATAACAGCTAAAACAAGAACAAATGCTAGACAAGCAATTGTCATAGCGATAAATAGCTTTCCAAATGCAGCAAGTGTTCCAAGGCCGTACTGACTAACAGCAAATGCCATGGCGCTAAACGTAGCAAGAGCCGTTAACTTCATGATATATCCCATAATTTTAAATAACACATCATTTACTTTTTCTAATACGTGTAGAAGGGTCTCCGCTGTTTTTCCACCTATATGGACAAGCGCGATGCCGAACAAACAAGAAATTAAAAGCACTTGAAGCATGGAGTTGTTTGAAAAAGCACCAACTGCACTGTCTGGAATCATGTTAAGAAAAAAATCACCTTCACTCGGAAGTTCGGAGCCATTTGTCTTCGCGTCCACTTCAGTTGTGCTTAAGCTTGAAGGATCAACATTCATACCTGCGCCGGGATTCATTATGTTTGCTACTAATAGACCGATAAGTAGAGCGAATGTTGTGACAATTTCGAAGTAAAGAATGGTTTTTCCACCGATACGCCCAACTGTTTTTATGTTTCCGACCTTGGCAATTCCGACAACGACTACTCCAAAAATAAGAGGAGCAATCAGCATTTTGATGAGCTTAATAAAACCGTCTCCAATCGGTTTCACAGCATTTCCAAAGCTTGGCCATAGATATCCTGCGGCTATGCCAAGTACAATTGCCATCATAATTTGAAAGAAAAGACCTTTATAAAAAGGTTTTTGCTTACTTTTTGCCGCTGTTTGTGTCATATGTTCTCCCTTCGTCGTACAATTTTTTGGATATCATAATAGATGTTATGTTTTTTTACATTTTAACGTAAGGTTGTTTGAGGTGTCATTGGTCTCTTTGACTAAAATTCAATAAAAATATTAGTTGAAGTGTATAAGAAGAGGAAATAAATGGTTTAAAGCATTATTATTTTTAATGTAGATCTTTAAAAAAACTAATAAAAAGCACATGCAGAGGCATATGCTTTTTATTTATTAAATAAGTTTAATTCCGCTAATTAAAATGATGGTCGCCATAATGGCTTGAAGCGGTCTTGATGGCACTTTAGTCGATAAACGGCTTCCAAGCAAAACACCTGGAATAGATCCAGTTAATAGATTAGCAGTCAACATATAATCAACGCTTCCAAAGCTTGCATTTAAAATGCCCGCCACCGTAACGAGAAGAAATGCATGTGCAATATCAGTTCCAACCAGCTCAGATGTTTTGAGCTTAAATAAGTACAGCATCGCAATCGCAAATAATGAGCCCGAACCAATCGATGTTAGTCCGACAATGAATCCAAAGACTACGCCAATTCCGATTGTTAATCCTTTTTTCTGATTTAAATCCATTTCCTGAAACCGATTTGGGCGAATTAATTTATCAAAAAAGACACGAAAGATAATTGAAATGGCAACCAGCGTCATGACATATCCAAGAGCGTGCTTAATAATCGTTTCTTGATGCTCGTGAAAAGAGGGGAATGCATGAAGTGTGACAATAGCCAGCACAGCGCTCGGAATACTTCCAAAGGCTAAATATTTTGCTAATTTAAAGTTAATGGTTCGCTGTTTGTAGTGCTGAGCGACTCCGAATAATTTTGTGATAGAATTGTAGACAAGATCTGTTCCTACGGCAATGGAAGGGTTAATGCCGAGTACAATCAGTAAAGGTGTTAATAAAGCGGCACCTCCAACCCCTGTTAAGCCTACAAGGGTTCCAACGAATAATCCCATTAAGGTAATTGATAGTTCCATATTTCGTCCTCCTACTCTCAAAACCAAGTACATTGATCTGATTATAGAGCATTATAACTCATATGTAAATAAAATTCTGAATATTTTTAGCGGAGTTGAAAAGGTTTTCTTCGCCTTCATTATTTTAGGGAACGGACGATAAAGTGATAGGAAGTTATAAAAAAGTAAATAGAATACGTTTATTTATCTATGATTACGCTCTAATTTGTGTTACAAATGTAAATGCAATAAAAGAGTTTATTTTTATCTCATTTGAAAGACCGGTGAATACATGAGTTTTGTTACGAAAGATTTGTTAATTAATTTTTTATTTATTTTATTGGCGCTGTTTTTAGTGCAGATGTTTTATTTAATCAAGTATGCTAAAAAAATTCATTGGTGGAAAGATGGTTATATCGCGGTATTTCCGATTTTAGCTATTACCTTTTGCCTTTTGTTTCCGGTTAACGGAGCTTATGTCCCGGATGACTATCGAATGGATTTACGAAGAATTCCTTATATTTTAGGAACGTTATATGGAGGCTGGCCGCTAGGGAGCTTGCTTTTTGTCTTTATTTTACTGCTGCGCTTGCTAATTGGCGGGTACGATGTAGGGTTTTTATCAACATTAATCGCTCTTCCGATTTTATCCATTCCTTTATTTTTCATAACAAAATACTTTTTACATTTCTCATTAAAAAATAGAATTATCGTGAGCACCTGTCTTAGTATAATCGGTTCTTTATTAGCTATGCTTGTATCTGTTTTTGTCTTGCACGTAACAAGCATTCCTATTAGCGTGTGGGTTCAATTCGCGATTTTAGATGTAGCAGGCATGTTTGTAATTACTATACTGTGGGAAGCGATACGGGCAAATTTACTAGTGCTGCAGCGCTTGATGAAAGCAGAGAAACTAGAAATTGTCAGTCATTTAGCTGCCAGCATCTCTCATGAAGTGCGAAATCCTCTAACGGCAAGCAGAGGATTTATGCAAATGCTGCAAGAAGATGAAAAAGAACCTGCTAAAAAACGCTATATTTCAATTGCCATTAATGAACTAGACCGCGCAAAAGAAATCATCGATGATTACTTGCTATTTGCGAATTCCGCTCCAGAACGAAATGAAAAAATGAATATTTCAGAAGAAATTCATCACGTCACCCATATTATGACGCCTCTTGCCAATATGAATGGAGTCGCGATTGATTTTACATTCGATGAAGAAGTGAAGTTCTTCGTAATGGGAGAAAGAAGAAAGCTTCAGCAGTGCCTAATCAATTTATTTAAAAATAGTATTGAAGCGATGCAAGACGGAGGCACGTTAACTATTAAAGTAGGAAAAGAAGGCGGAGCTGTTATTGTGGATATTATTGATACGGGCTGCGGCATGACGCAAGAACAAATCAACCGGCTAGGTGAACCGTATTTTACAACAAAAGAAAAAGGTACCGGGCTTGGAACGATGGTATCTTTCAGTATTATTCATTATATGAAGGGAAAAGTGAGTGTGTCTAGCGTAAAAGGAAAAGAAACGTGTTTTTCACTTGAATTTCCGCTGTGTGAATAAAAAGGCTGGGACAAAAGTTATTTAGTTGAAGGAAGATCCGAATGCGTTTGATTCTTGAGGGAGAATCAAACGTATTCGGATTTTTTAATGCAGTTCACTCGCATACTGATCAATCATCGCCTGCAGTTCCTCTAGGTTCGTTTTACTGTTGTTAACAGACAGCTGCTTTAATGAATGAAGAGCACTATCCACAACAAACTTGCGGGGCTTTGATTGTTTAAACAGCTCTTCTTCAATAAAACTAATAAGCTCTGTGCATTTTTGACGTTCGAATTCATCCGTAAATTGTTTGTGAACTTGTTTTTTTAAATCGATAAGTGCTGTAGAAATGTCCTGTCCTATTTGATTTTTAGTATTCAGGCAGGATGGAAGCCATTCTTTGATCGTTTGCGGATCGAGCAAAATGTCTCCTGAACTTGCTACTTCGTCTACAAGAGGAAGCAGACGCTTAACGCTGTAAGTTATAATCTGATGAGGATCAGTATTTGTGCCGTTGATCATAAAATTATAGTGAAAGTTGCGGTGAAGCATGCCAAGAAACATAATTGCACAATCTAGCAGGTACGGTTTCTTTTCTTGCCCAAATAAATCAATAAACCGTTTATAAATCCAGTTTACTTCGATGAACTGGGTTTTTTTTATGTATGCTTTTAAATCAGGATCATTGGAAACAAATACTTCTTCAAGTAACGTAAAAAATTTATGTTCGTGATGGTTTTTCATCTGTGCATCAATCTGTTTAATAAATACATCTACATCGGTCAGACTTTTACCAACCAGCAGCTGATTGCGCTCTTGTTCAATTGTTGTGTGAAGCCAGGTAAAAACAGCGATTAATAATTCATTTTTTGAAGAAAAATAGTTGTAGAATGTTCCTTTTGAAATTCCGCTATAATCAATGATGTCTTGAATGGATGTAGCTTGAAATCCTTTTTCAACGAAGAGATGGTGTGCGTTTTTTACAACTTGGTGTTTTCGGTTATTCATTATTATCACCTAAATATAAAATTAGACTCATGGTCCAACTTTATGATACATGATTTAAAGCGTTTACACAAATGTTCTTTTTGAAAAAATAACGATATCCCGACAATATATTGATATAAGAGGATTGTAGGACTAAAAAAGTTGAGGAAATAAAGGACGTGAACGTAAGATTTTTCACTTGCATAAATTGAACTCACAGTATAATATACTCTATGTAGAACATGTGTCTAAAAAAATGAACCTAAAGTATAAGGAGGTACAATAATGAGTCAATCGATAAATCAAATGGAAAAGCCGCCTTATGGCATAATTGCTATTTTATTAATTGGCGCTTTTATCTCATTGTTGAATGAAACGTTACTAAATGTGGCGCTGCCATCTATTATGAAAGACTTAGATGTGACAACGTCAACTGTCCAGTGGCTTTCTACTGGTTATATGTTAGTGAATGGTATTATGATTCCAACTACCGCTTTTTTAATTCAGCGCTATTCTGTCAGGGGCTTATTTTTAACGGCGATGACTTTATTTACAGCAGGAACAATACTTGCCGGTGCTTCGCCCGTATTTTCGGTCTTGTTAACCGCTCGTATTATTCAAGCATCAGGCGCAGCCATTATGATGCCGCTTTTAATGAACGTATTGCTTACAAGTTTTCCATTAGAAAAACGCGGAGCTGCGATGGGGATTTTCGGTTTAGTTATGATTTTTGCTCCAGCAATTGGACCTACATTATCAGGGTGGCTAATTGAACACTATGAGTGGAGAATGCTGTTCCACCTTGTTACGCCAATCGCAGCCATTGTATTAATAGGCGCTTTCTTCCTATTAAAAGACAAAAAAGAAAAAGTGGAAATCAATTTGGATTTTTTATCCCTTTTGTTATCTACAATTGGGTTTGGCGGACTTCTATACGGGTTTAGCTCAGCAGGGGATAAAGGCTGGGATTCTGTGGAAGTATACGGCACCATTATCGTAGGAGCTGTGGCTCTGATTTTATTTATTACGCGTCAGTTCAAGCTTAAAACACCGATGCTTGAATTCCGCATTTTTAAATATCCAATGTTTGCTTTATCATCAACGATTTCGATGATGATCACAATGGCATTATTCTCAGCCATGCTGCTAATGCCAATTTATGTTCAAACGGTACGAGGCATCTCTCCGCTTCATTCAGGATTACTAATGCTTCCAGGTGCGCTGCTAATGGGTGTGATGTCACCGATTACCGGAAAATTATTTGATAAATTCGGAGCGCGTGCACTGGCTGTAACGGGTCTAACGATTACAGCTGTTACGACGTATTTCTTCAGTAACTTAGAGCTTGATACGACGTATACAACGCTCATTACGCTTTACACGCTTCGTATGTTCGGAATGTCTATGGTGATGATGCCGGTTATGACAAACGGATTAAATCAGCTGCCGCAGCGCTTTAATCCGCATGGTACTGCCATGAACAATACGCTTCAACAAGTATCGGGAGCTATTGGTTCGGCTCTTTTAGTAACGGTGATGTCAAACCGTACAGCTACTCATGCAAAAGAGCTCGCTCAAGATGCAATGAGCGGAGCAGGAGCAGCTAATGCAACTGCAGCCGGGGCAGCTCAAATGAAAGAGCAGATTGGGATGCAGGCAATGGTACAGGGGATTAACGATGCGTTTGCTATCTCTGTAGTACTAGTGGTGGTTGCCTTAATTCTTTCATTGTTTATGAAACGAGCAACGCCGGCAAGTGAAGATGAAGTGATAAAGGAAAAAGCAGGACGCGAGCAGTTTGCTAAATAAATTTGCTAAATAAAAAAGAAATCCCCGCTGAGACAGCGGGGATTTTTTCAGCTTGTATATCTAAAGCTTAAGCCCATTTTCTTTAATAATTTCCGGTAGCCGATAGATGTTTGATCAGCCATAATATGCGCTTCCATCTGCAGATCCAAAGGCAAGTCTTCAGGTTTTTGATTTTCAACCATTTCACGGTCTTCGTCAAAGACGCGAAGGTTAAAGTCATACACACCTTCAACGGGAGAATCTTTGTCAAAGTTTCGAGAGATTGGCGCGAATAAACGTGTTTCGCGGGCTGAAATAGGAGAGACTGCATTCATAATCCACAGCTCTGCCCCTTCTGGGAAGTATACTTTTAGCGTAGCTGTAAACGGCGGATAAACATCAAAGACGCGAAGCCATTTAAAATCAGGTGGATTTAAATGCTGCTGTTCTTTGGAATAATTGCTCACGGTGCTCGTATATTCTACATGAAGCCCATAGTCTGTATCGCTTACTTTATATTTAGGCACAAAGGCGTTGTTTCGATCACCAAATGTGTCCGTGTGAACCCAAGCAAAATGAGCTACGTCTAAAAAGCCTTCCATTTGACGACCGGCTGAACCCATGATATTAAAGCTCGGACAAACAATTTGCTGAAAATCAGGGTCCTCCCACGCATCGAAGTAAGGCAGGTTATCTTGTTCTCCTGTCAGGGAAGTCCAAACTAATCCAAATCGTTCAATAACTGGATAGACGGCCATACACAGGCGGGGAGAAATGTTGGCGTCAGGGTGAGCTGGAATCGACGTGCATGCGCCGTCCGTTGCGTAGCGGAAGCCGTGGTAAGGACAGACAATTTCATCATCTTCCACCCAGCCCATGCTAAGCGGGGTGCCTCGGTGAACGCATAAATCGCGTGCCGCTACAACTTTGTGTGTGGTGCGGTATAGAACTAGATTTACATCTAGCAGTTTTACAGACGTTGGTTTCTCAGTTACATCACTGCAGCGTGCGACGGGGTACCAATACTTAGCGAGTGTCGTCCAATCTTCCAGGCTGAACGTGCAGTCTCTTGGGTAGGGAGTTGCCGTTTTTGATTTGGTCATGGTTGGTTGTTGTTCCATCTATTTTCTTCCTTTCTTTTGTAAGCTCTTTTACTAAGGGTAATATAAAAAAAGAAAATTCACACAATTTATGTGAGAAGTTCTAACATAAAATATGGAACTTTGTAGAAAGTGCGAATTTCAAAAGACGCCAATTAGAGAATATACCAATAAAAAAATTTAAAAAAGCGCTTCCTAAATAAATTTAAACGTGATATAATTTTCCAAGACGCTGGTGTAGCTCAGTAGGTAGAGCACTTGCATGGTAAGCAAGAGGTCGCAGGTTCGATCCCTGTCGCTAGCATACTAAAAACCTTCTTTCTTGTTGAAAGAAGGTTTTTTTATTTGCGTTGGCTTTAAAATTATTCTTCCCCGCCTTGTGAAAACTTTAACAGTTTGATAGCCTTGTTAGGAGGATGTGGAAAAAATATGTATCTTTTCTGCTATGTCTTATGAACCGTATTTAAAAATATTCTTAAAAGAATGTTTATTGCTTCTAAATATTGGGTACACGAAACTAGGGGTTAAATTTCAACAGGGAGTGTGAACGATAATTTGATTACCTTTACGAATGTGTCAAAGCAATATCCAGATGGTACGACCGCCGTGAAAAATATTAATCTAGAAATTAAAGAAGGAGAGTTTTTCGTTTTAATTGGTCCGAGTGGGTGTGGGAAAACAACCACCTTAAAAATGATTAACCGTCTTCATGATATTACCGAAGGAGAACTATACATAAAAGATAAGCTCGTATCGGACCACAACATACATGAGCTACGCTGGAACATTGGTTATGTCCTGCAGCAGATTGCTCTTTTTCCTCATATGACCATTGCTGAAAATATAGCCATTGTACCGGAGATGAAGCATTGGAAGAAAAACAAAATCAAAACGCGCATTGATGAACTGCTTACCTTGGTAGGACTAGACCCAAAGCAGTATCGAAACCGAAAGCCGTCTGAGCTCTCAGGTGGCCAGCAGCAACGTGTAGGTGTAGCACGTGCCCTCGCAGCTGATCCCCCCGTTATTTTAATGGACGAACCCTTTAGTGCCCTAGATCCGTTAAGCCGCGAACAGCTTCAGCAAGATGTTATTAGCTTAAAAGAAAAAATCAAAAAAACATTTGTGTTTGTTACGCACGATATGAGCGAAGCGATGACGCTTGGAGATCGTATCTGTCTAATGAAAGATGGGGAAATTGTTCAAGTTGGAACCCCGGAGGAATTCATTCAAAAGCCTAAAAATGAATTCGTAAAAACATTTATTGGAAATCAAGGAAGTGCTTTATTTGAGACATTGGATACGTTTGTCAAAGAAAGTGAACAGCCAGACGTAGAACCTACCGAAGAGCTAGCTTCAACCGCCACTGTTCAGCAGGCAATGGACGCCCTTTACGACCATGAAGCAATAGCCGTGAAAAAAGGGAGCAAACGCATTGGCGTTGTAACGCGCAAAACTCTATTAGCGTTTCTTTCTGATAAAACGAAAGAAGGAGTAACGCTGTAATGAATGCACTAAGCACATTATTAGATCAACGAGGAGATGCACTGTTTCAAGCTCTTTTTGAACACATTCAAATTTCAGTACTGGCTCTTGTTATTGCCGTATTAATTTCAGTGCCGCTCGGACTGTACTTAACGAGGCATGAGCGCATTGCTGAACCGATTATTGGCGTAACAGCCGTACTGCAAACCATTCCTTCACTCGCTTTATTAGGATTACTGATTCCTCTTGTCGGAATTGGAACCTTTCCCGCGGTTATTGCACTGTTTTTATATTCGCTTCTTCCTATTGTACGAAATACATATACCGGAATTAAAGAAGTGGACCCATCTTTAATTGAAGCATCCAAAGCCATGGGGATGAACTCGTGGAGACGATTAATCAAAGTAGAACTTCCTCTAGCACTTCCTGTCATTATGGCCGGAATTCGCACAGCGATGGTACTCATTATTGGTACAGCGACAATCGTGGCTCTTATCGGAGCGGGCGGACTCGGAAGCTTAATTTTGCTTGGTATTGACCGAAGCGATAATAGTTTGATTTTATTAGGAGCTATTCCAGCAGCATTATTAGCACTTATTTTTGATGGAATTCTGAGAACGATTGAACACTCAGCTAAAAAAGGATCCAAAAAACGCTCGTTCATTATGATTATCGTATTAATACTCATTCTTGTTTCTCCGTTTGCAGCGATGAGCGCAACAAAACCAGACCTTGTTATCGGAGGGAAAATTGGCGCAGAACAAGATATTTTAATTAATATGTACAAAGAATTAATTGAAGATCAAACCGATATGAAAGTAAATCTTCGTGCGTCGCTTGGGAAAACGGTATTTGTATTTGAGGCTCTGCGTAACAAGGAAATTGATTTATACCCTGAATATACGGGTACAGCCATTGTGACGCATCTAAAGGAACAGCCGGACAGCAAAGATGAAACACAGGTGTACAAGCAGGCAAAAGAAGGATTTCAAAAGAAATTTGGCCTTGTCTATTTAGACCCAATGAAGTTTAATAATACGTACACATTGACCGTGACAAAAGAATTTGCCAAAGAAAATAATCTAACGACCATTTCAGATTTGGCAAATGCAACAGATAAAGTAAAAGCAGGATTTACGCTTGAGTTTAAAGATCGTGAAGACGGCTACGTGGGCCTTCAAAAAGAATATGGCCTTACCTTCCTGAATATTAAAACGATGGAGCCGAAGCTTCGCTATCGCGCTGTAGAAAAAGGCGATATTAACATGCTTGATGCTTACGCAACGGATCCTGAAATCAAACAGTTTGGTTTAAAAGTCTTAAAAGACGACCAGCAGTTCTTCCCTCCGTATCAAGGAGCGCCTGTGCTTCGTGAAGATACGCTAAAAGAGCACCCCGAACTGAAAAAAATCTTAAATCAACTGGGCGGTAAAATCAGTGACGACGAAATGCGTGAAATGAACTATCAAGTAAATGCAAAAGGAAAAACGGCTGAAGAAGTCGCTCATCAATTCTTAGTGAAAAAAGGATTAATTAAAAAATAAAAATGAAGACAAAAAGATCCG
>Ga0114955_1001652_pt1 | contig 10240 bp, 9 predicted proteins | sample Porto_5metaG_FD_87302 | JGI IMG/M metagenome (GOLD analysis project Ga0114955, IMG submission 87302) | Marine algal microbial communities from Porto, Portugal - Porto_5 metaG | ecosystem: Host-associated > Algae > Red algae > Unclassified | place: Portugal: Porto | collected 2015-02-02 | reverse complement strand
GAAGTCAGAACCACTGTCTTGTTTAATCATGCCGTTTTTTATGCCATATGCTAAAATGTCATCCCACAAATTATGCGTTTCTACATTAACTATCTGACGACCAATGACACTTTCAGTCACTTGTATTTTTGTTTTAGTATCAGACGGGAATACATATCGATTATCGACCCATATTTCTAAAGTATACGTGCTTGCAGGTATGATTTGATTGATCACTACATCGCACACATAGGCATTGTCTGATTGCTTAACTGTTGTATCGTAGATATATTTGACACCTGTCGAATCAGTTAAGTAAACTTTTGCAGGTTTATCGTTAAGATTTAAATCATCGCTATTAGCGTCAGTTAAGATGTACCTCATGTGTGATAGGTCACCTTGTTTAATGCGATTACCATCATTTGAATCATTTAAATTTAATACATTTTCCATTACTTCAACTCCTTAAAAATAAAAAGCCGACGCATAGCGCCGACTTTACTTACTTTTGATTTTTCTTTTTAACATTTCTGATTTTTCATTCTCATATCTATTGCTTATTTTATATATTTGAGCAAAACAACTTAGACTAACGAATAAGAAGATGCCCGAGCCAATATTTGGATAAGTGAATATATAAGTTACACAAATCATCATCATAAATGAACCACCAACTGCATTCACAAAAATAGCGTATAAATGATGTCTATAAAATAACAACACGATATATAGCAATGAGGCTGTAGCTCCAACTACTACCCATTTTTCTTGTCCTGGAATCAATAGTAAAAGCGCATCATATAACTCTGTCTTTTCTTTACTGAAAAGTTCTGGGGAAAAGAATAATGTGATAGTAAAATAAACGTTATACCCGAGTGCTATCAATTCAACTGTACTTAATTTTTTTATCATAAATTCACCTCAATAAATTCCTAATTGTTTTAAAACATATGCAATTATTCCAGTAATTAATGCACCTATACCAGTTGAATAAGCACTATTTTTAACTGTCTTCCTTGTTTCTTTTTGTGCGTTAATAATATCGTTAATCTTATCGTCTAGCACTTTCAAATCACTCTTAACTCTTTTAATAGAAATAATCACACCATCATCGATATTGTACAAATCTTTATTTGTATCAGTGATTTTATCATCAAGCTCATCCATTTCAGTTTCTATATTTTTGATAATTGCTTTTACGATTTTTGGTTCTTTCAATTCTTCGACATCGAAGTCATCTATCACATTAAAACCTCATTTCTATTGGCATAGTTAAAACCACAAGCTATTTAGCCTGTGGCTCATATTCATCTCCAGTAATTTCTTTATATTGTTCTGGAGTTATCCAATTGTATTTTGTACTCTGTGCTAATTTTTCTTTAGTAAATAATTTTACTTCATATAAATGTTTAAGTGTTACGAACATCTTGAACCTCTCCTTTCAATTCTAACAATTCATTTAATACATTAGCTAAACCTTGCTCTAACATTTCTATTCTCATATTGTGTTCTAAATCGTTCATCAATAACTGAGCGATTAATTCAGTTTGAGAATCTGGTTCAACATGAATAGGTGGTTGATTCTTCAACCACTCTTCACGAGTAGCACATATCCATTTGCTCCCGTCGAAATGCATTGGTTGATAGCCTCCTGCAGGTGGCGGTGTTTCAGTCCATTCATCATTTGGATATTGGTACTCACCATCAGCACCTTTAAATGCTAGATAAGGTTGACCGTTCAAAAGAAATACTTGTTTAAAATCCATTTAAATTACCTCCTTATAGTGGTATTACAGTAGTTATTGGATAAAAATCATCTGCAGTCATTAATGTGTTTGAAAAGCTAACCCCATCAAGTTTAATTTCACCATTCGTATTTACACTCCACCTTGCAGTTGTTGCGTTACCATTTTTGAACGAACTGTTTTGTACAAATGGAGCAATCATCGTTATTAAACTAGCTATATTACTTGGTAATGTGGCAATCGTAACACCTGTTGTCGTTAGATTTTTAACGGCACCTTTTAGTTTCAATGTAATATCACCATTATTATTTACTAATTTATATTGAGGTGTATAGGCAGTTGAGTAAGCTTGTACATTATTAGTCAACGTCAATGGTAACCAACCAGTATCGGTGAAATTAGGCTTAGGATTGATTAAAGTCCAACCTCTATCCACACCATTTGTATGAATCGTTTTCAACCATACATCTTCAGTAAAATTTTGAATTAAAATGATTTGTTTTCTACCATTACTACCTTTAGTAACATTTAATTCAGCTATATAAGAACTATTATTAACATCTAAAGGTGCATTAACTGTATTTGCATTTGATGGAATTGTGCACTCATAAAATCCAGGATCTAGTGATTCAACAGGACTTGATAAAGTTCCCAACCATTTTCTTGTACCATCGTCATTAGTTAGTTTATAACGTTGCCAATCCAATGTTTTAGAATAGTCGGGATTTACTACTTGCCAATCTGACCATGTTTTATAAAAGCTTTTTTGATAGATCACACTAGAATTATATGGTTGATATTGAATCAATATGCTTTGTGAATCAGGTCGATTATACTTCGTTAACCAACCAGACGAAGAAACATTTGATGGTATATTTACTGAGTTAACAACATATCTAGTACCTGTAGGCAAAGCAGTTAGCTGGTCTGTATTAGAAAAGTCTAATTTCAAACTCGAATCATAAAAGTTAGTACCATCATCATTTGTTAATCTAAATTTTTGCCAAGCAAGTGCGTTAAATTGTGCAGATAAGTCACTTGTTTTAACAACTTGATTGTTTTTAATCGCGTTTAATACATCGTCTCTTGCTTTAGAAACAGTAGTAACCGCATTATCTTTGGTAGTGTTTAAAACAGTTTGAGCACTTGCTACTGTATCGTTGATATCTTTCTTAGCTTTTGTAACTAAATCGTTAATTTGTTTAAGACCATCAGTTAATGTATTTTCCATTCTGATAACATAATCAGAACCATTCTTCATTGCAGTTTCGATGTCAGTCATACGTTTTCTAATTTCATCGCGCATTTTATCGAACTCACGTATCTTTTCAATTTTAGTAACACCTGATATGCTATTGATCAATGCGTCTTTGACAGTGAATTTAAACTCATTCAATACAACTGTGTCAGATTTTGTGTTTGGTACACGATTATTCTTATGAAGTGTGATATACAATTGCGCTAATATTGTTGAGCCATTAACGGCTTGTAAATATTCACTAGGTATCGTTACTGATAACAGACCACCGAATGGGTCTATATATTCAACATCGAGTTCCGTGCCATAGTCATTACCATTTTGGTCAACACCTTGTAAATAAACATACGTATCAACATTCTCATCACTAATTTGTAATGGATAGTTTTTACGAATAATCTCCATTTCAATGACTGCTGTATTAATATCAAGATTATAAAAGACGATACCTGTATCAGGTACCGCCTTGTCATATGGTTCGTCATACAATTGTATTCTTGCAACCTTTTTAATCTCATTTTGCATTATTGCACACTTCCTTTATTGAAGATTTGAATCGGTGTTACTTGAACAACTGCTACACCATATCCTTTTTCTTGTGTGAATGGTGTCGTCACTGATAATACTCTATAGAAACCGTTGTTATTATCACGTGTACCAATACCGTTTATTGGTTTGATAAAGTCATTTTCTTTTACAGTGTCATCTACTCTTGTGAATACTTGTCCCACAAGTCCGACAATGTTCCATTCAGGACGCTCAGCACGAGATAAATATTCTTCTTCATCGTAACTTTCATCGAAGTCTGGATTTTTAACCGGCATATCTACAATTTCTGAATACCAATGACCACTGTCATCTTGCCATTCTTTCTTCACTTTTTCAGTCACAGTTACACCAAATTCATTCTTCAAGAATTTATCTTTGTGGTGAAACATTTGGTCACCTAATACTACACCTGCAGTGCCTGAGATAACTCCTAATGGAATATCATTGTTTTGGGCTTTTCTTATAAATCGTCCATCTAACGTTACCATTGTACCTAAAGGTATTTCTTGACCAGATTGAGATTCATAATACTCTGCATAGTCACCAAAGTTTTGTCCTGATTGTACTTGTCCTGCAAATCTTGCATTACCAGAGAACATACTTAAATCAACTTTGATATTAGCAAGGCTTGGAACGGTTGGGACTTTCGGGTCTTTGTTATCCTCACCATAACCACCAACCCAATGATAATTCATATTGTTGTATACATTCTTACTGTTAGTGATCATTTGCGTATGACCACCTTCACCCGTTTTAGAGTTAAGTGAATTAGCTACACTTGAACGTGAACCATTTGCGATACTTCCTGCACCAGAACCAATCACATATGAACGTGCGTTATTTGCATATGAGTTACCTGTAGACGCAATAACTGCACTAGCTTCCGCAATTGCAGCACTACCAGTTGAACCTATGCTCGCACCACCTTTTGATACATGCGGTACCACACTATAAAGACGACCTGCTATACTAGCAGCATTTTTATAATTTTCTGCTTTAACACCAATAATTTCAGTAGTATTGTTATACATTTCAATACCATTACCTGTGCCAGTGCCCTGTAGATTAGCACCTATAATTTTAGTGTCGTAAATGCCACCGCCACCGGCAATGCCTATGTTATTTGAGGATTCAATAATATTGATGTTGCTCAACGTTATTTTCTTAGGTCTGTTTGCACCACCGTACAGTTTAATATCAGCTTGTGAATTAGTGAAACCTTTAATATTGATGTTGTGTAGAGCTACATTTTCGGCTCTATACTGGATTGCGATAGCAGGCACACCAGACATGAAGTTACCGTCACCAATAGCCGTAAATCCATTCACTAATACATTACGATATGCACTGATAACCATTGCTCTAGGTGTAGCACCTTCATATGCACCGTTATATTGCGGATATACAGAAACAATGTTATTTAAAATAACACCATAAGCAGTTTTTGATTTAACATCTGCCGCTTTATGATGTCCGATATGTCTGATGTTATAACTTCTAATACTTCTTATATCTAAATGACTTAATACAACCACATTACTTGCAGCACTAGTTGGTTCATGTGCTTTAATTTCTAATCCACCAAAACAATTTTCAGTTTTATTATTGTATAGATAAACAAATTGTGAACCGTCATCAATTTCAATACCGTTGTGGTTACCACTGTCTTTAGTTGGATCATGTGCATAGTTATTCCCGATGATTAAATGTCTACTATGGTGTGTCGTAATACCATCGTCACCAAACCCATATACTTCGCAACCATCAATTAAGATGTGCTTACTTTCTAATGCTTCGTTTACTCTAACGCCATCACCTTGGTAGAAGTAATCATCGCTAGCATATGTTACATCAATAGTGTGTAATAAACTGTCATAAGACTTAATGTTTCGAATGAATCCACCTTTAACACCTGCAAATCGAATGTTTGAAGAACGTGAGCCACCTGCTGCTTTAAGCGAACTATTTTGTCTAAACTTATTACCATCTATATTAAAGTCCATAACACCGATTTGTTCTGCGGTACCGTCCATATTAAGGTTAGTAATACCTATTGTTTCAGCAACTGCATTATCATTTATTTTAAGATAGGTAATATCTTTACCCTCACCACTTAAAATAGTGAAATTTGGCAACTTTAAAGTATTAATTAAATAAGTACCTGCCGTCATATGAACATGTACATGACCTTTACCAAAGGCTTTAATAAATGCTTGTGTTGAGTCTGTTTGACCTGTCGGGTCTGCACCGTAATCATTTACGTTCACAATACGTTCTATCTTTGTATTTAAACGTTTATAGTTATCATCAATTTTATTATTCAACTTACCGAAATCAGTGTCTAAGCGTTGAGATAATAAATCTTGAATTTCGCCATCTAAAGTGACACGTGCATTTTTAACTTCAGCCATACCGTCACCATTCGCACCAATAACCATGTTGTCATGTTCCGATTTGATTTTCTTTAAAGCTTCATCAACTGTTCTTGAAAAATCGGTAATATAATCAATTTGCTTAGCACTATGTGCATGTTCATCAACTGTTTGATGATCTATAAAACGTTGTTTCGTAGACTCATAGTAATATTTAATTTCTCTAAAATTCTCTACAATATAACGTCTAAAAACTTCGTCTAATTTAATTGGAAAATTTAACTTCATTTCATCACTCCTTATTCTATCCACGTGTATTGACCATAAATATAATCTGTATTACTCCAATTTGAATCTTTAATATAGAAATAAACAGTACCGTCCGGTCTTATTGTTATAATTGCTTGATTCCGATTGCTAGGTGTTCTGATATAAAAAGAATGTGGATTTAATGGCAAATTAAAAGAATCAGGTAACGTCACTAACAACTGACCATCACTTATATTAGAAGCATTTAGTCGAATACTCTTTACTTCTAGATTAAATACTTCAAGTGTTTTGTAAGCACAGTCAAAACCGTTATCTGTATCTTTAAATGCCGTGTTCATCAATGCAGGTTTATTCAGTTTAAAAGGTACCCACTTGTCATTATCTAATCCTTGAATCGCTTCTACATGCGTCATTGGATAATAAAAATCACCATCATTATCCTTAAGATATCTTATGTTTGTTTCACTCATTAGACATCACTACTCCTACAATATCCGAATAATTTTTAGGCATAGAAATAGTGGAACCTTGGTTTAAAGCTCCACTATTAACTAAATTATTCACATTTTTGATGTTTCTATTAATTTGATTCTGAATTTGTATAATATCTTTCGACGCATTACTAAATTCGACTGCTACAGCTTCTCTTACATATGCGTGTGGCGCTGACAACTTAATTACTTTTAAATCTGTATTGAATCCTAAAGGTTTGTGAATAAAACGAATTTTATTATTATCTTTAATTTCTTCTAAACCTAAATAGTTCGTTGCAAGTTCAACAGTTGGTTGATCATTAAGTTGTGCTTTCATATTAGTAAGTAATGCTTCTTCATCTAATGCGGTATCATCAAATACAGTAGGTGCTACCATTTCACCAAACACATCATAATTAGGGGATTTATATTCTTGATATGCATAATATAAATCTTTTCCTGCAAGCACAGCAGTTAAATTTAATACCGTAGACTTTTCAGTGCCTATATACATGCATGGTTTACTTTTTAAGTAATCTACACCTTTTTTAGCTCCGGTAAATATAGCTTTGAAAGTATGCTTACCTTTTGATAAACCTCGCTTAATCGTAATTTGTTCTGATGTTGCAGTTTTGCTATAACAATCATAACTTCCTATTTTTAAGCCGTCTAAATATACATCCAATGTGCCACCTTTAGACATTTTCTTGAGCGTCCATACAAGCGTTTCATTACCCCACTTACATTCAATTTCTTTACTATAACTAGCTCCAACACTTTCAGTTGACCACGTACCAGTTTTATTAAAAGTGCCAGTTAATAATAAATCTTTAGGTTTAATTGGATTATAATTTTTAGTTTCAGACTTTTCTTTTTTCTTTCCATATCCTTTAATGAAAGTTTTCATTTCAAGTGTTGATATAGTTGCTGATACCTCATCGGTGTTGTAATGGTATATGAACGGTTCATCTGACATCTCATAAAAACTATTGTCATCATGAATATAGATAATTTTATTATCTGCATAATATGTGTATCCAAATAATTCAGCACCTTCACTTAAAAACTCCATGCCATTCTTATTACCTAATTCATCAATAGCAACTCGTTGATTGAAAGTACCTTTAATTTCAAAAGTAAATCCTTGTTTGTTATTTTTAAAACCAAAGTCCAAATACTGTTGAAGTGTTATAGCAGGTTTTGTCTCATCTGTAGAATCTGATGATTCACTAGACTTAGAATCTGAATCATCTGAACTGCTTTCTTCGTTTTCTATATCTTTGTCTATATAGTGATTTTGAAACTCCATAAATATATGTTTGGCTGTAATATCGTTCGATACTAATACACCATCATATTTTATAGCAGTGGTTTTTATCACGTATATTTGATCTTGATATAAAACATACATTTCATTCTTAACATTATTGAATATATCTTCATTCTCATTCGTTTTATAGATAGTAAATGTGAGTGATCTTTCATTATTTTTTTCATAATCATATTTAAAAGTACCGTAATCAACATCTGTTAATATCTCAGCATATGTACCTTCTTTATTTTTAAGAACCAAATGATTCAATCTACTCACCTACCTATAAATGAATGGGAATACCCATTTAGTATTTGTCTTTCCTAAATTAGAACCTGATATCTCTATATCGTTATAGCCAGGATCTAAAGTTAAAAAGTTAAAGTTAGTATCAACACCAACTCGTTTATTATTTAGAATGGGATGCACACCTTGAATAGATAAAGTCTTATTGCTTTTTATATGCTTTGTATATTCAAATACATCTCCGGTTGTGTTATTAGTAATAGTAAAACCATTAGGTGCGTCAATATTAATATCTAATCTAAACTTATGACGTAATATTGGATTGATCGTATCATCTGAACCATTGAAGATTTTAAAACTACTAGTGCTATGGTTATATTTAATATTGTCATCAAATATAAGTCCCTCTTCAAATTGCCAATCCCCATTTGATAAACTAAATTTATCTGTACTTTTTAGTGATTCCGAATAACCTTTATAAACAGAAAAAGTTAATTCAAATTTTACTGCCATATAATCACCATAATCCGGATTAATATCTGGATTTTTGACTGCATACTTTATGCATGGATTATCTGAAGTGATAATATAATATGGCTTTCTTTTAAAAAATATATTTCTCAATTTTTGTTCTGCTAATGTTGCGTCGATTACATCAATTCCATCAAATCCACATTTTACAACCAATGAAAAAGGTGCAAACGTTGCAAAGTTAGGTAACTCGCCGTCTACACCTTTCATAGTCGTACTTTCATTATTGGTTGTTGGAAACGCAGCTTTAGCGTCTAAAAACATAAAATTGGGAAGTACATCATTAATATCGATAGTTTCATTATCAGTTACAATTTTTAACCATCTATCATCAATCATTTTTAACCTCCCGTATTATATGCTGTTCTTGCATATCTATCACCTTGTAGTTGTGATAGTAATTGTTCTGCTTTTCTAGGGTCTGCCCCTTTAGGCGAAGATTTTAATAAATCAACAATAGTAGCAGTCAAACGATTGTTATGATCATTCATAGCTACCATTTGTTTTAATAACTTCTCAATTAATGAGTTATCATTATTAACTGTTACATTAGTAGACTTTGCGTCCATACCAACATAACGCATAGCTTGTTCGATTAATTGAATAGCTCTTGTACGTCTTGTTAGAGGTACAACCATTTCTGGCTTATTACCTTCTCCTATTTCTGCCATCTGATGTTTAGTAACTAAACCACCATTTGCATATCTTCTAGGCCCACTCGGTGACCAACCACCCATAGGGTTGAACTGACTTCTCCAATATTTATTATTGAAGAAAGCTAGTAATTGGTCATAACCACTTTTAATATTGCCATGCCCTCTTACTGCATAATTTCTAAATGTACTAGGTACATATTGAAGTAAACCTTGTGCAGGTGTTCCCAACGCATTGTTTATATCACCTATGTTTCCTTGAGTAATACCTGCATTACCACCAGACTCATGTTGGATTAAGCTTACTATATTTCTAACATCACTTGCTGATACACTAGTATGCATTTGTGCCGCTGCACGTCTTATATCACTAGCCCAAGCACTTGCAGCTTTATTGATACCGCCTTTTCCACCTGCTTTTGCAGCTTGTTTAACCCATTCAAGTGGATTTATTGAATCGGGATGGTTATTTAAAAACCCTTTACCTTTGTTGACCTGCCAGTGTAAGTGGGGGCCTGTAGAATTACCAGTATTACCAGTTAATCCAATAATTTGACCTTGATGGACTTTATCACCTGTGCTTACGCCTCGTTTTGATTGGTGCATAAATATATGTGTATATTTAGAACCGTCATAAACTTGCGTTTCGTTACCTCCACCCCATGGTGATTGCCATGATTTGATAACTGTTCCATCTAAAGGTGAAGGTATTTTAGTACCTACAGAAGCAGCGTAGTCAATTCCGGCATGACCAGTTGGCGTCCAACCACGAACCCAATGGTAACTTGGATTGTCTGCGAATGGGTTGTATCCACCACCGCCTCCAAACTCTTCAAACCATGATTTTACTTT
>Ga0114955_1001649_pt1 | contig 10244 bp, 15 predicted proteins | sample Porto_5metaG_FD_87302 | JGI IMG/M metagenome (GOLD analysis project Ga0114955, IMG submission 87302) | Marine algal microbial communities from Porto, Portugal - Porto_5 metaG | ecosystem: Host-associated > Algae > Red algae > Unclassified | place: Portugal: Porto | collected 2015-02-02 | reverse complement strand
CGACCACCACCACCACTGCCATCGCCCCCGGACCCACGTCCGCGGCCTCCCCGACGACGCCCACCGACACGCCCCCGAGCCCCGCCGACACGCTTTCGACCCCCGCCGACACGCCCAAGACACCTGCCGCCACCCGTCCGACCTCCGCCGACACGTCCCCGAGGCCCGCCGAAACGCTCCCGAGGCCCACCGACATGCCCCAGACGCCCGCTGCCACGCCGCCGACCGCCGTCGAAACGCCCCCAAAGCCCGCCGCTACGCCTCCGAAGCCCGCAGACGCGCACCCGACGCCCGCCGAAAGGCCCCCGACGCCCGTCGCCACGCCCCAGACGCCCGCCGCCACGCCCCGGACGGTGCCATCGAGGGTCGTGTGGAAGACCCCCTGACGAATAGGGTAAGGAGAACCACGACCTCCCTCTATACTGGGGGGCCCGCAGGAGGTGTGCAGGTGCCCTTGGTAGGCAGAGGGAGCACCACCGAGGTGCGGAGCTTCTCTGTGAGCAGAGTACGACGAGTCGGGGCGGGGGCGGACGCGGCAAGGCGGGTGGCGACGTCGACCAGCAATAGCCCGAGTCGGACAAAAAGAGAGTACCTTGGTTCTGCAAGAAAATCTGGGCTGCGGTTGGTTCAACGTCCTTCTGTCAAGGTACTGTCAGTTCAAATTGGTTGCTGTTCACGGACTTGGAATCGCCCTGGAGGCCCTTCTGACGGCCTGACGCCCATCCGAAGGGGAAAAAAAGACGTAAATTTTCACGCCGAATGACTGCATATCCCTACGGGGGGGTCACTCGCGGGGGGGGCGCGAACACCCGCGTGGCTACAGCGGGGTCGAACACGCGGCGGACGAGAGTGGAGGTGCGGGCGGGGTTGTCCCAGTCCGGCGACGGCGATACTTTTGACACAGGGGGTTGCGGAGTGCTCTTCACTTCTAGACCATGGGCGCGAGCAGCTCCCTCTTCCAACTCTCTCCCACCCTATATTAATGAAAACATTTTCGGGTTTCCTTCACTGTCACAGAACCAGTTCCATACGAAGTCGATCACCTCAGATTTCAGACACTCCTATGCGCGCTCTTTCCTGCTTATTTTATGTCTGTTGAAATCCCCCCATCACACGCGCAACACCCAAGGCCCGGCACCACCCCAAAAAAAGCTGTCACCCTGCAATCCCCCACACGCATCTCACAATCAACGCCACGCCCTCCCACTCAAGCCGTTTTGCGCCCACTGGGACTGAAGTTCAGATATGTCGACTCGCCGCGCCCGTCTGTGTCCATGACCTGGCCGTGCACCCCCGGACCCGTGGGGAAGCCGCTCGCCACTTGCTGCCCGGGTAGCCACGAGTTCATGGGCTGCCATTGTTGCGCGCCCCCCACGTGTGAGGTGCTTCCGGGAAGGATCGGCCCGTCGGTGGCGGTAGCCGCCCATGAGTATGAGTGTTGTGTTACAGCAATGGGCTGCGGAACGAGGGGAAGACCGCCGATTCCGCGGGGAGCAACAATGGAGCGGCGAAGGGCATGACCGTGCGTCGCCAGGCCAAGGCCGACGCCATGCTGGAGGTGCGTCACGTGTCCGCTGGGAAGAGGCCCGCTCGTCTCGTGCTCGTTGGATAGGGCAGGGGGAGGCGTTGTCGCGAGGTGGTCCGTCTGCGGAGGGGGGACCATGCGCCGATACTCTTGTGATGGGAGAGGGATGGGGACGGTTGAATTCTTGCGCTTCTTGGAGCGCTCCGGGACCGGGGGTTCTCCTCCCGAGGGTATCACGTTGCGTTTGGCCTGTCGTGTGCGTTTATGAACCTTGCGCGCCGCCACCGAGATGGTGTTGACGTTTCGGCCGAGCATGTTGGATGGGCTGATCTCCGCCAGTATCTCCGTGTCAAAGCACATCAGGCACATCACGGCGCCGAATAGGGACCTGTCACCACCCTCTGCCACGATATCCTGCGTCTAATTGTTGAGGGGCTGGATGGCGTTCGTGTTTTCGCCAGTCGAACGGATGGTGTCGGGCGCCAGGCGCCCGGCGCACGCTGGGAGAGACGCCGCGGCCGCCGTCTCATGGTCAAGCAGCCACTTGAGGCAGTTGATCTTGTAGCGGTCGCTTTCCTGCGAGTACCGGATGAGCATGGCGCGGAGGTTTTGCTGCATCCTCGCGTAGGTGATGGCGGCGCCAGCGTCGCGCATTTGCATCAGGTCCTTGTAGAAGTCGTCCTTGACGTCGTTGCCACACTTTGGACGCAAGAACCGCTGCAGGTGTACACGGAAGCCAACGACACGACCGAGGTAGTCCGCGGGTGATCCCCCAAAGGCTCGCGACAGGGCTCTGTACAGGCCATTGTGCTCCGCGAGCTCAAAGTCGAGGTGCATGGCCGAGAACTGGGCCTCCCGGCCCTGTGCTGCTCGTGCGCCTGGCGGGCCTGGGAGTTGAAAGCCCGCCAGCCTGGCGAAGTACAGGAAGTGGTACAGTATATCCGTGTACATGGAAGTGTCTTTGCATAAGGCGAAACAGCGAAAAACAGTTACGGCCATGCCAAGGTCCTGAAGAAAGCCGCTGTACACACGGAAAGAAAACATCAGCAACAGATATAGAAGAAACAGAAAACGGTGTCTTCGTTTGAGCTAGGTCATATCAACAGCGATAGAAACAGAAGGACAAAGGACAGAAAAGACACGTGTGACCTGCATGCACGTACCTCACGGAGAAGTGATGCCAATCGTGTGCGTACTCTCCACCTGTGGCGATCGCCTCCAGGAGGATGCCTTCTTTAGCACTGCCTGTGGCGACGACCTTGAACGTCGTGTCGGCCGTGAAGACTCCTTGTGTGGCCGCCAGAGCAGCCTGCTCGTCGGGCTGGAGCAAAACGGCCTTGTACGTGTCCGGCACGATTACAGATCGGATGTAGGGGTGCATCTCGCTCTCGCGCATGGCGTCCCACACCCCCCCAAGATTCCGTCCGTGAGGATTGGCATCTTTCCTCGATTCCTGTCGATGCAAACGAGCCATTCTGCTGGCTGCTCGCGAACCGCCGCTGTGGTTCATGATCATGCGCTGTGTAGCAGAAAACAGGAACGAAAACGCAAACCAAAGCGATATACGTGCGCCTTGTTGTGCGTAGGGGAAAACAAGTACTATCAGTGGCACGCCATCCCATGCCAAACAGCAATCTGCACTGGAAACGAGGTACTTACTTGTATTTCGCGGACCGACTCGTGGGGGTTCTCCTTCGTAATGCGCGAGACGAGGGCACTTGACGTCTTTAACACCTGGTACGGGTAGTTGTGGGTACCGCGCATCACCACAATAACCTGCTAGGTAGCTGTACCCGGCGTCTTGGTCGTGGGCACATACAGCCGGGCGATCACAGGACACGCGCCCAAGCCCGAGCGATCCAGGGGCGGTAGAATCCCGCCGTGGCGCAGGCACGCCCCAGAGGAGCTCGCCTTGGGGGCAATGAATGAGCACGTCTCACCGCTGGCGACCTCGGGCAGAGGACCCTCCCTTTGAAGCTTGTCCAGCACCGCCGGGCAGTCAGAGCTGCTGAGTTGACATGCAAAATGCCCCCCCTTGCAAGGGCCGGGGTCACCCGACAGATATCCAGAGCACCCGTCTTGCCCTCCTCCTCTGGCGACGAACCAGTGCCCAGAGCATTGCTCCCCAGCCTTTTTAAGGATTGGGCACATTCCGTACTTCTTGTTCAACGCATGATAGGTCGTCTGCATCCATCAAGAACACGCAGCGGCCGTTTATTAACAGTAGTTTGCGTACATCCAGTCGTTTTTCAACTTTTTGAAACAAAAGTCTTGTTGTGTGCCACATGACGGCCCCGGAACAACTATTGGGAGAGGCAGGTAAGTAACATGATGAAAGGCAACGTACCAAGCTGGACTTGTACACTGTGAGCTGGTTGCTACCCCCCCCCATGGCGTCACGCATGGCGCTGACCCAGTCTTCGTTGGTCAAGTTGACCTCGGTATGCGGCATGCACTTCATCGTCAAAGACATAAGTGAGCACACCAACGACGGTGTGCATGCGCGAGTATCCATGCGGTGCGGGACGGCCTCGCCGTGAGGGATGACACGCACTCCAGGGTCTCCCCCCTTCTTCCCGGACCACGTGTCGGGCTGGTCCTTCCAGAAGGACTCGATCGCCTCCGTAGAAAGACAGAAGACGTGGGCAACCCCTGCATTTTATGTGGAAAGGTAAAGGGCAGATGTCTCAGTCGTGTGGAAGACAACAGTCTCAACGGGCGTCTCGGAACTAATATTCAACAAAGACACAGCAGGGAGCAACCTCAGGTCAGCGAGGAAAGTGTCAGAGTCATGCGTATCTCATACCTACTTCGTGACACCACTAAAGCTCGTGAGAAAAACCTCAAGTACTGCCTGAAAGCCCGCAAGTAGCACACTTTGTAGAGGCCAGCGCCGCTCTTCTTGAATGGAATGGCTGTCCCCGCCGCTTGGCCGCCTTCGGGGAGGGAGGGGGCAGGAGCAGCGGCGGGAGGTCGGTCTTCGACTCGACTCTGGGCATCCGTAGGGTTCATTACGGTCGGCAGGGCGGCAACGAGGCGGGAGAAAGACGAGAGTGGCAGACTAGAAAACGAATAGGCCTAACGATGGATGCAGTGGCGAGTGAATGGAAGCGGCTAATGGTGTATGGCATTCCGATGGGGCAGCCCGAGCCGCGACCCAGTGACTGCTTCGTGCTTTATGCTTGCGGGCATCCCACCGACAGCGCGCCCTTTCTTGGACGCCGCGCGGTATTCTTTGCGCCCCAAAACGAAACACCGTCGAAAGCCCACAGTCGTCACAATTGATGTGAGTGTCATCCTAGCCCCATTCTTGCTCCCATACAGTCCTTCTCCACTGCTGGGCACCCTTTGTGGCGATCTTATTCTGTCTACGTGGCACCCGATTTGCCTACGTGGCAGACGAGCGCAGACCAGAATCGGCCTCGATCGCACCGTAGAGGCCGGTCGATCTACATTCGATACTAGGCACCGTGCCTAAGAAGGGATGTCACAGCAATGGAGAAAGACTGTACTAACAGACGCGGAACGCACCCAGAGCATCCAGACTACTACTGTCAAGCTGGTGCGTCTTCCAATGAGATTGCGTCAACTCGGAATACTAACCCCACCTTCCGCGGCGGGGGCCTCTGGGGCGGCGGGGGTGGCGATGCCCGCCCGTCCAGCCAGCAATACTGGTGTGCAGTTGGCTTTTGGGACAGTACTTAAACACGCGCAGGGAACGTGGCACTTTGCTTGGCACGTGGCGCCGGTCGCACTGGCGCGTCGTGCGCCAGACCGTGAGACCAAGTCTATCGGTGCGCCATTTCGCCATTCTGCCACGGCTATTGGCGAAGGGCATCTCTATCGGTGCGCCATTTCGCCATATATTGAGCCATTGCGCTATCGCCTCCGCCAAATCTGCACAGGATGGCGAAAAGAATAGCGAAAGATACCATCTTCGCCAAATACGTTGACCAATGGAGATTCCGGGCGGAGGCAAATCAGATGACCTGCAACTGCCAGTATGCCAGTAATTGTGCTGAGGTACCAGTCGGAGTCCTCCACGATCTGTACTTTGACTCTCGCGAGTTGTGATACGGTGGTGACGGTGTGTGGCGCGGTGCAGGTGCGACAGAGAGTTCTGTGGCGCTGGAGGGTGAATCGGGGTGTTGCATGTGGAACAACAAGTGGGATTAGTGTGGGAATGCTGGAATTGTTCGGATGGCGAAGTGGCTTAGGAGTTGGCCGATAGAGATGCGCTGTGCTATCGCCAAAACATATGGCGAAATGACGATAGCGCAAAGGCGCACGGCTAGTGTCCATTCAACTGCTCCCGAGGCTCAAATCAGCCTCAAATGAGGCTCAAACGAGGCTCCCTCTCATATGGCCTGGGAACGCGGCCTTTTTGGGGTGTCTGGGGCACGCCCTCCGAGTTTTCATCGTACACAGCCGCCGAGTTGGCCCATGGGTAAGTGGACTGCGCTGAGTCCAGATCTATTCTCAGACAGAGCAGCCGAGGCTGGGAACATCGTCACAGAGAGGCATCAAGAATAGGCTCAAGTGAGGCGGATCGGCTCAAATGAGGCGGGCAGTAGAATGGACACTAAAGGTGGATCTCTCGCAATTAGACTGATGGCGGTGACGCGACTTCAGGCTGGCACTCAGCCGCCAAGGGCGCACTGTATTCGAGTAAAATGCACAGACAAAGGAAGAGTGACTCATGAGCTCCAAAAGTGCATCGCTAGACGCTATCTTCCAAGTGTCACTGGACGACTTCTAGCGCATGCAAAAATCATAGGCATGAACGAAAGGGGCACTTCCGGAACCCTCGATCCTGTACCGTATGCGCTTCCGCAATAAATCGTGCACGTGACGGTCACAGGAGTCGCAATTGACGATAGAAAGCCTTACATACAGTTGGTTGTTAAGAACCTGCACTCTGAAGCGCCAGGGGGTCACACAAAAAGTGAAGAGCTCCTCTCCAGCAGGGGTCCGATTCTTGCAAGTGTTTCCCTCCTCGATCCCAAATCCAGTACGGAGGCTTCCAGCCGACTCAGAATGCCTTCCAGGCCCCTGCACACTCCATGTGAAAGCCGATATCTGTCAATTCTGCGTTGCGCCACGAGATCAGATAGCCGCTATCGGGTCCAACGCTTCACAACAGGGTCCGGGGCGATGCCCGTTACGGAGATTCTCGTGCCGGCGGTTTGATTATTTTCCTACTCAAGTTCCATGCACATTCCGTAATTCTTCAAACAGCCAGCGTCACTGTTTGCCAAGTACGACCCCGAGTGGTGTGACACAACGCAGCCAGCCTGTTCTCGCCTATCGGTTACCAGATGATGCCGGCCATCATGTGCTGGCACGGGATACAAAACCAGGAAGGCATGGTATGTCAGACACCTCACAAGAGGCTCATCAAATGCTCTTGGTGTTGGTCTGAGCGCAAGGTGGCCACTACGTTGGACAAAACCAACGCAGGCGCCCTTTCTAGACAGAAGGGAAAACGTCAACGCTGCACAACTGCCGTCTGTTTTTCCTACGTGCCGCCGGGGTACCAATACAAGAACCATGCGCCGTATGTGAGAGCTTGGCCAGCATCCATTCTCGGCACAGTTTCTACATGTGGTTCCATCACGCTGTTTCTTGTTCTATTCTTGTCCCCAACAATAATCGTCCTCCACCGCACCTGGCCTGCCACTGTTGCACCTCACCACTCGACGCCGGCACTGGCCACGTCATCCACCCTAAGAATGACCTCGCACAAACAAACCACGAAGCCGTAGCAATTGGTGCATCATACGTGTGGGACGGCACTGCAACGGAAGCGACGACAGCGAAACGAGCGCAGAACTGAGAAACCAGCTGAACCATGACACAAAATAGAACAAACAACAGAAAATGACCGACGTCTATGGAGCAGCATTCGTAATCCAGCCAGCCCTTTGCCCGACCCCAACCCCCCCCCAACCCATTCTCCGCAGTCACAAGCTCGACAACGCTCTCTCCCCACGCCACGGCCCCCACGAGGCCCCCGCCTCCACGTGCTCCTCGCCGCTTGTCTCCTTCAAGTGCCCGGCTACCCCCTCCAACCACACCTTCATGGCTGCCCATGACGCGTCTCCGCAGCCGCCGCTGCCTTCCACGCGACTTCAACCCCCATAAACTGAGAGAGTAGAAACCAACTCACACATGAGAGACCCGCCAGACCGTCATACACAACAGTACAGAATACAGAAAAAGGACAACATACATGGAGCAGTATTAGTATGCCAGCCAGCCCATTTCCCGACCCCAACCCCCCCCCAACCTCTTCTCCGCGGTCACAAAATCGACACCGATCCCTCCCGACCCCCCCGCCCCCACGAGCCCCTGGCCTCCACGAGCCCCCCGCCGCTTGTCTCCATAAAGCCCCGCTACCCCCTCCAGCCGCTCCTTCTTTGCTGCCCACGACCCAACCCCCTCCAGACGCACCTTCATCGCTGCCCACGACCCATCGCCGCAACCGCGGCTGCTTCCACCGCGACTTCAACTCCCATGAGCTGACACCGGCTGCAGAAGCCACCAGAGACACCATCCCCGAAACGGAGACGGCTCGCGCCAGTCGCGGGGCGGTTCATGCATGGCAGAAGGGAGAGGGAGTGGCCGCCATAAAGTGCGCGCGTGCGTTCATGCGTCTTCCGGGTGGTTTTGTGGCAAACGCACATGTCGAGTGGCCATGCCATTGCTGAATAATATCACAGGCGGGATCTCCCAGAATTAAAACCAAACAGAACTTAATTGTCTACCGACACTTGCCGGCGACCGCCGACACTCGCCAACATCCTCCAACATGCCCCCGCCACCAAGCCCGACGCGGAGCCGGACATGGGGGCGTCGGAGCGTTGCCCCGTCCTTAGCGGGAGAGCGGCCGTCCCAGTCGCTCACCGTCAGCGATGAAGTGGTTCCTTCTTGACGACTATCGCCCTTGTGGCAGCCGCTGCGCCTGCCGGCGCCGCGCGAGTCGCCGCGGCAGACTCGTGCTTGACGACGACCCCTGCGGTCCCTTCTGTGGCAGACGGCGCCGTGGCTGTCCCTGCAGCTCCCGTATTGGGGTTCTTCTTCACAGCATCATCCGCTGCGGTCGCCCCCGCGGCCGTCACCGCCGCCGCGGCTGTCTCTGAAGCCGCCTCTACGGCAGCAGACCCCGCCATGCGAAGGTGGCGTGATTCCAGAACGGAAAGGCGGCCGACCACCGTCCCGAGGTCGGCGGGCGGCGCTGAGGGCAGCGCCTCCGCAGCAACCAGTGGAGGCGAGTGGGCGTCTACCGGGGAGGGCTCGTAGGCGGGCGACCACGGTGCCAGCGGGGGAGTCCCGACGGGGGTGTCCAAGAGCATGGACTGCATTTCCAATTGATGCACGCCCGCAGTAATCTCTTTCGAGGAGTTGGCCACCGCCCTGTTGAAAGAGTCTCCGTCCGCCGTCTCGGAGGAGGACTCGTCGTCGGTCCAACCCGACAGGAAGTTGTCGTCCGCATCGTCGCATGCCGCAGCGGCGAAGACATTCTCTTCCTGGGTGCTCTTCTTGGAGTGCAAGCGCGTTGAGGCCGCCGCCACACCAGAAGAGGCACGGGTGAAGACGCCGCCGACCGCCGCGTGAGCGGCGGCCCGAGGGACGACGCCGCTCGCCACCGCACGAGAGGCCCCTCGAGTGACAGCCCCGCCGGCCGTTCCACGAGCAGCGGCGCGTGCCGCCGCCAACGGTACTCGCGCAGCGACTCGCGTTCCCGCAGCAGCGCGGGCGGCAGCAGCCGCCAGACGAATAGAAGACCTAGTGATCACATCGTCCGTCGCCACAGCAGCGCCGGCGCGGATTGCACGTCCGGTGCTGCTCGACGATCTATTATTGACCGGTACGCTCGCTGCGACTCCCGTGCCCGCAGCCGCACGAGCGGCGGCCGCCCACAGACGACCAGCAGACCTAGTGACCACGCCGGCGGTCTGCACAGCAGCGGAGGCGCCGAGGGCACGTCCGGTGTGGCTCGAAGACCTTGTTGTGATCGGCATGTTGCCGGACCCACTACCAACGGAGCAGCAATGAGAGGGGGGGGGAGGTGAGGAAGTGCGCACAGCTAGAGGAAGTGCGTCGAGGAGACGTATATATATAACATAAAAATTATATAATATTATATATTATATAGAACCGTTGAGGAGTGGGGTGCCTGTCCTCCTGAACTCCTCATCGACGCAACACGGGCCACGTAAAAGACAGGTTCCTCCATCTGCGCTTCCAGAGTAAGAAGGAGGGCGCGAAACGAGCCGTGGAAAACGATGCAGCGGGGGGGATGCGGAAAGAGGCAAGAGGTGGTTAGACGACTCTCCTGGAAGGTAGCGAGTATGCAGGGCGTCTGGCAGCTGCGATGCGTTCGGCGACCAGGCCGCAGCGTCGAATTCGACTAGTCCCAGTCTTCCATCTGCAACTTCTCTTCGAATCTGCGCTGGACGCCTCCGTACTGTTCCAATAATTCTCTGTGCGCGCGGAGAGAGATCGTGCGCCCCCCGCCGGTGTGGCCGCACAGATCAGGAGGACGGCCCCGCCGATACCATCAACGCACCCACCTCCTTGTCGAGATCTTCCCGCCCCCCCGGGGCCCCCACCACCGGCGCGGTCATCCCCCCGCCAGTACCCGAGCGGGACTCCGGCCTTTCGGCCGTCGACGAGGACAACTTCACGCACGAGGAGGGTATGGACGTGGAGGATG
>Ga0114955_1001647_pt1 | contig 10246 bp, 8 predicted proteins | sample Porto_5metaG_FD_87302 | JGI IMG/M metagenome (GOLD analysis project Ga0114955, IMG submission 87302) | Marine algal microbial communities from Porto, Portugal - Porto_5 metaG | ecosystem: Host-associated > Algae > Red algae > Unclassified | place: Portugal: Porto | collected 2015-02-02 | reverse complement strand
AGGCAATCCACCTGCTAATGAAAAAACATTAAGCATTGGTAAAGCAGCAAAAGGAACATTTACCGAACCAGAACAAGCACATTGGTACAAAATTAATCCTTCTAAGCAAGACGTAGCACAGTTTTCACACTACCGAATTAAGCTTCAAAGTGATAACGAAGTAAACATCACGGTTTACTCTAGTCTTGAAAATGCCAAAAACAACGTGGCATTTGACCGTTATATGGGATACTCTTACAAAGACGAGCCTGCTCAGCTTGATTTTCCAATCGCCTGGACTGGCCCTTATTATGTGAAAGTTGAGTATTATGGAGATGAAGATATCATCATCGAAGACGATACAGAAGAAGGTGGAAAAACACCTTCTGAACCTCAACCGGAATTAAAAACAGAAGTTCCTTACACAATTAGCTATGAAGGCGCTTCACTTCCCCCTTCTCAAATGGAAGCAGAAGAATGCCCGGCTGAATTAAGTACAAGCCAAAAAGAAAATGGAAAAGGTATTTTAAAAGATTTGCGTACGATTCGCGACGCTGTGCTTTCAAAAACAGCAAGCGGAAAAGACCTTTCTTCTCTTTATTACAAAGCCGCTCCGTTTATCAGCTCTAAAATGATTATTGATAAATCGATGCGCGAACAAGTATACAAAGATTTAGTTCAGTTAAAGGGTCTATTTACAGATGTGGCGAAAAACGGCGCATCAAGCACGTACATGATTACAAGTGCTGATCAAAAAGCAATCAATGATTTATACAGCATCGCTTATAAATCCGTTCCGGCTGCTTTAAAGAAAGATTTAGAAAAAGTAGCAGCGCAGACAAAATTAAAAGACGTAACGGACTTAAACGTATCGTCTGTATTAGTAAGAGCTAAACTAGTCAGCGCAAACAGCGTTTCAACAAAAGCTGAAACTCGCTATATTGTTAAATTAAAAGATGGTGCAAATGCTAAATCATTTAAAACAAAAGCACAGTCAAAATCAGCAGGCATTGAATCTATTAATCTATTAAAACAATCAGCCGCTTCTTTTGATAATATGTTTGTTATTCAATTAGATGACAGCAATGGAAAAAGCTTCAGCACGTCATCTGCTCAAGGTAAAATGACGGCAAAACAAATTCAGGCACTTCCTGAAACTGAATTTATCGAGCCGGTTCAAGAGTACCACGCTCTTTCAATGGATTCACAATATCCGTATCAATGGTCATTAAATAACACGGGTAAAAATGACGGTACTCAGCATGCCGATATTCAATACGAATCGCTTGAAAAATTACTAAACGGTCAAAAATTAAAAGATACAGTTATTGCCGTTGCGGATACGGGCGTCGATTCATCACTAGCTGATTTAAAAGGCGTGGTGGATACAAAAACAGGCTATAACTACGTGGATCGTTCGTCAAATGCAACTGATGACAACGGACACGGAACTCACGTAGCAGGTATTATCGCAGCCTCTGCAAACAATAACTATTCAATGGCCGGCATTAATTCTCATGCAAAAATTTTACCGGTTAAAATTCTAGACGCATCTGGAAGCGGAGATACAGAACAAATTGCGTACGGTATTAAATACGCGGTTGATCACGGTGCAAAAGTTATTAACTTAAGCCTTGGCGGGTCTTACAGCCGCGTGCTTGAATATTCATTAAAATATGCATACGACCATAACGTAACGGTTGTAGCAGCAAGCGGAAACGACGGTATGGAAGAGCTCTCTTACCCTGCTTCATCTGCCTATGCGATTTCAGTAGGCGCATCAAACCGTTTAGATATCGTATCTGACTACTCAAACTATGGAAAAGGATTAGATATTACAGCTCCTGGCTCTGATATTCCAAGTCTTGTTCCAGACGGAAACGTCACTTATTTAAGCGGAACATCAATGGCAACACCTCACGTGGCAGCCGTTGCGGGATTATTGCTATCCCAAAACCCAGGCTTAAAGCCAAAAGACGTTGAAAAACGCCTAACGGATACAGCTAAAGATATTAAGTTTGATGAAAAAGATGCTCCTGTATACGATGACGAAGAAAGTCCAGCAGAAAGTCCAGCAGAACCTCCTGCTCCAGGCTACGATTACGTATCAGGATGGGGACGTTTAAATGCGTACAGCGCGGTAAGTGCACAGCAGCTGCAAGCGCAGGTAAATACATTTGTCAGCACGCAAAAAGTTGTTACAGGTAAAGCTCAAAGCGGTTCAACTGTTAAAGTAATGAACGGCTCAAAAACACTTGGCACTGCCAAAGCTGATGCAAAAAATACGTTCTCTGTGAACATTCCAGCTCAAAAAGCAGATACCGTTTTACAAGTGGTCGTAACAAATGGAAAAGCAAGTACGAGCATTCGTGCAGTTGTTCAAAAAGCACCTGCCAAACCAGCGGTAAAAGCCGTGACGAATAAAGATGAATACGTAACAGGAACGTCTAAAGCGAATTTTACGGTAAATGTTAAAAACAGCGCTAAAAAAGTGATTGCTTCAGCAAAAGCTGATGCAAAAGGCGCGTTCAAAGTGAAGATTCCAAAACAAAAAGAAAACACAGTCTTGTATATCACGGCTACAAACAGCCAAAAACAAGAAAGTGAAGAAGTAAAAGTAACGGTGCGTGACGTTATTGCTCCAAATGCACCTAAAGTGAATCCAGTCAGCGACGCGGATACGGCTATTAAAGGAACAGCAGAAGCAAATGCGTCCGTTGTAGCGAAAGTAAACAATAAAGAAATTGGCAAAGCAAAAGCTAACGCAAAAGGTCAGTACAGCATTACAATTAAAAAACAAAAAGCAGGTACAGCAATCAGCGTAACAGCAGCAGACGCAGCCAACAACACAAGTAAAGCTACGACTGTAAAAGTGAGCGATAAAACTCCTCCTGCTGCACCAAGCGTAAATGCTGTCACAACAAAAAGTACGGCTGTAACAGGTAAAGCAGAAGCAAATGCTACCGTAACGGTAACAGTAAACAAAAAAAGTATTGGCTCTGCTGCTGCTAACAGCAAAGGACAATACTCAGTAAAAATTAAAAAGCAAAAAGAAAAAACAGTCTTAAGCGTAACCGCAAAAGACAAAGCAAACAATACGAGTAAAGCAACAACAAAAACGGTGACAAAATAAAGAAAAAGGCGCTTGGCTTATGGCCAAGTGCCTTTTTGTTATAGCAGCTGTTTGTTTTTAAAGTATTTCCACATTCCCCACGTTAACACAATTAACATAACAATAATAACAGCAGTAGCCCAGTGGGAATTCTGATATGGAATCGGTACGTTCATTCCAAAAAATCCGGTTACGAACGTTAGCGGAAGCATAATCGTTGAAATTAACGTTAAGACGTTCAGCTTTTCAGATGAAGTTGCATTGGTAATAGAATAATACGTATCAAGCGCACTGTTTACGAGGTCTCTAAACGTTTCAGCAGAATCTACAATACGCTCTAAGTGGTCAAGCAAATCAATGTAGAAAGGAACATTTTCTTCTCGTATATCGAATTTCCACTTTCCATTCACCGTTAAGAAAATTCGGCGCTGAGGCAGAATAACGCGCCGGATTAAGATAATCGTTCTTTTTAACGCCAAGAACTCTTCCGTCACTCCGCGCACTTCTTTATTGTAGATTTCATCTTCTAATTCATCAATACGCATGTCAATTCGGTCTAAAATCGGAAAGTATTCGTCCGTGATGCCATCAATCAAAGCATATAATAAAAAGTCGGCGCCGCGGTTCATAAACTTTGGATAGCGTGAGCATACAGCATCCATTTTGCGAAGCCAGCCCATTTTATGTTTATGAATCGTCACTACGTAATTTGATCCGACAAAGGCATTTAACTCAAGCGTCGTAATCTCGTCATCACTTTCTTCGTTATAGCGAAGCGCGTGAAAAACGAAAAATTTATAGTCTTCGTAATCATCCATTTTAGCGCGAGGACTGTCGTGTAAGCAGTCTTCAATCGCCAATGGGTGAAAATCGAATAATTTAGCAATTTGAGCAAGCTCTTGTCCGTGGACATCATACAAATCAATCCACAGCAAATTATCAGGATTGCGCAATTTCTCATGCACGTCTCCTAAATCAAGATTCGTTACCATTTCTTTTGTTTCATCATCATATAAGTATGTTTTAATCATTGATTTTTCACCTCACATCATTGAGGCATTAAGGAGTATTTTCCTTCGTTGAAATGAGAGGAACACATACACCTTTGTTGCCCCTATCTTGTTTTGCAGTAACCTTCATCGAAATGGGGTCATCAGTGCCCATTCATCTCACCTCCTAATTAGTTGAAGGAACGCTGACTTGTAATACAGCTACTTCACAAAGTTTAATTTTAACATACAATCCAACTCTAGCGTAGCGCTTTTTTCAAAACCTTTCCCTCACCATTTAAAGTTTCAAACAAAACTTCCGATACTATAAAAGTCCTACTAGTATACCCGCTATTTAATAATCCGATCGTACTCACAATCGGCAATCGATAACTAAGACCGCCTGAATCCTCCCACAAAGGTCTAGAATATCTACCATGGCCGGTCTTTGGCCATGGTAGATATTCTACATCGATAAACATTATATGGGTCATGGGGAAAAACGTGTAGGAATTTTTAGACTTTCATCGAATAATTACTTAACAAACTTAGATTACGAAAAGGACTGATGATACATGCATTTTAAACGTGAAGAACCATTTCGCTTTTTATTTGAGACTCCCATTGTTGGAACGTTTTCCATTGCTAAATACGACAACAAAGAAATCGATTCTAAGCCAGGTCCTTTGTCCGTTATCGACCTTTCACCAAAAGGAATCAAAATAATCACACCGCTTGATTTACCTATTTTCAACCATCAAATTCAGCTAAAAATCAGCTTTTATTTAAATGAAAAACCTATCCATATTACCGGACTTTGCGTGTGGAAAGAAAAACGTCACACCGAATACCTTTATGGCATCGAAGCGTTTAACGATGTGGAAGAACAAGCGATTTTAATTACAGAGCTCAAAACCTACGCCAAGAAAAAGCAAGATAAGCAATAAAAATAGCGCTCATTTGTTTTACTCCCCTTTTAAGATGGCAATACTACGAACGAATTCGATAGAAAAAGGTGAGATGATGAGCAGCAAAGCAAAAAAAGAGTGGATTGGCGGTCTTGTACTATTTTTACTCGTCAGTTTTGTCAGCATCACATTTGCAGGCTATCATACGGTGAAAGCCGCCGTTGAACAAACGTATGTACCGCTTGAGCATGGGAACAAAACACACGTCAATTTAAAAAAAGGGCAACCGTTTTCCCTGCTTTTAATTCAAGAAAACCATCAAAATACGTCATTTGTATATATGACTGTTAATAAACAGCATGAATCAATAAAAATGACCCACTTGCCAGGGTCAACTCAGCTCGGCAATGAAACACTGCGAACCATTTATCATCAAGGAAATATGAATGCTGTCGTAAAGAACATCGAAGCATATGCAAAGCTTCCTGTTGATTATTATGTCAAAATGGATCAGCAGTCAGTCGTCGATGCTGTAAATAAATTAGGCGGCATTATCGTCACAAACAAACGTGCTTTTGAACACAGCAACATTGTTTTTCCAAAAGGATCGATTCGCCTTAACGGAAAAGAAGCACTTGTTTTTTTAAAGGAGCGTAATGAGCAAGACATCTTTACTGCACATGAAAGACAGCTGTCCGTCGCAAAAGCCATTTTCAGCCAAGCAGCTACGATTCCCAATGTTGCAAAGCTGCATTCTCTTGTATTTACGCTGGCTGATCACGTTGAAACCAACGCAACGTTTAATGATATCAAACGGATTCAAAAAACCTATAAGCCGGCCGTTGCTCATGTAGACAAGCAGCAGTTTCCGCAGAACGAATGGAACCAAAAGCAAGTCACAACGCGGCTGTATAAGCACTTAGAACGCAGCGAGCTGTTTTTATAAAACTTATCAAAAAAAACCATTGACCCCAGGGGACTGACCCCAGGCTCAATGGTTTTTTATGCTACCTATCTTCAGCAGGCACAACTTTCTCGTTTATTTTAACAACAACCTTTTCATCACGTTCATCTTTAAAACAGCTCTTTTGATAAAAAGAATGATTATTAGGCGGTCCAATGATAACCGTATCCGTAATCGGAGCAACGGCTTCTGCTACTTCGCTTGCGCTTACTCCGTATGCTTTTTGAAACACGATCGGAGGCGTTAAGCGCAGCACGTCGGATCCTTCTGTAGATTCGAATTGATCATTGTTAAAAAAGAGATGAAGATGTGCTTCTTCCGATAAGGGCTCAATCCAATGCCACCAGCCCATCGGTATAAAAACAACTTCTCCTTCTTTTATTCGGTAATTGTGCATGCTGCTTGTATCAGGGTCCAAGACAGACACCTGCACTTCACCTGAAACGACGACATCTAATTCCCACGCGTTTGGATGCCAGTGCGGCTCTCTCATATGCCCTTTCGTCATATATAAATCAACAAACGCACCTCCGAGCATTGCAGGCATCTGAGTTGAGGTTAGTTGATACGCTATATTTTGATCATTTCGTTTGAACAGGACATTTTGCTTATAATTCACTGACAAATTAGGCGTTCCTGAGCTTTTTTTAATATTTGAATTATCCGGCACAAATCCAAATTTACTCATAGTGTCATACCCTCTTTTCATTAAAAAGTTATATGCACTATCCTATTAAAACTTTTAGATAAGGGTGTTTTAATTAGAAAAAATAAAAACGAGCGTTTCCGCTCGCTTTTTATCCGACAAGACGTTCAATTTTCTTTTTCTTCCATACAAATTGATAATAGCTGTACTGCAGAATTAAGCTGACCACAAACGCTGCTGGATATCCAACCCAAATTCCTTTAATCGCAAGAGATGTAAACTGCGATAGCACGTAGGCTACGGGTACTTCCACACACCAAATAGCCATAATACTAAATACCGTAGGCCAAAGCACCGTACCGCTTGCTCGCATCGTAGCGGTAATAATTTGTGCATGACCGAAAATCAAATAGCTCCAAAGTGTTATAACTAACAGCTCTTCAGCAATATGGAGCGTATGCTGACTTGTTAAAAACAGAGCTAAAATTTGATTGGAAAAGAGATAAATAAGTAAAATCAATACGCTGCCAATAACATAATTCAGCATAATTCCAGAGCGGATAACTTCTTTTAAACGCTCAAATTTATTGGCGCCAATCGACTGCGCCGCAAAAATAGAAACTGCAATTCCTAAGCTGATTGCCGGCATTTGTACATAGCTTGCCACTTGGTTCACCGCTCCGTACGCTGCTGTAGCGTCTGAGCCAAATCCGTTCACAAACGTAATAACCGCAATTTCAGAAAGAGAAACTAAAATCATATTGATACTCGCTGGAATCCCTAAACGCATAAGCAGCTTTAAAAGCGTTCCGTCCATTTTTAATGAAATAGATGAGTCAAACTTTAGCGGATGATTTTTCTTGCGTAAATAGATAATCATAATAATGAACGTTAATATGGTTGAAAACACCGTTGCGTACGCAGCGCCGTACACTCCAAGCTTTGGCACTCCGATCCATCCAAAAATTAAAATCGGAAGGAAAATGATGTTTAAGACCGTACTCACAACTAAAAAGTAAAAAGGCGTTTTAGAGTCTCCGGTTCCGCGCATAAACGTCGTATAAACAAAGTATAAAAACAAAACAGGAATCGCCACAAACAAAATGCGCGCATAGTGAACCGTTACGTCAATAATATTAGCCGGCGTTCCCATAATCCGAAGAATATCCGGAGCAAATATGCTTCCCAAAACAGCAAGCACAATTCCGACTAGAAATGTAAACGTGAGCGTGGTACCGATAATTTCTTTGACTCGTTTTTCATTTTGTGCCCCGTACGCTTGCCCGATTAAAATGGAACTTCCTGAACCAATTCCAATCGAAAACGACACGAGCAGAAAAAACAGAGGAAAAAAAGCGGAAATAGCGGCTAACGCATCAACGCCAAGCGCTCTTCCGACAATAATACTTCCCGCCAGCTGCCCAACGGACTGCATGGCGTTACTTAACATGAGCGGAATCAAAAACACAAGCATCAGCTTACTGACGGACTTTTCTGATTCCACTACTTCACTTTTAACATCTTGATTCTTCACACCTATTTCTCCTTTGTATCAGCTTTCGGCGAATGATAGCCTTTTTCGCCGTAAGGCTGCAGCTTCTCTAACCATTTCGCTTCCAGTTTCAGCAAATCCTTTTTTGAAAGTGCTTTTTCTTCTTCTCTTTTAATCGTTTCCAGCATCTCAATTGAAAAAGCATCCGCCCCGTACGTATTCCACTCGTTTTGAAGCTCTTTATTTTGATGAGTGTTCGTCTTTAACGTGAACTTTACGCCGTTTAACGTTTTGATGTTAGGCGTAGAGCCAATGTAAATCTTATCGTTGTGAAGGTTTTTAATTTGATACACGCCGCCTTCTGTTTTTACTTCTTTCGCTAGCTGCTTCATTTGTTTTTTATAGTCTTTTGAGTCCATACTCATCTCTGTCTCTCCTTTTCTCCAGTAGCTGCTTCCGTCTGCGCTGCGCTCTAAGAAATCGTATTCAATTAAATAGCGTCGCAGCACGGCGTAGTCGTCATAAAAAGGTGTTAACATATCATTCACTTCTTTTTCGGTATACGTTGTTCCAAACTCAAAATGCCCGCTTAATTCTTCAAGAACAACAAGACGGTGTTTTTCTTGCAAGTGAAAAGTGCGAAGCGGTCCGTTTAAACCTTGCGGAAAATTCTTCGCTAAAATTTTTTCACGTTCTTCATCACTGACGCTGTAGCGTTGACTTCTTCTAGGCGTCGTATTTGTTACGGGTGCCGCCTTTTCTTCTTCCCCGTCGTTCAACAGTTCCATCAGCGTTAAAAACACTTTTGCCTGACGCTCTTTTTTCTTTAACGTAAAGCGGTGATTTCGAATGGTCGATGAACTGCCAATTCCCATTTCTTTTTGAATATCGCTGTCGCTTTTTCCTTCTTTAAAAAACTTCACTAAATTTTTTTGATGATCAGAAAGACCCGTTACCTCTTTATCTAGCCCTATTAAATGATGGAATACAGACCCGTGCTGCTGTTCCACATGAAGCTTCATATAGCGTTTTGCTTCATAAAAAACACCTTCCACCGGATAAATAATGCCTTTTTCAATGCTTTCACCGCACAGTAAGCAGTGATAGTGCTCTTCGCTTTCCCCGTACCCTTTCTTCATATCTTCAAAAGATGATTCCCAAAACAAATCGTTTACCATATAAATAGACACCTTTCTATTTTGTTTATTATTTTATAAACAAATATATTATATGTTTATAAATATGTCAATTCTACGTTTATGATACATAAAAGGTGGAGACATAACGAAATGACTCCACTCTAAAGACGAACAAATGAGATACATGAGTTCATATAGATCACTTATGACACCGCAGTTGATTTCCGTGCAAGGCTTCGCTTTCCGCGGGCGGGCGCTGAGCCTCCTCGTCGCTTGCGCTCCTGCGGGGTCTCACCTGTTCCGCTTTTCCCGCAGGAATCTTCGCCTTGCCCTCCAGTCAACTGCTAGAAAGACCTACACATATGAAACCTACGTTTACCATAATTAAAAAAACGAACCGCTAATCAAACACGTTGATCAATGGTTCGTTTTTCACTTGAGCTAAAATAATTTCGTCTCGGACTCTTTGTTCCATTCACTTAAATACGGAAAATCCTTAGATACGACAGGCTTATCATTCAAAAACGTAATTAACTCCAAACGGTTGCCGTCAGGGTCATTAAAATATACGCACGCCGCTGGCATCCACGTATGAACAATCGGCTCTGTCTGCGGCTTTCCAAACGACGTCTTTTCCGGTTCAATGCCTTTTGAACGCAGCCACGTTAACGCTTCATGAATATCCGCTGCTTCAATACCAAAAGCAAAATGACTTCTTTTCAACTCTTTTTCACCGGTTTCCCAAAGCCCAAGCATCTGCTTTTGTTCCCCAACAAAGAAAAAAGCACAGCGCCGCTCTTCAATTCGATGAACAAACGTCAGCCCAAGACGTCTATAAAACTCAATCGAATCCTCCAAACTCCGAACCTGCACATGCGTCTCATAAATACTCTTAATCATAGCCTCTCCTCCATCCTTTTCTACTACTATAAGCCATCTCACACCAAACAGCTTCCTAACAAAGAATGAAAAACAATCAGCCTTAAGAACGAGAACCCTAATACAAACTTACAGCTT
>Ga0114955_1001645_pt1 | contig 10255 bp, 21 predicted proteins | sample Porto_5metaG_FD_87302 | JGI IMG/M metagenome (GOLD analysis project Ga0114955, IMG submission 87302) | Marine algal microbial communities from Porto, Portugal - Porto_5 metaG | ecosystem: Host-associated > Algae > Red algae > Unclassified | place: Portugal: Porto | collected 2015-02-02 | reverse complement strand
GTGCAAATGGAAGCGGGAAACAGAAGCGAAGAGAAAAAGCAAGCGTTCGCCGAAACAGACCAAGTCAGAGGGCACGCACGAAAGCACACACACAAATCGATCCACGGCGGCACAAAAGGCAAGCAGACGAAACGCATACAGCAAGGGACGAAAGCCGATCTTTCCACCACAAGCAACCCGAAGAATGCTCTTACACGCACATACACGTACTCACATACGCCGAAGTCTTCAACAAAAGCAGCACAGGAAGAACAACCACGTTGTGGAGGTTGGCGGTGGTTGGGGCCGAGACGACGCCGCAAGGTTGGAGCGGGACAACGACAAATAAGCTGTGGGCCACACACGCCCACGGACAACGGGGGGAGAGTGTGCTACCAATTCTAGCCGTGATTGCAACGTGGCGATCCGTAAGGCCCAGAATCACGTCACCGATGTGTGTACAATTTCTCTGTTTCACAACGTACTTACTTGAACGTGCATCGGCCCCTCCGGTCAGGACCTAATCGCCGCGGTCGACAGGATTGGAACTTCGAAGCGCATCCTCGACTGCAGCGGACGCGCTCGCTGTTTTCCTGCTGCGCATCGGCCAAGAACGATTGGATTTAAATGCAGAAAGAACAAGTAACGACGATGGTATCCGCCTTGGAGCTGTAGCACTGTGATTTCGCGCCGATCGTAGGCCGCTCTGGCCTTGCTGCTGTCTTTCTGACGACTGTCACTGCTCCTCCTCGACACCTCCCCGCAACCGAGGGAGATGACTCGTCGTCTGGTGAGTGCCGCTGCTGCCTTGGCGGTGCCAGGTGACGGCAGCCGCCGCACGTTCTTCCTGCGGCGTCGCGCCACAATCATTGGCGGGGACGGTCGGGGGCCACCGGCAGCCGCCCGGGGAGCCTCCCGGGCAGGCGCCCCGCCACGCCAACGGAGCTGCACCCCGCAGCGTCGTGTCGGCGCCCATCCCCCGCTTGGCGACCGGCGGCGAGTGGGGGTCGGCGCCAACCGCGGCGGCGGCGACCGCCGCCGCCGCCGCCGCCGCCACCCCCAGCCCCCCACCGCGGCCCTCTTCGGCCGGTTGCCGCCACGCGAAGGCTTCTCGCGCCGCCGCACGTCTCCGCTGGCCCCGCTGAGAAGGCATGGACCTCCGTCCTCCGTCGCCAGCGCGGTCAAAGCCCTCGACAGCCGCGGCGGTAGCGCCCCCGCCGTCGGCAGGGCCGTCAACCGGCTGCCGAGTGGGGACTGGAACGGCGAGGAGGCGCCGCCTCCGCTGGGGTGGGTGTCCGAAGCGTGGCCGGGGGAGGGCGTCGAAGAGCCGCTCGTCGGTGCCCGGCGCGGCGCCGACAGGCGGCGGGTCCGCGAAGGGGGCGCCTCCGGGCGCCCGGGGTGGGCGGAAGGGGGTCACGAACGGGGTGTTGCGGGGGCTCCGGCCCCTCCTCGGGTCGGCGGTGGAGCGGGCGGCGTCGGCGGCTCGTGTGAGCGGGGAATCTTAGGCGGCGGTGCTTGCGCTCGACGCGACGGCCGTTGCCATGACCACCGTCGAAGCCGGAGGGGGGGAGAGGGCGTCCGCGCGATCGGGGGAGGCGGAGGCCGCCGCGGCCGGCCGGGGGCTAGTCACCACCGTTGCGGCCACGGCGGCCGTCGCCTCTCGCTGCCAGGTGTTAGTCGACGGCCGAAGAGGTGTGTAGGCCGCCGCCGCCGCCGTCGCTACCATGGCCATTCCCGTCTTGCCCGCCGTCGATGGCATCGCGGCGCGGCTGACAGGCGACTGCTGGCGTCGGCGACTGGGGCGCTGCTAGACCGTGGGGCGGGGTCGTCGCGGCGGTCATGGCGTGCCTGACCATCCTGTCGCCGCCGCCGCTCGCGTCCCCACTGAAGGCGGGCAGCCACGGCAACGGCTGCAGCGGTGGCGCTGGGGTGGGGTTGCAGTCGGTTGCGGGCGGGGTGGGGGTGGGGCCTCCTCCATTGCCCCCCCTCGCGCACTTCACAGAATCCGCCGCGATATCCGCCGATGTGTTGCGGTCGGCGGAGGCTGGCCTTGCGGAAACGTAAACCGCCTTGCCCTCCCCGGTGCGCTCGTGCGCGCGTGTGCTCGCAGCAGTCCTCTTGTGGCCAGTGACACAGCAGGATCTAAAGCTGCGCTCATGCAGAAAAACAAATACTTTGACAGAGAACGACTCAGCCTGTTCCAGGAGAACAGGAAAATGCGATAAGGTTCGAATCGGATGCCGGGTTCCGGCTGGTGGACCACGAGAAGAAGATTCCTCGGTGGCAGGTTGCTATTTTTTTCGGTTGCGGCCGGTTCTGGCCTACTCACTGGTCCGCTCCTGAGAGCACAGCCAACAACGCGTCATCGACTCCGCATCCGATCCAATTTAGGCGCGCCACGTATGAAACATGTGGGTGAGCGATTGGGCGTCGAGGAGGTTCCGAACCTGCAACCGAAAGGTGCCGACAGCGACAGCGTACTTGATAGAAAAGAGGGGCTACATTTTCATTCCAAAGTGAAAATATGTGGAAGTCAGAACTCTCATTGATGGCTGTGGCTTTCCGCATCAACCAGCTCTAATTTCACTTCAGAGGCTTTCGACGCTGCCAGGTGTATGGTCTCAAGAGTCCTGGCCTGACAGTGCGATCGTTGCCCAATGCACATGCGAGCGTTGTTGAATTCAAGCCGACTGTCTTCGATCAGACGGCTTCTTGAGTTGATACCATGAGACAGAGTGGCGCTCGTCGAGCCGTTTGGAGCCACAATTAAGGTCACCACATGTCTCAGTCCTGTCCGAAGTGGACCCGTACAACCAGATTGCATCTGGCCTTCACACAGTCGCTTTTTGTGGCCCCAGAGCCCGGTTACGTTGCAAGCGGGACAAAGAAGCACACGGCAGGCATGCTGCTTTCTTCGAAACATCTGCTCTGGCCGCACGCGACCCACTTTCATTGGCCCAGGGCTCCGACAGCAGAGCGCAAATCACGGAAAATCCAGGTGGACCAGTGTGGGCGTCCGATGAGGCCCGAGATATGAGACTGCGGCGTAATACCGTGAATGAGTCACGCGTGACACGAGGTGGCCCGGTGAGTCGGATCAAGGCGGCGCCAATTTTGATTGGCCGAGCGAGAACCACTCCCTCGTGCTGGATATTTCGCCGTGACCCGCTGTCAGGGAGCCTGTGCGTAGTGACATCCGGATTCGACGCGACCAGCCTCCGCGTGTCGTCAAAGTGACAGCGACACAGTAGTGGGCCTATGGCGGTCCGGTCAGCCGGCTCCCGAGAGCAGTGCCTGTCGAAGCGTCAGATGACTCTACATTCATGGTCATGTCGAGCAATCAGATTCTGTGGCTGTTCTTGGCGGGAATTTGAGCATGGCCGCAATGACACGGCGGACACGTATGCGCCGTTGACTTGCACTGATCGCTTCGTGCAGGGCCCAGTGACGCCTCACCAGCTACTCCTGGAGAGGCCCTATTCAGGCATCCTTGAGGATATCTCCCGGCATCCAACCAGCCACTCAGAATCTCAGAAGATGGACATCAGGCACTGTGGCGATGCCACGAAACGACGGCTCGTCGCCAGGCAGGCCAAGATCGACGGGTGCGGGTGTGAGGCTGACAGCTTTGTCCGTTCGCTCACGCAAGCAGAGACTGGCCGTAACTGACTGTTAGCCTCACCGGGGCCTGGGGACACAGGCCCTGTTCCCAGCATCGTTTCAAAAGTAGGAGATCCATTTTTGTTCTTGGGGACACACCGGCACCTCGGAGCCTCAGCAACCAGCAGGCAGAGGCCCCATAGAGGCCCCTTCTGGCCGGCCTCGTTCTGCAAGAACCAGTGCAGTGCCGTCTTCGTCGGCCGGCATCACACCCGCCATCGCATCACCGTCACCACCATCGCTCTGCTGCGCCGACGCCACCACGCCCACTACCGTGCTCCCGCGTTGCCGCTTGTGCCCTAAAGCGGCGCTACATTTCCACTACGGCTGCGCGTGCGCAGCGGCCGTTTTGATTTGACTGCGGTCACTCCCCCGACTAGTTACTTCCCTTGCGCCCTACGACCTCTTCGCTGTGACCGGCTGCCAGCGCGCTGTGCGTGCGGCTGTGGTTTTCGGGAGCAGCGGAGCGAGCGCTACCTTCCGGCTCTTTCGAAAACTCTAGCCGAGGTGCGCGCGATGGCAACAAGCTCCCGTACGTTCTGCACGAAGCCTCCACCGACGCCGGCACGCGTGCGCGTGGCGACGACCCCCTCGCCGACATCGACTAGCGCAGCTGCCGATAGGTCTGACAGTCCGCGACGCGCGGACACCGTTTCCCACTCAAGGCCTACCGGTGGTGCTGCGGGACTTGCAGCCTCGGCAGTCATGCCGGAAGCTGATGACACTGCGGCCCTGCCGCAGTCGTCACACACTCGAGCACGTGGCGACACTCCCGCGTACAATCCTCGCCCGTGGTATGGGCCGAGGGTCCTCTTTCTCTCCAGGGCCAAGCTGCAGCGGGGCAGGTGAACGCGCCCGCGGTACATGCGGCGTGTCCTGCATTGAGACTGAGCGGAATGGAGCGAAGTGTGCCTACGTGTACAAGGAGGCGACTCTCAGCGCCGAGGTCGGGGTGGACCGGAGCCTGGAGCGCTTTGAAGAGGACGTGGTCGACCGGTTCCACCGACACCTGCCCGCTGACATGAACCAAGTGGAGTGGCGGCGTGTTCGTTCGACGAAAGCCATCATGAAGGAGCTCCGATACAACATCTTCCCGGTCATCCATAGCTTTAAAGAATGCTACTTAGTGGTGATCAACCTCAAGATGACAGGCAACCCGACAGCCGAGCAACTCATCAACGCCGTCAAGGCAGATTAAAACTGCCTGGACCCATACGATGGCGTCAACGCAGCCGTCGCGGCCAAGCTCAAGTTCGATCCGCTCATCAACTGGCGCATCCTCAAGGTCACTGACAAGTTTGGCGGTGGCGCCACACTGAAGGCTCTGGCAAGTGCGGCACCGTCGACGGTGCCGTATCCCCACGGGCGGCGCACTACTGGGAGCGAAGACGCTGTTGCTACTAACAGTGTGGGCGACACGGGGGATGATGATGGAGACGGCAATTTCTCTTTGTCTTCCGCTTTCACACGCTGTGAGCGCCTGTTTCAGCAGCTGCATAAGAGAAACAAGGCCGCCAAGTACATCTCTCGGGCGGAGGCGCATCTCATGCGCGAGGCGGCCGCCAACATGGCCGCCCTTGAGCCACTGGCCTCTTCGGCTGCGCAGCGCACGGCTGTGGCATTTTGTTCAACGCCGGAGGCATCCAATTGGCCTGAAAGACGCAAGTGGTGGGCCAATATGGTGCGCCAGCGCTTGCAGGAGTCCGAGGACATGGAAGAGGATCAGCACAACGACCGTGGACTAGTGGACAACGGTATGCTTTTTATGGCCATGGCTAGCGCGACTTGTGGCCAGGGAGCGCGAGGCCATCGCCAGTGAGCACATGATGAGCTCGTTGACGACTCGGATGACTTTGAAGAGCAAGCTGACAGAGCAGCGGCGAGAGCGTGTGGCCGCGGCACTCGAGGAGCCCGCGGCACACAAGGCGGCCGGGGACACGGCCGCGCTAGTGCACGAGTCCGTGGGGTGCGTACGGCGCCGCGGGCCATTGCATCCTCGTCAACGTCGTCGGCGCCGCCGCTTCCACTATCCCGTCTGCGACGAGACACCACGAGCGCCTCGACGGCCGAAGACGAAGACACCACGGACCATGTGTTCACGCTCGGCTACGGAAGCCGAAGCGAGTGGCCATCTACTCCCATGGCCTCCCAGGTGACGCCGTCCACTCCTTTTGAGGCGGCCGCTGAGGCGGCCGCCGAGATGATGGCCGCCGCTGCGCATCGCGCCGACAGCGAAGACAACAACGCAGACCAGATTTCCACTGATCGCAACGAGGACCTGGAGCAGGAAGGCCGCACGCGGCGCTGTCGTGCCACCGCGCATGACAAACTGCCCCCTTTTCCGACTCGCCGCCGCCGTGCCCGGACTGGAATCATCGCGCCCGCGGGGAGAACCACCGACGCTGACGTTAAGATGTACGGACTGGCGTCTTTCTCGCGGCCGAGACCAATGTGCATGCCCGTGTAGCCAGTTGCTTTGCATCTTGCATTCTCTTTTTCTTTTTCTATTCTTTTGCTTCTCTCTTGCTATTCTTTTCTCTTTCAATTCTTTCACATTCTCCATTTCTATTTGGCAAATATGCTGTTGCAGTCATGTTGCTGTAAAAAGATGTTCCATGCCATCAGCCTTTCGCACTTCTATGCATGTGTGCCTGTGAGTTGCGTTCACATTCTTCGCCTCACAGAGTGCACCAAAGAGCTTGCAACAACTGCCAAGGCCGGGAACGACCCTTCACGAAGATCTCAAATATAGCACAGGTTGTTCGTTTTATGCAAGGGCGCCCCAGGCGTCCCAACACAGCGGCTAAGCAGGGACAGAGGACATGCACACATAGTTCTTAGTGGCAAAGCTGTCTCTGCACCATGGATTGTCTCCACGCCCCGCACAGACCTCGTACCTACTAGAGTTGAAGGACTCACTTGGGCTCGTGATGCGAACGTGTCGAGAAAAAAAAAAAAGCGCTGCGACCGGGAAATGAAACCTTTTGTACTGGACAAAAACTCATGAAAAATGGCTAGGAGACAGTAGCCAAGCAACCCTCAGATGAAGGGCAGCAGTAAAAGACCTCTGTTCCGCCAAAAGTTCTCAGACAGGTCACGCAACAGGTCAAAGTGGGCTTCCTTGTCCTTGGATTTGCACTCGGCGCCGTTGGTGGAGCGGAAGGAGCCGGAAATGAGCTCGGACACGTCTTGGTCGCTAGGGTAGGGGCCGTGATCATCAATGGGCACTGGAGGGCCCCGGACGCCAGGGCCGCTCGGCTCGTCATCGACAAAGATACATTGGCCAGAGTTCTCATCGCGCCAGCCGTCCCGTCCCAAAGCATCTCAGTCTGCGCCTTTCAGAGCCAGCTCATCCGCAAGTCTCCCAAGCTGAGGCGCCCCTTGCACACGCCGGCGCGCCAGAAATCCGGCCCGCGTGCACTCCATTGCCATGTTGTGGAGAACAGCCACTGTCCGACCTGTGTTTATCATGCGCTCCGCCGTCCTGAAGTGTGCAGGGCGCAGAAGACCGTTGAACCGTGACTGCATTACGGCGTTAAGACGTTCGGCGTTCTTGCGGATGGTTTCTTGCAGTCGGTTGCACACGAGCAACTTGGGGGTGTCGGGCTCGGGGTGAGGCATGGAAAACATCGCGTAGCCGGGGTATTATTAATCAGCCGTGTAAAGGAGCAAGCGACGGGTCCGGCCGTTCAGTGTGCAGTGCACGCGCCTCGGTGGCCACAAACCGGCGTTCACGTCCAGCACAAAGGGGGACGACTCCAGCGCGTTCTTGTTGATGTATCTTCCTGGCACACCACTATAAAAGTGCCAGATGTACGTGTCCTCATCGCACACGCTATCAATAACCACCGAGCGCTTACCTTCGCTGTCGCAGTACTGCCCGGCGAGGGCCTTCGGGCACCTGATCCACTGCCAATGCGCGCAATCGATGGAACCAATGCAGCCCGGCTTGCAGGGGGCCGCGTTCCGGGCCAGGATGTGCTTGAGCTCGTCCTCTGTTGACCGGCGTAGACACGTCGTCTCCCACTTCTCGACAATGAGGTCGGTCAGGCGCCGGGTGGCCTCGAAAATCGTGGAGCGCGACCAACGGCAGTACTCGTCCGGTCCGTCGTAGGCCTCTCCATAACCCAGGACACGCAACGCCGCTACCAGAGTCTGGATGGGGAGGGACTGCGAGCGCCCGGTACCGCTGACGAAGCGCTTCCACCAAGGCTCGTCGAAAACGGCCTCGGAGAGCCACTGAAAAGCGGCGCACGGCATGCGGTAGAGCCTCTCAAACTCTCGCTCTACGTAGACCTGCGGCTCCCCGCCAACCCCAAAATAGTCACGCATAATCCCGTGCGCCCCCATGTCGAAGCCACGGTTGAGGTTTGATCGTTGGCCGCGCCTGGAGCCGCCAATGGGCCTCTTCCCCGCCCTCCCGCGCACGACGCGCAGCGCTCGGCGCACGTAAATGCCCCTTTTGGCTCCGAGTACAACGGCCAGGTCCAGGTTCTCGTCAAGCTTTCCATCAAACAGAGTGCTATTGGCCATGCCGAGCCGGCCAGCAGACCCGCAGAAACGAAAGACGAGGTCGGAGGGCTCGCCGCCGGTGGTAGTGGGCGCCACGAAGATGATGGCCGAGCATGCACGGGAGCACTGCAGCCGTGGATGCCACGTGAGCACCGCGGCCGTAGGTGCTGCGCGGTGGTAGACTCGGGTGTCGTGTGAGCCGTCATTAATCACCCAAAACCGCGCCAATAGGTCCATTAACCATCTAAAATCAGGCCTTTTGAGGTGGAGCGGTGCTGTCTGCTACTCTAGATGGTTTGACACGGCCGCCTGCGGCCGCGTGCCAGTGTCCAGTGTTAAATCAGGCCCGCTGTCCAGTGTCACGTCAGGCCCGATGCTCGAAGTGGCCAGGACCATGGCTGGTCAGCTGCAGAACCGGGGCCGAATTTTATCCTTTCCACGCCTCGCTCTCCTGGACAGAAGAGCCCCCACGTTTCGTGTGGAGAGTTGAAACGAAGTGGTGTCGAAAGCCTAGCGCTAACGCGCGAGAGGAACGTATCTTCTGTCGCCTGAGATGCTCGGCGCGGCCCTAAAATCTGGCGGCCTGTTCTTCTGAGGTGGCTGCGCTACATTGCTGCACTTGCCGCTTTCTGCATAGAACTGCCACGTTTTTCTTTGTGAGACACGTGGAGGCAATATTTGCGGAATGCGACATTGTTGGCTGTGCTCTGACTGCCCATAGGTGTCCCCATCAGAGGCGCTGCTGAAAGGCATTTGAGCTACGGGGCAGCAGTACGGCCGTGGCGTGCGGGTAGGTACACGGAGAGCCAGCTGCTGCCGGCTCCCCCTCTCTAGGCCATGGTGGTGCAGCGAGATATTTCCATTGGCGCCTTCTTCTGGCTCGTCCGCGGCCCCCGACAGCAGCGCGCCCACAGCTCCGGCGCTTCCGCCCCGAGACCCCACGTGCAGTGCCGTTCAGTGGTCAGCGCCTGGCGCGAGTACGTCCGCACCGGCAGCCCGAAGCTCCGTGACGCTGCGGCGCTGCCGCACAAGCCCGCCTGGTGGAGTTTCCAGCTCGGCGTCAGCGCCCCCTCCGCCGTCCGGCCGCCCCCCGTCGTCTTCCAGTGAGCATGCGCGCCGACGCGGGCCGCGTGCGGGCCGGGCCGGTGACCGCGGCTCGCCGCGTGGGCGCCCCGTGTCGTGTCTTTCGCCGGCGCCTGGGAGGCCTCGGACGGGCCTTCTCCCGTGTCGGCGGGAAAGCAGTGGTGAAGGACCGAGGCGCAAGAGACACACGGTGACGTGCGGGCGCAGTCCCGCCGTGTACATTTGCGGACAACACGCTCTTCTCGTAGTGTGGGCCGCCGCGCTCTAAGACGGCGTGATGCGGCTGTTATTCGAGGCTGGGTTAATGACCTTCGAGAGCGAGGGCGACCAAATGGTGGGTACGAGGGGGTGGTGTACCGGAGGTTAGCATTTATACGGTGGGCTGTGCGTGCAAGCGTGGCCGCCCGTGCCAACTCTTTCTGGCCCGCACCAGAGAAAAAGATGGATGTGACGACGACAGAGGGACTGACGGAGTGAGCGGCGTGGGAGCTGGCGTGAGCTCGGCGGAGAAACCAGAGGTGAGTATGGCTGGTGAGGGGGAGGTGGGGACGGTGGAAGGGATGGAAGCGGGGGAGGTGGGGGGACTGGGCGTGGTGGCACGGGGGATGACTTTAGGAGGGGATGGTGAGGTGGAGGCTGTGTATGGATGCGGGGCGTGGTGACAGCGAGGATGCAAGGTCGACGACGGACGGATGGTGGGATACGGTGGCGTGCAAAAGGAGGGAGAGACATGGCGCCGGCGAGGGGGGTAACGGCAGTGACGGCGAAGGGGCTGAGGATGGTACAAGACGGAGGCGACGCTCGTGCAGGACAAAGCAGGCGTGCGCGCTGATGTGCACAGGACACAAGAAAGACTACATCATCTATCATTGTTCTAAGCATAGGTGCCGCTCGAACTGCTCCTGTCTTATGTCTTGAAGATATTCTCAGCACATGCCAGAGAGAAGTGTGGACAGTTTTCCGCAATCAACGCTAAATGTGCTCAAAACATGAGTACGGAGAAACAACATCTGCAGCATCG
>Ga0114955_1001644_pt1 | contig 10255 bp, 15 predicted proteins | sample Porto_5metaG_FD_87302 | JGI IMG/M metagenome (GOLD analysis project Ga0114955, IMG submission 87302) | Marine algal microbial communities from Porto, Portugal - Porto_5 metaG | ecosystem: Host-associated > Algae > Red algae > Unclassified | place: Portugal: Porto | collected 2015-02-02 | reverse complement strand
GTGGGGGGGGGGGTGGGGCGGGGGGCGGGGGGGGGGGGGGGGGGGGACGCCCCGCCCCTGGTGACTGCCCGCCAGTGGGTGGCGCCCGCCATGAAGATCGAGGTGACGTTTGTGGGAGAGGGGCCGGACGCCGACGCGCTCGAGGTCAATTTGTGGGGTCGCCGCGTGCGCGCGCCACGGGTGGCCGCCGCGCCGGCCGCTACCGCGGGCGTGGCGGCCGAGGGCGTGGCGGCCTAATTTGGGTGCGGTTGGTGTACTTTTTGGTTGATATAATTTTCTGTTTTTTGCGCTGGCAGCCGGCCTGTACTGTCTGTGAAACACGGCTGAGTGGGGTAAGTTCGTTTCGGTTCGGATCGTTCGAAGTTCGAATCGAATGGCTGGAACTTTGACAACGTTCGACCCAAACTATACAAGCGGCGCCAAAAAACAGTGGAAGTACGTGCATCCGCTGCCACTCTGACAGCATCAAGCCTCCCACCCCTGTCCGCATCGCTTCGGGCTGTGCTCCCCCAAGCATTGTCCAGGTTCGGTGCCTGCTGTACCGCTGTCCATTGCAGACTCAATTCTGCAATGTCTGTCTCCGTCCAGGTGCACTTGAACCATAGCCTACCTATCCTCGCCCTCGGTACCGCGGAAGGATACCGCCCTCTACCCCCATGCTCCGTGTTGATCCCGTCCTCCTCCGCAAGCGCAGTTGCAGAAATTGGACCCACCTCTCCAACGTTGAGCTGCGAGCCAACTGTGGGAGAGTTATTGTATAACAGCCAGCCGACTGCTGGCAGATGCTCACCAACTGCGGCAGTGTCAACCAACAGGGAGGCGTGCAGACGCCTAGCCCATCGAAAACAGTGTCCATCGCTCTCATTATTGAAGGCGACGCGACAGTGCGCACGTAGCTGCGACGAAGAGGCTGCATCTGGCATGCTGTGCTTGTCGGGCGGCGAGCGAGCACACGCCCAGTTAAGACGGCATCAAACCGGTCTTCCGGGTTTTCGAGTACGTATGAGCTGTCCATTGGTTGCGTTTTCGAACGGCGACGTTCTATTAGCCAATAGATGGTCTGTCAGAGGAGCGCCGCGACAGCCGCCCGAACCCGCGCAAGAGCCTGGCATGGCAATTTCTCCCCCATCTCAAAGCCTCTTGCGGGCCTGCCTCTCGTCGCCACTGTTTCGAAGGAAGATTTGCTTCGCGGCTGGGCCACGACACCCGATCGGTGTCTCCATCCCCCCCCCCCTGGTGCTGACCGCCGCACGCTTGCCGGCCTCCCTTCCCATTACCCCCTCGCGATAGCGCCGCCTCCAGCGCCAGTGTGGCTTCCGTCCCATCATCCCTTGTGGATTGCCGTGCCCCCGTGTGACCCCGTCATCTTTTTCTGAGTTTTATTTCCTCCTCTCTCGACCGCCCCAATTGAGGGTCGGTTGATCATCCTCCTTGCTTTCCTTTGGCCAGCACCGACCGTCCCGCGACCGCTGTTGCCGATCAACGCAAAAGTCATGGTAAGATTGTCCAACCGCTCTAGAGCGTTCCTGTTTGCAGTGCACCGTTGTCCGTCTTTTGCTTTCGTATTTTTGTCCCCGTCCGACACTGCCTCTGTCTCATCGCTCGCCGTGGATGTCGACTGGACCTTCTCGCCATCACGTGGCTCCATGGTGTGCTCCAATAAACGGTCTTATTTTTGTACCGTCGTCATTCCGTGCGTTTTCCTCTTGTTGGTGCTGGTGTTTCAGTCCATGTTTTCTCTTTATGCACTCCCGTCAGGACCACTCCCCACGACGGGCTGTCCATATCTTCTACAAAAGAAATCGAACATCCTTGCTCACGACCTGGGCAGCAGCCGGAGGCCGAAAGCAGAAACTGCGCCCATGTTTGAACGCGATGACGAGTGGCGGTATGAACGGGGCTTGCATGCTGAGGGAGTACTGGAACAGCTGGTGCCGGCCTCCTCTGACGCGGGGTGGGGGAGGCCCTCTGATGGGGAGAAGAGTGGGGTGGGCCCGGGGATGAAGGGGGTCGTGGGCATGCACGCGGATAAATTGCGCTGGTTGTGTTGATTGTCGTACTCGTGCGGTGAACTCTGTGCGCGGCACAACCGAGTCATTGACAGAGCAGTCGAGGAGGCTCATCTGTTTCGTACCCTTGGTGCCTCTTTCTGTGCAGCTGCTCTCTCTTCGCGTTTTCCTCGGTGTGCTCGGCTTGTAACATCGTGTTGGTGTGCGAATGTGTCGCAGTTACGCGCGCCTGTTTCTGTTTCTTATATATTTTGTATCTTGATGGCTGTGTCTTTTGATATCCCTATCCCACTTTAATAGCTACCCCAGCATCAAGCCAACAACAGGATTCAATCCCTCCTCCTCCAGGTACTCGTCTGCCCGACTTGTATCTTTGACTTGCGCGACCAACCCGCTCCCGTCCGTCTTTTCTACATATCTGACCTCCTCCGCTTGTTGGGGTGGCGCCACGGGCGCCGCCACCAGGGATCGTTGCCTTTTCTGGTACGCAACAACGGTCTTGCCCGCCGCCACTGCCCGACTCAGCGCCCAGGCCTCCATTTAGGCGAGCTCCTTGGCGCGACCGGCTGTTGTCTACCTGGGTCTGTCCTTGTTGCGCCGCAACCGCCCATCTCCTGGCTTCGTTGCCTTCCGCGCCCCCGCCGCCGCAGGCCGACGGTACTGCCCGTTGTCGAGCGCCATGTCAGCAGCCGGCTAAAACTCCAGCGCCGATTGTCGCAGGAACTGCAGGCACGTCCCCAAACAGCAGTCGGCAGTGCACTGGGCATGGGCGTGGTTAAACCACCCGTGCCAGGCCTCGAGCACCTGCTAACCGTATTCTCCGAGGAAGGCAAACCGCCGCAGGAACGTAGGCGCGTGGTGAGCCAGCGCGTGGAGCTTCAGCGTAATGCTCATCCAAGTAAAGACGTCTTGAAGAGGGGGGCACAGGCCAAGCGTTCCAGTCTTAAAGGCAGAAATCTCATCTGCAGAGACATCGTGCGCCCCGTTGAGCGTCCTGACAAGTGACGTCCAATTCGCCCAGGCATTTTCCAGGGCTTAGAGTTTATCAAGCGCGACGCACACGGCCTGTGCCCGCTCGGTGCACAGGCCCGCCCTTCAAATCCACCTCCGTGATAGGCGACCGGGCGCTCCCGTACCTCTTCCAACAGGGCCCGCCCGATGGCCGTGGCCGCCGCAACGGCAGCAGCCCACGCGCTCGCGGCATACGTTTCCTCAATGCCTAGCCGTAACAGCACGGCTGTAACACCCAGCGACCAATGGAGAGGGGCCGGCACGATGTGGCATGGGTACACGTCACATAAGGGGCATCATTCGATGGATAGGTGTTCTGTAGGGGTCCTTCGGATGGGCAGGCTATCGCTTGGCCCCGTCTCGTAAGCCACGAGCGCAGCTCGCAGCTCTGCCCGTGCCCTCAGTCGAGGGGGGGCCATCGACACGGCTTGGATGTCGCCGTGCGTCGCCGCCAGCTTCTCATTGGCGTCATCGGTCCTAACAATCACGGTGCGCCACGGACAGGGGCAGCGCGATGAGGCATCCTTGTGGCCCAAAAATGCCGAGAGGAACGCCATGTCCCCACCCAAAATTAGACGGACGGCGCGCAACGTACCGCCCATCATCAGCCCGTTTTCCAACAGTTCTTGTAGGTCGCTGACCCACGGTCCAATCATCGTGTGCAGGTCCTCGTTGGCGTCGCTGACGCACGGCAGCACTGTCAGCAATAACGAGTTGCCCCGCGCCATGAGGCGCTTCTGGTTGGGTGCTGTCAATACCAGCTTGGAGGTGGTAGTCCCGCGACCACCCTTGTCCAGACTGAAGCACACATGTACGTCAGCTGTCTAGTCGCTGTGGAGCTCGTAGGGAAACTCAGGGCACGGTTGAAAGGTCTTCTTGTGGGGCACAGGATCCCCGTCATGGTCCCGCACGTAGCGTTCCACAAAGTGGCCACTGGATGACAGCCCATCGAAGAACTTTTGCAGGCCGCCACATAGGCTGACCAGATGGGCACCCCGCTCGTCGGACCACACCCGCCGCCCTGGCTCATCGGTGAGCGCCACCATGGCCTCCCGGAATACCTCTCGAGAGGCCCAGCCGCCCGACTTCCCCCCTCCGGCTTGGCGCAACTGGGACACAGTCGCGGCGCTCAGCTAGTGCCTGACAGAAGACTGGGCCTGCTCTCTAGGAGACAGCCTCAGAAGGCCGCCAGTGGGCACCACTGCCACGCCCGCGCCACGCCGCGCCGAGTCCTGGAGCTTTCTTAGAGGGGCTTGGTGCGTGGAGATGTCAGCTGTCGTCGTGATGCGGATGGCCGCCGTCTCTTCCCGCGCGCGACGGCGCATTTGCCGCTCACGCACGGGGCCAATCCCTGCGAACGGCTTGAGGGCGTAGCGGCGGTTGATACCGTTTTTGAAGGAAAAATAGATTTCACTCCGGCGTGTAGCTCGCAGGTGGGCTGTCAACAGCGACTCTGAATGAGCCAATGCCGAAGCTCCAAAGGCGTCATACCTCCCCAACAGCTCCACCATCATCCGGTCAGTGGACCAACCAGTGTCAACCGGTGGGACACCAACCGCGAGGGAAGCCAGGATGACCCGCTCGTGGCTGGGCACAGGGACTGTCGAGGCGTCGGTCGCAGGACCCGGCGTCCCGCCCAGTTCTGTGTCAACTGTCGGCACGGAGGCGGCAATGGCGGGGGAGGGGTCCAGCGCTGAGCAATCACCAGTCCGTGGAAGTGCCTCGGAGACACCGGAGAGAGTCGTAGGCGCGACTGCGACGCCTCCGACGCGTTTGTGGGCTCCAGCGTCAAGCCGAGAATGGTACCCCTGGTCTTGGGCGCGTGCGCTCGGTTTCCCCCGGGGGGTGTCAACAGAGGCTGTGGAACCGGCGAGGTAGGGGGGGTGTTGGTGGGAGGCTGCATGGCTGTCGTGGCCGACACCCAACGTAGGTTCCGACAACTACTCCCGTACTGAGGATGTAGCGATGGGAAATGTTCCCGCTTGTCCGAAGCGTGGCGGCGATTGAGCGTGCCCGAAAGTCCTCAGGATGAGCGCAGAAAGAATCCAGGTAGCTGCTGACGGCTTTGGTGGGGTACAGGTATGCTTGCGAGCACGGGAGACACACAAAGACGAAGGGCTTCCCTGTGGAGGGGTTGACAATGTCCTTTGTGACACCAACCAATGCATCCAGAGCGCTGCATCTGCAAAAACAGAGCCGAGAAACACGGGTGGTTATAACCCTTGTTGTGTCAGTATCAGTGTCGGCACGACACGGTGCGGGGTTGGGGGAAAAAATAGATGGCCAACGTAGCAAACGACTCCCCATGCCGTGCCCGTCACGGCGGTATGCTCAGATCCTTCCCCAGCGCGATGCTTTTCTCTGCTTTTTCCGCTCAAAGGTAAACGGTGATCACTTGGCACCCTCATGAACATACCTGGTGTCTGCTCCTCCGAAAACGGACTCCTCCGCGGCCATAACAGGGCTTGTCGAGTGTAGCAGTACACCAATGATGCTCTGGTGCGCCAAACGTTTAGTGTTCGGATAATCCGGGCCCTTCTCGTAGCGACGGGCGGCGTGGAAGGGAAGCATCACGGTGCGTCGGCTGTCCTGCATGCATGCATGCACGGCGGCTGAAGATTTACGAGGTACCAGTCCTAAACCTGCGCACCTTACAGAGATAAATTTCAGTTTTTCAAGCCAGCTGTCCGCCCTTAACTGGGCGTGGGCAGACGAGCGGTGCTCGCAGTGTGAATCTTTGCACCCCGGCGGGGGATGACCTGTACATGTCGAGATCCCACCCTCGCGCCAATCACGGGCCGATGATTTGGATGGACCAATCGTATGCGAGAGTCAGCGTCGTGCCACGCCGGAATGGGGGGGAGATTGCATATTGTGCCCCGAGTGTGTGGCTGTGTGTGATTGCGCTGGCGGGCCGTTACCCGTCTGCAGCTTGTGTGCACCTGGCACACCTGAGAGAGGGGGCTGCCTGGGTGGCTAGTGTGGCCGGGTTGGTTCGCATGCATGAGCGTGTGCGGGCATAAGAGGACACCCAGCACAGGCTAGCGGGGGGGTGACTGGCCCGGCAGCCCAGACACCGAGTGCCGCCGCACCGCAAGCAGGGGAGCGTCTGTGAGTCGGTGCAAGGGTGGGCAGACGCTGCGTTCTTTGCCCTTTTTCGCCGGTTTTCCCACAATCGCGATTTACGTTGTCGAGCACGACGCGAGCGTCTGGCGCGTTTGCGCGCGTGCCCGCGTCGTCGAGCGGGTTAACGTCGCCCGAGCGTACGCTTTTGCTGGTGTCGCGCGGTGCGAGTTCACGGAGCGTGTTGTGCGAAGCATTTTCATCGGTAAGAAGGGGTGCTTTAATACACTGACGGGTCCGCGCGGGGCCTTGGCCTGTCTGTCGCCGTCTGGCGCGCACTCTTGACCTCTTGCCGGAATCTGGAGGTCCTTGTGGCCATACTGGTGGGGCAGCTTCGTCTGCTCCACCCGGGAGGAGGTCTAAACCGTTGACACCGCAGGGGGATTAGGCCCCGGTTTGGTACGTGAGGACTTTCGCTGTGACGGCCGGTTAGTGGCGTGTCGAGTAGGCGCCGTTTACCGAGCCGATCCTGTTCATCCAGTCCATTCTGTTGGTCCTGCCATCGAGTCCGACATGCTCTCCATGATCGTCACGTCTGGCTCGTAGCAACCTGTCGCATGCAAGATGGCGCCGCCTCCGAGCATTGAGTCGAAGCCAATTTTCCTCCACGCCATGGATCAAGACCATATCACGGACCTGCAATCCGACTTTACCCTGAGTATCCGTGCCGTTGAGCGCGACGACGACGGGGAGCTGCGCAAAGGAGAGGAGCTGCGGAACAAGATCGTCGACCCTGACACGCCGTCAATTCTCTTCTGCCAAGAGTTGTTGCGGCACCCAGCGCTGCACCAGTCCTTTTTGACGCTTCTCCTCAAGCGAGAGGTCAGTATGCCGATCGAGTCTACGCAACGGAGCGTCATCAATCTTGCGCAAGGGCTGTACGTCGACTCCGGTACACTTCGGTCGCCGTACGTCTCGTTCAAGACTACGAGCAAACCTTTGCGCTCAATTACGGCGACATGCCGTTGCCTACGTCTACTTGCAGCGGCGGGCGCAGCCGCGCTCGTGGCCGCTCGCTGCGGCGCTCCGCTCAAGCCTCGGAGGGTGGTAGCCAACACGGCGGCGGTGACACCAACAAGGACGATGTACGCGCGAGCCATGGACACGAAGGTCATGCTCCAGGTGAAGACGACGCCGGCGCACAAGAGTTAGGCATCGCCGCGAGCGATGGTGACAGGAACAGCCACGTGGCGGCCAAAACAGCGCGCGACGTGTCCGTGCGATTCAAGGACGAGCGCGCAAAGTTCGGGGGCACCAAAGACCAGTGGTGGCCGGACTTTGTCTCAACATACAACCTTGTCTGTCGCGAATACGCGCTCTCCCCCCGATTGAAGCTGCAATTCCTGCACAACCTGCTCACTGGTGCTGCGATGGTGTTCCTTTCGGACAAGGTCTTGGCAGTGGCTAGTACCTATGAGGACGCAGTCGACCATGTGCACCGGGAGTACCACCCCGTCTTCCAGCAAGAACAGATGAAGAATGATCTTAGCAACCTACGGGTGAGCTACCTTGTGGGCAATGGCATGACCGTCGACTTGGCGCTCGTGGAGGTTTACAAGCGGGTTTCAAGCAGATCAAGCATGGTCCCAGCGGCGTACCAGGGCGAGGAGCATCGCGTCGCCTTCTTGCGCGGCTCAGTCATCGGGTACACATGGACCGCGCAGCCGTTGAGTCGCATCGCCACTCACAACTTGTCCTTCCAGCAGCTGTACGCGGAGCTGTGTTCGTCTTTGTCACTTAGCCGGGAGAATGCGAATGCCGTTGCTCGCGATCGCATTTTATCTGGGTCCGGGTCGGTTGATGATGAATCGACGGGCATCACGTTTCAAGGCCAAGGACAGTACTCGATGCGGAACTATGGCGTAGGTAACCGTGCCGGTGCCGTCCAAGGCGCGACGACGGCGCCGCGCTTTGACCCGTTTACCATCATGGGCTGTTGCAACTGTGATGACCCGAAGCACACGATCAACATCTGCCCGAAGCCCAAGAACACGCTCATGACCGCTATGCGCCGAGCTGAGTACCTACTCAAGCGCAAAGAATCCCAAGTGCTTCCTACGGTGAGCAGGGTGTTATGGGAGCTCTCCACGCAGTTCGACGCACACCATGAGCCAGCAGTGACGGCAGCACGGAACGGATCCGAAGGGGCCAATGAAGACTTGGCGAGAGGAAGCAGCGACGGCGGCAATGTCGGGAAACAGTTCTTCGTGGCCCTGACGGGAAAGCAGGTTGACAGTGAGAGCCATCTCGAGGCCTACGGTGACAGTGGCAGCGCGTGTTTTGTGCCGAGCGACTGAGTAGTCGCCTGCCCCTCAAGCACAGCCTCCCCCCGCCGAGCCCGGATGAAGTCGTTGAGGCCGCCGTGTTCGAGCTGCTGGCCACGACGGTTGACCTCCTTGACGCGTGCTTGGACACCGGCGCCCAGCGCACGGTGATTGGCATGCAGCAAGCGGAGGCGTACATTGAGTTCACTGGCGGCACGGGCACCATCAAGAAGGTCGGTTCCAAGACTGTCTACCAGTTCGGGGTCGGCAAGCACAATAGAGTCGGGTGCCTTGACATTCGGGTGCCCATCACCGCCGAGCTCATCATCATCATGGCGGTCGACGTGACCATGCTCAGCGTGCCGTTCCTGCTCGGGCTGGACACGCTTGACCGGTACAAGACGTACGTCAACAATGTCACGGACGAGCTGGTTTGCATGAACGAGGGGATCAGCCTCCCCACGATTCGTTCTGATGGACACGTCTACTACAGCTGGGAGTGGAGCCCGGACATCCTGTACACATTTCCAGAGTTGGTGCGCATCCTGCGCCACTTCTTCCATGCGAGCCCCGAGCGACTGTACGCCGTAATGAGGCGCGCGAAGGGCGAAGATGCTGTTCCCGAGACGCTTCAACGACTGCAAGACATGGCGGCGGCGCGCGATGTATGCCAACGCCTGGCGAAGGAGTCGGGTCGCTTCCGTGCCGCGCGGCCCGAGGGGGACGTGATCTTCAACCGGGTCGTCCTGATAGACTTGGTGTTCCTGGAAGGTCGCGCTGTACTGCATATTGTCGACAAAGACACCCTCTTCAGCGCGGCCACCTTCCTGCGCGACGGGAAATTGACCGCCGCTGTTTGGGACGCGTACATGAGCGTTTTGGTGACCAAGTACGCTGGCTACTCGGACCACATCCACGTCGACGCCGGCACCCAACTGCAGTCAGACGAGTGGAAAGCGCTCCTCCATGACGCGGGTGTCGAAGTGTACGACTCGGGACTGGAGAGCCACAACTCCCTGGGCGCCGGCGAACGCTACCACGCCTACTTGCGTAACTTGTACAACCGGGTGTCAGCAGATCGGTCTGGAATCTCTCCTGACATGGCATTGGCGCTCGCTGTCTTCGTAATGAACCAGACGGAAGGGCCCAGCGGCTTGTCACCCATGCTTTTACGTTTTGGCGTGAGCCCACTGGTACCTATCAGGCCGGTAGACCTTCCAGGCCACCGCGAGCGGAGCAAGGCCATGGCGGAAGCGCGCCTGGAGATGGTCAAGTGCATCGCAAAGGCACGTCTGGACGCCGCGCTGCGCAACAAGGTGACGAGCGGCACGATGGTCGACGTACAACCGGGTATAGACGTGCTTGTCTTCCGCGAGGTGCCAGACAAGAAGTGGGAAGGTCCCTACAAGGTCGTCGGCGTGAGTGGAAAGAAGGTATGGCTCGATGAGAAGCAGCGGATACGAATGTACTCGATCACCAAGGTCAAGGTGTACAACCCGCTGCCGAACATCGATCCCGCCGCCCCAGTCGTGGCCTCCGCCGAGCGCGAGACGCCGCCAGTCCCGACGGCGCCGGCTGATTACACGCGCGACAAGGGCACAATCGTGGACGGCATCGTCGCGGGTGATACCATTGTGCCCAACGTGTATCGCGCCACGGGCCAGCTGCGTGACATGGCGTACCGTGGTGCCCCCGCTGCGATGCAGACGCCGGAGGATGAGTGTGTTGTAGCGGTTCTTGGCACCACCACTTTGGTTCGTCGTCCAGCCGAAGTGACCTCTTGATCAGCTCGGTCCGTCGAAGGAACTGCCCCGGAAATCGACCCACAGCCCAGCCTTCCCCCAACGG
>Ga0114955_1001637_pt1 | contig 10271 bp, 16 predicted proteins | sample Porto_5metaG_FD_87302 | JGI IMG/M metagenome (GOLD analysis project Ga0114955, IMG submission 87302) | Marine algal microbial communities from Porto, Portugal - Porto_5 metaG | ecosystem: Host-associated > Algae > Red algae > Unclassified | place: Portugal: Porto | collected 2015-02-02 | reverse complement strand
CCTCAAATTCCCCATTACGGTCCTCCAGGAAAAGGGCCGCGGCTTAAGCAGGGGATGGTCCTTGCGGTAGAGCCAATGGTGAATATGGGCTCTCGCTACGTTCGAACACTTTCGGATAATTGGACTGTAGTAACAACTGACGGTAAGAACTGCGCTCATTTCGAGCACACAATTGCCGTTACGGAAGAAGGATATGAAATACTAACAAAGGCCTAAGTGAAGGTGATGGTTCGTGAAAGAGTCGGATACCGTTCCCGAGATCGGTCAGATCGCTCGGAATAAACGGGGAAGAGACGCTGATCAATATAGCGTGATTGTAGGGATTGTAGATGAACGTTATGTTTTCTTAGCGGACGGGGATAAACGAAAGTTTGATCGTCCTAAGCGGAAGAACCTCGCACACCTTGAGCTGGTAGAGTATATATCCCCTGAGGTAAAGCGAAGTCTTGAAGAAACGGGCCGTGTCACAAATGGCAAGCTACGTTTCGCGATCTCAAAGTATTTGAGTGAACACGTCATTGATTTAAAGGAGGGAGAGCAAGTAGATGGCTAAAGAAGAAGTAATTGAAATGGAAGGCACGGTTATCGAACCTCTACCGAATGCAATGTTTCGAGTAGAACTCGAAAACGGTCATAAGATTCTTGCTCACGTATCCGGAAAGATACGCATGCATTACATTCGTATTTTACCAGGTGACAAAGTAACTGTTGAGCTTTCTCCATACGACTTATCACGTGGACGTATCACGTATCGTTATAAATAAGAAATTAATCTCCGAATACAAGGAGGGTTAAAATAATGAAAGTAAGACCGTCAGTAAAACCAATGTGTGAAAAATGTAAAGTTATTCGCCGTAAAGGTAAAGTTATGGTTATCTGTGAAAATCCAAAGCATAAGCAAAAACAAGGCTAATATATAAGGAGGTGCAACGTAATGGCACGTATTGCTGGTATTGATGTTCCACGCGAAAAGCGCATCGTAATCGCGTTAACTTACGTTTATGGAATCGGTAAAACAACTGCGAAACAAGTTCTAGTTGACGCTGGTGTTTCTGAAGACACTCGTGTACGCGACTTAACTGAAGAAGAGCTCGGAAAAATCCGTGAAGTAGTAGACAAAATTAAAGTTGAGGGTGATCTTCGTCGTGAAATCTCACTTAACATTAAACGTCTAATCGAAATCGGTTCTTATCGTGGTATCCGCCACCGTCGTGGTCTTCCTGTCCGAGGTCAACATACGAAGAACAACTCTCGTACTCGTAAAGGCCCTCGCCGTACAGTAGCTAACAAGAAGAAGTAAGGGAGGTAATTAACAAATGGCTAAACAACGTAAAGCAAATACGCGCAAAAAGCGCGTGAAAAAGAATGTTGAGAGTGGAGTAGCTCATATCCGTTCTACTTTTAACAACACTATTATTACGATTACTGACACTCACGGAAATGCGATTTCTTGGGCAACTTCCGGTAACATGGGCTTCAAAGGTTCTCGTAAGTCAACTCCATTCGCTGCTCAAATGGCTGCTGAAACTGCAGGTAAAACTGCACAGGAGCATGGCATGAAAACTGTAGAAGTTTCTGTTAAAGGCCCTGGAGCTGGTCGTGAAGCTGCTATCCGTGCACTTCAAGCTGTAGGTCTAGAAGTTACTGCGATCCGTGACGTAACTCCAGTACCTCATAACGGCTGCCGTCCACCAAAACGTCGTAGAGTCTAAGGTAGTAGAGAGTTCAAAAACGTAGATATTCCCCTTCGGGAGAATGCCTGGTTTTGAACAATCTCTTATGGAAAGATTCAATCTATCGGTATACAATTGATGAACATGTCAATAATGATAATGTATAAATTGTTGACGGTTGACGAATCATAATTAGGTTGTTGGTATTTTGACCGCCTAAGGGGATTATTCGGTTAGACAGCATGTCTAACCGAAGTTCGACGTTTTGAAGGAGGGTTTGTTGGATGATCGAAATCGAAAAGCCAAAAATTGAAGCGGTAGCTATCAACGAGGATGCTAAATACGGAAAGTTTGTTGTAGAACCATTAGAGCGTGGTTATGGAACTACCCTGGGTAATTCCCTTCGTCGTATCCTGTTATCTTCACTACCTGGTGCTGCTGTTACATCTGTACAAATTGAAGGAGTACTCCACGAGTTCTCTACGATTGAAGGCGTACATGAAGATGTAACAACTGTCATTCTTAATCTTAAGAAATTGGCTATGAAAGTTTACTCTGAAGAAGAGAAAACATTAGTAGTTGATGTGCAAGGCCCAGGTACGGTAACAGCTGGAGATATTACTCATGACAGCGACGTGGAGATCTTAAACCCTGACCTTCATATTGCTACCCTTTCTGCAAATGCACGTTTCCAAATGCGAGTTACTGCAATTCGCGGAAGAGGCTATGTACAAGCGGAAGGAAACAAAAATGATGAACAGCCAATCGGTGTGATTCCGGTTGACTCGATCTTCACTCCTGTTTCTCGTGTTAACTACCAGGTTGAAAACACTCGCGTTGGCCAGGTAACTAATTATGACAAACTAACCCTTGATGTTTGGACAGATGGAAGCATTCGTCCTGAAGAAGCTGTTTCGCTAGGTGCAAAGATTTTAAATGAGCATTTAAACATCTTTGTTGGCTTAACAGATCAGGCACAAAATGCTGAAATCATGGTCGAAAAAGAAGAGGATCAAAAAGAGAAAGTGCTTGAGATGACTATCGAAGAGCTCGATCTCTCAGTTCGTTCATATAACTGCCTGAAGCGTGCTGGTATTAATACTGTTCAAGAACTAACTCAAAAGTCTGAAGAAGACATGATGAAAGTTCGTAACCTTGGACGTAAATCACTTGAAGAGGTACAAGAGAAGCTTGAAGAGCTTGGACTTGGACTTCGTAACGAAGAATAGATATTTAAGTTGTTGATTTTATAAACAACAAAGGAGGGAATACTTCATGGCATACCAAAAGTTAGGTCGTACGAGTGATACGCGTAAAGCGCTATTCCGTGACCTTGTTACAGATTTGATCATCAATGAACGTATTGAAACGACAGAATCGAAGGCGAAAGAGCTTCGTTCTTTCATCGACAAAATGATTACGCTTGGTAAACGCGGGGATCTTCACGCACGTCGTCAAGCAGCTTCTTTCATCCGTAACGAAGTAGCGGATCAAGAAAGCGGTCAAGATGCAGTTCAAAAGCTATTCAGCGATATCGCTCCTCGTTATGCAGAGCGTCAAGGCGGTTACTCTCGTATCCGTAAACTTGGACCACGCCGCGGTGACGGTGCTGAAATGGTTATCATCGAGCTAGTATAAGACGCACTTGATTAAAAGGGCGGGACAGGATCTCGACATTGGATACTGATTCTATGCCCTTTTTTCGTGCGTTTTTTTTGTTTAAACGCACATCCTCAAGTGGTTGCATGCTGCTAGCCATTAAAGAAAGCCTGGCAGATGCCGGGCTTTTTTTATAGGATTAAGCATTTCTAGAGGCGTTGCCACGATCGATATGCTGATAGGAAAAAGTGGCGGTTTTGCTGCCCGCCTTTTTTTCGCACCAGTATCATGTGTCTGAGGCGATGACCGCTTGAATTTAGCAGAGGTAGGAGGAACGAGTATGGAAGAACTTATCACCGTTCAAGGTGTATCCTTTCGATATCACGAAGATCAGCCCCACGTGTTACGTGACGTGTCTCTCTCCGTTTATAAGGGTGAATGGTTAGCCATTGTAGGACACAATGGGTCAGGGAAGTCTACCCTTGCCAAACTTTTAAATGGTTTGCAACTTCCTGAGCAAGGTGATGTTCTCGTTGAAGGATACAATAGCCGAGATGAGGAAAGCATTTGGGAGATTAGAAGAAGAGTTGGGATCGTTTTTCAGAACCCAGATAATCAGTTTGTCGGCACCTCCGTTCGGGATGATGTTGCATTTGGACTTGAGAATAGTGGGATCGCTAGAGAACTAATGTTAGAGCGCATCAGTGAGAGCGTTCAAAAGGTCCGAATGGAAGATTACCTTGACCAGGAGCCACATCGTCTTTCTGGTGGACAAAAGCAGCGTGTGGCCATTGCTGGCATTATTGCACTAAGGCCATCGATTGTTATTTTAGATGAGGCAACATCAATGCTTGATCCAGCTGGGCGTAAAGAAGTGTTGCAAACGATGCGTAAGTTAAAAGAAGAAGAAGGCATGACTGTCATCTCAATTACCCATGATCTTGAAGAAGCGGCACAGGCCGATCGCGTTGTGGTAATGAATGCAGGTGAAGTTATTGACGAGGGACTTCCTGTGGAAGTTTTTAAAAAAGGGGACATGCTCGAGGAAATCGGTTTAGATCTACCGTTTCCACTACAGGTGCAGCGAGCACTTAGTGAGAAAGGGTACGATTTCTCAAGGCTTACTTTATCTCAGGAGGAACTGGTGAACGAGCTATGGACATTACAATCAAAGAATTAGAGCATTCGTACAGTAAAGGAACACCATTTGAACGAAAAGCTCTTTCAAATATTAATTTATCGATTCCATCAGGCACGTTTCAAACGATTATTGGTCACACTGGTTCGGGAAAGTCGACGTTAATTCAGCATTTAAATGGACTTCTAAAACCAACGCGAGGAAGTATTCAAATTGGTGAGTTTTGCATACAAGCTGGTGTAAAAGAGAAACGTTTAAAAGCACTGAGAAAACATGTAGGGATCGTTTTTCAATATCCAGAGCATCAGCTATTTGAAGAAACCATTGAAAAAGATATTATTTTTGGGCCGCTTAACTTTGGTGTTTCAGAAGAAGAAGCAAAGAAGCGTGCAACAAGACTAATTCATCAAGTGGGACTTGATGAATCCTATCTTAGTCGCTCTCCCTTTGATTTAAGTGGGGGGCAAATGAGACGGGTTGCTATTGCTGGGGTACTAGCGATGAAACCATCCATTCTTATATTGGATGAGCCAACCGCTGGCCTTGATCCTCGCGGTAGACGTGAAATTATGGATCTCTTTTATCGTTTACATGAAGAAGAGGGGTTAACGACGATTCTTGTCACTCACAGCATGGAAGATGCAGCGCGTTTTTCGGATGATATTCTAATTATGAAAAAGGGTGGCATCGCCCTGCAAGGTGGGCCGGAGACTATTTTTTCAAATCCTGAAGCTTTAAAGAAACTAAGCCTTGATGTCCCAGAAACGGTACAGTTCATTCATCGCCTGGAAGAGCGTTTTACAAAAAATCTACCTCACAGTGTTTTTACACTTGATGCAGCGGTAGATGCAGCGTTATCGATTTTGCAGAAGGGAGAGGAGGATTCCTAATGCAAAATATCATTATTGGACAATACGTTCCGGGCCAATCCTTTATTCATAAACTTGATCCGAGAGCTAAGCTTTTAACTGCGTTTCTTTTTGTCATTATCGTCTTTTTAGCGAACAATTGGATTACCTATGCTTTGCTTGGTGCTTTTACCTTGTTGGCGATTTTTGTCTCTCGATTACCTCTTCGCTATATTTATAATGGTCTAAAGCCCATTTTGCTCGTTATCATCTTAACGTTTCTCCTTCATGTATTTTTAACGAAGGAAGGGCCATTGCTATTTGATTGGGGATTTCTTGAAGTATATGAAGGTGGAGTGAAGCAGGGGATTTTTATCTCGCTTCGTTTATTGTTTTTAATTATGATTACGTCTCTCTTAACGCTAACTACGACACCAATTGATATTACGGTAGGGATTGAAACGTTGCTTGGCCCAATGAAAAAAGTGGGCTTACCAGTTCATGAATTTGCCCTGATGATGTCGATCGCGCTTAGATTCATACCTACCCTTCTGGAAGAGACAGAGAAAATCATGAAAGCTCAATCTGCACGTGGTGCCCAATTCTCAAGCGGACCGATTAAAGAACGTTTGAAAAGCATCGTGCCACTTCTTGTACCGCTCTTTGTTAGTGCGTTTAAACGAGCAGAAGATCTTGCTATGGCGATGGAAGCGAGAGGTTACCGCGGCGGAGAGGGTAGAACGAGCATACGTTTACTAAAATGGTCTGGAAAAGATACTACACTATTTGTGATTCTTCTCCTGCTTTGTATTAGTTTACTACTGCTAAGAAGTTAGGGGAGAATGTGTGATGCAACGTATAAAAATGACGCTCACTTACGATGGGACGGCTTTTAATGGTTATCAGGTGCAACCAAATGGACGTACAGTTCAGGAGGAACTGCAGCGTGCCTTAAAGCAAATGCACAAAGGTGAAGCTGTCCAGGTTACTGGTTCTGGAAGAACAGACGCAAGGGTGCATGCATTTGGTCAGGTGATTCATTTTGATACAACACTATCGATTCCTCTTGAAAATTGGACGAAGGCGTTAAATGCGCAGCTTCCTGATGACGTGAGGGTTTTACATTCAGAAGCTGTATCAAGTGATTTTCATGCCAGATATGACGTTGTTCGAAAAACCTACCAGTATCGGGTGCACAATCTTGCAGCGGTTGACGTTTTTAGAAGAAACTATGCGGTGCATGAGCCACAGACGCTTGATATCATGGAGATGAAGCGTGCAGCTACTTATCTTAGTGGTGAGCATGACTTCACATCTTTTTGTGCCAGTAAGACAGATGTGAAGAATAAAGTGAGGACGATCTATCGAATTGAGATTGAGCAAGTGCAAGATGAACTTGTTTTTACGTTCGAAGGGAGCGGCTTTCTATATAATATGGTCCGCATTCTAATGGGCACGTTGTTTGAGGTTGGAAAAGGGCGCCGTTCAGCTGATGACATTCCGATGATCCTTGAAGCAAAGGACCGAAACAAGGCAGGAAAAACGGCTCCTCCACATGGACTCTATTTATGGAAAGTCTCATATTCTTAAAAAACGAAAGAAAGTTCTCAAACACTTGACATTTGTCTCCCAATATTATAAGATATTCTTTGGTATTTCTACATCCACTTGCCCCGGATTTAGAAATCTGACTGACAACTGACAATGAATATTCTGTGGTAGTTTTAAAATAAATTGGATTGATTTTAGGAGGGAAACTCATGCGTACAACATTTATGGCTAAAGGCCACGAAGTCGAGCGCAAATGGTACATCGTTGATGCTGAAGGTCAAACACTTGGCCGTCTTGCTAGTGAAGTAGCAGCGATCCTACGCGGTAAAAATAAAGTAACTTTCACACCTCACGTTGACACTGGTGATCATGTGATCATCCTTAACGCTGAGAAAATTGAACTAACTGGTAACAAACTTAATGACAAGATGTACTACCGTCATAGTGGACACCCAGGTGGTTTGAAATCAAGAAATGCTCTTGAAATGCGTACTAACCGTTCTGAGCAAATGCTTGAACTTGCAATCAAAGGTATGCTTCCAAAGAACAGCCTTGGTCGCCAAATGATTAAAAAGCTTCATGTATTCGCTGGTAGCGAGCACAATCACCAGGCTCAACAGCCTGAAAAATACGAACTAAGAGGATAATTAAAAGGAGGGAATCAACTTGGCACAAGTACAATACAACGGCACTGGCCGACGTAAACACTCTGTAGCACGCGTACGTTTACTTCCTGGTAACGGACGTATGGTTATTAACAACCGTGAGATCGATGACTATTTCGATCTAGAAACACTTAAGCTTATCTCTAAGCAACCACTAGTTGAAACTGGCACTGAAGGCACTTACGATATTTTCGTAAATGTTAGCGGTGGTGGATTCACTGGACAAGCAGGCGCGATCCGTCACGGTATCGCTCGTGCACTTCTACAAGCTGATCCGGAATCACGCGCAACACTTAAGAGCGCTGGCTTCCTAACTCGTGATGCTCGTATGAAAGAACGTAAAAAATACGGTCTTAAAGCAGCACGTCGTGCACCTCAGTTCTCAAAACGTTAATTTGTTTTATTCAAAACCTCTGGCTTCTAGCCAGAGGTTTTTTTTATGTTCTGCTTTATACATTGAGATTGGCGACTAGACATCTCTAAGACTGAAGGAATTACCAGTTCACATATCGCATACTCCATGACGCTTGAGTGAAACTAAAAACAAAACGAGTCGAGAGGATGGGTGAGATGGACAATGTGATTACCGTATTTAAAGAACGTCAGCGTCATAAGCGCCTTGAATTCGAACGAAGGGTTTTAATCGAAATATCTCTGAAAGAGTTATCTGATAACATTAGAGATATGTTTTCTCCATTTTTCTCTGAGGCTATTCTCTATAAAGGGGATGTCGAAAATGTTTGTATGGATATCGCGATCGAAGCCTATTTACTTGGCGCAGAGTATAGCAAATTTTCGTATTATGGAGAATCGATGTCAGTGGTGCATAAGCGTTGTTTTAAATTGGAGAAAGCGCTTATAGAGGCTCTCTTTGATTATTGGCTTTTTTGGAAAACGTCAGAGGGGTTTGAAGAGTCCTTACAAATTACGTGTGATGTATTTGTTTCGAATTGGTGGAAAGCGGGTTGTGAAAAAGGAATGATGAGACGTCGTCTTCGCTTGCAATAATCCATAAAATTTGAAGACTAATTCTTTCACCTGTCCCATATAGATAATGTAGGACAAAATAAGGGGCGGTGTTGGAAAAGAATGAAGAAGTGGTATAAGCGATTTGGCGTTGCCACTGGTATCATCGTGCTGCTATTTATTATTAATTACAAATTTGCGATTGATTCTTCATGGGATGCCTGGCATCTACCTTTATCAGGTCAGGTTATTGTGATTGATCCAGGTCACGGAGGCGCTGATGGAGGAGCGGTAGGTGATAATGTTGTTGAAAAAGACATTGCACTTAAAATATCTCTAAAGCTAAGGGATTATCTTCAGGAAGCAGGAGCACTTGTTATTATGACAAGAGAGACGGATACCGATTTAGCATCTGAAGGAACGAAAGGGCTAAGCAATCGAAAAGCTGAAGATTTAAGAAAACGTGTTGAACTTATTAACGAAGGAAGTCATCATCTTTTTATTAGTATTCATTTAAATGCGATTCCATCGTCTCAATGGAGTGGTGCGCAGACTTTTTATAATCCTGTAAATGAAGAAAGCGAGGCATTATCTCGTTTTATTCAAGATGAAATTAAGCGGAATTTAGAGAATACAAATAGACTAGCGAAGAATATGGACAGTGTCTATTTGCTTCGGGAGGCTGAAATTCCAGGATCTCTTGTTGAGGTAGGATTCCTTTCAAATCCCTCGGAGAGAGAACTATTGAATACGGATACCTACCAGAACAAAGTAGCCGCTTCAATTTATCAAGGGATTATTCGCTATGCGACAAACGAGTCAGTGCCAGAAGAATAAGCACTGACTCGTTTTAGTATTTAAAGTCCATGAATTTCACGTCAAGCACCGTAGTCAAAACTCTCTGAATGATATGTTATACTAGCAATGTAATCGAATTCAGAGAAGGTGGTGCCTCCATGTTAACGAAAGATCAGGTCGTTGAATTACTACAAAAGGTGCAAGATCCTATTTTACATAAAAGTATCACGATTCGTGATGTGAAAACGAAGGAAGGCTATGTCAGTGTAAAGGTAGCCCTAGCTCAAACAGAATCGGCTGAGCAAATGAAGGTACAGCAAGAGATTGTGAACACGTTAAAGGATGCTGGAGCGGAATCTGTTGGGTTACGATTTGAACAATTAGCAGACGAAGAACTTCCTGAGGGAACATCAGCTAATCCAGATCTTCCTCCGCTGCTTTCCCCGGAAAGTAAAACACAATTTATCGCGGTAGCAAGTGGTAAAGGTGGAGTTGGGAAATCAACGGTTACAGTAAACCTTGCAACGTCACTTGCCCGTCTCGGAAAAAAAGTTGGTATTATTGATGCGGATATTTACGGATTTAGCGTTCCAGATATGATGGGGATTGAAACGAGACCAAAAGTAGAAAATGAAAAAATCTATCCCGTTGAGCGTTTTGGCGTTAAAGTCATGTCGATGGCCTTCTTTGTAGAAGATAATGCTCCTGTTATCTGGCGGGGGCCGATGCTTGGGAAAATGCTAAATAACTTCTTTAGTGAAGTTGATTGGGGAGAATTAGATTACCTTCTACTTGATTTACCACCTGGAACAGGTGATGTGGCGCTGGATGTTCATACGATGCTTCCTGCTTCAAAAGAGATCATTGTAACAACACCGCATGCAACGGCTGCTTTCGTTGCAGCTCGAGCGGGTGCAATGGCGCTTAAGACGAAACATGAAGTCCTTGGCGTCGTGGAAAACATGTCTTATTTTGAAAGCAAAGTCACTGGCGAGAGAGAGTATGTATTTGGTCAGGGTGGCGGAGATAAGTT
>Ga0114955_1001635_pt1 | contig 10276 bp, 7 predicted proteins | sample Porto_5metaG_FD_87302 | JGI IMG/M metagenome (GOLD analysis project Ga0114955, IMG submission 87302) | Marine algal microbial communities from Porto, Portugal - Porto_5 metaG | ecosystem: Host-associated > Algae > Red algae > Unclassified | place: Portugal: Porto | collected 2015-02-02 | reverse complement strand
GGCTATTGGAGGGGGGCACCACAGGAGACGAGCTCTGGATGCTGCCATCTGATTGGCGCATTCTGTTTCACGCGGTGTGTTCACGCGAATAAGGCGTGAAAGCTGCTGCGCCTGTTTCCTTCACGCCCCCCTCGCGTGCCGACATCGGGACGAGCCCGACGCGGCGGCGGCGATCCAGACGCGCAAGGTCCCACCCGCAAAAAAACCCAAAGATGCACGCACCACGCACGGGAGAAACGGAACGGCCCTGTTTCCACATCGTCGGCTCTCATGCACACCCCATCGCTTTTCCATCGAATCCGGCTGATGCGCGTCCAGCCCATCTGAGCAAACTTTGGATGGGACCGGAGATGCATATCAGAGCCCTCATCCCAGCCATCGCTTCGATGGGTCCCTGAATTAGACCCGGCGATGGAGACATTCGCGGATAGGGGGCCACTGCGTTGCCAGCCGCCACTGCGGTGCTTCGACCGACCACTCAGGTGGCAGTCTGGGTCGCGTGTCTTAGGCTGAGGACAGGGAGCGCCCCGCTTCGCTTACGTGTTCCTGGCGGTAGCCAATCGGGTACCAGAATTGCCTTCGGACGGAAAAGGTGTGGGCTGGCCTACCAGCCAAACCCGGTGGGGGCTGCTCGCTGCCTGGCTCGCGGCCTGCAGCGCACGACCGACTCGGCACCGCTGCCCGCGTCGCGCCCTACTGCTGCCACCGCGTCGCCACCGCTGCCCGAGGTCCCCGGGAGGACCAGGCTGGTCTGCACTACAACGCGGTAACGTATGAAGCTGCCGCCACCCCCGCCACGGTGGCTATGGGGGGATCCGACGGGGTGGCTCACTGCCCTACTTCAGAGCGACCCCGCTGGTGGGGGGAGACGCGGCATCGACGTGGGGGACGCCCCCGTCCGGTGGCTCCCCGCCGTCCATCCACGTCGCGGCTGAGCCGGCGATGGTGGGGGGACATGACGGGCTGGGATACGCTGTGCTCTGACAGATCTCCACACGCCCACTTGCTGCTCGACCGTGCTTCTGCGTTGTTCTCTCACTGTCCTGAGCTCTTTATGTGCTGTTTACCGGTGGGATTAGAAGAGGAGAGCAATAACATCGTTTTATGGCCAAGGATAGAAGGGATTGACAAAGAAGCGGGCGGCACGACGATGAGCGGCTGTGCCGGGCACCGTCTTGGGGGTGGCAGCGATGCCGTATTCGCGCGTTATCTGCTCCTGGTCGGGCACTACGTGCTCAACCCGCAGAACATACATCAGCGGGACGGCGTGCAAAGCCGGCCACTCATCACCCAACTCCATCTCCCAACACAGCCGGACGCAGCCGCCGCCTACGAGGGGGCAGCCGGGGGTTGACTCGCACACGTCCATGCCCGCCAACACCACCACCTCCGTACTGCTCCCCCCCACCGAGCGCACAATCGATCGCGCCTCGCCGTAGCGGACAACACCGCGAGCGTCGCCAGGCAGCGAGTACGCAAAGCAGTCATACCACGGGAGGCCGCGATACACGGGGGCGGCGAGCAAGCGCTGCTGGGGGTGGCCGCCGTCGCAGCAGGGAAACCGAGGGGAGAAGGTGTACGAGTTGGCGGTGCGCACGGCGGTTGTGACAGCCGGCTGGCCCAACACAGAGCCGACAGCACTAAGCCCTGGCCGTGACGCCAACTCGGAAAGAGCAAGTGTCGACGCCCGTCTCGCCGCGCCGCCGGCTCTCACCGCTCCCGCGGCATCACCACCGACAGTCCCTGCCGGCGCCTTCGATTCGTCCTCGTCCCCCCCATCGTCGAACCAGTCGTCAAAATCAGCCGCCTCGCGCGCCATCCGCGCCTTGATCTCGAGTGAGCCTTGGCCGACCCGCAACAGCTGCGTGCGGAACGTGGCTTCGTCCCCGTTGGTGCGGCCATACCGCCTCTTCTCATGGCCGTGTAGAGCCTCATTGCCGCCGGTGTCGCCGTTGCTTATTGCCCCGTGCAGCTTAATGGCGGCTAGAACGTGCGCTAGAAGCTTGTGCACCTTGGTGCTGAACAACTTTCCAAGCACTGGCGTCAGGTAGTCCAGCACAAAGGTGCGCGCCAACGCCGCCACCTCCTCCGCCTCTGCCACAGTCATGGGTGGCCGGCAGTGGTACTTGCCGACGAGGCGGTCCACCAAGTGTGCATACCGCACAAACAGCTGCGTGACGGCGATCTTGTAGGGGGTGGTGCCAAACTTAGTCCGGTACAGCACCCAGTCAAAGTCCAGGTTTCTGGACACCGAGCGGATGTCCTCATCAACCGCCCCATCGCCCCCGTCATCTTCGCCCTGCTTCGTGCCGCGTGCGGTGGCGGGGGTGGTGGGATCGCTGTCGTCCGCCGAGGTGGCCGCGCTGCTGCCGCCGCCGCTCGTGTCGCTGCCTCCCGCCGATTGATTGCGGCAGCTGGCGTCCGATTGAAGCAGGGACTCGATAAGGTCGGCCACGTCCTGGTCGTCTTCGTCCGTCTCGGAGTGTTCCGAATCCGCGTCGACGCTCTCCGTCTGGGCGCGAGGCGCCCGCGCTGGCCGACTGCGAGAGGATTCAGGGTGTCGTCCCTTACGTCTTTCTGGTGTGGCGGCGGCTCTGGCCTTCTTTTTTGGTGGTGGTCGCCGCCGTGTGCCGGGACCGAACAGGCCAGCCACCAAAAAGGCCAAGATCCACACGCCAGCGCGTTGCTGCCGCCCTGTAAAGGTCGCCTGTTTGTCTTTCGGACCGACCAGGTAGCTAAAGAGGGGACAGAGCCAGAAGAGACAATAAACAGTGAAGGAAATGAATGAATACTCGTCAGTGACCGGCTGTGCAGGAGGCCAGGTGCGCGACAAAAGCCACTGTGCCAGGAATGGGGCCAGAAAATAGCACAAGAAAGAGTGACCCACGTACCCAGGAGGGATGAAAGACGCCAGGCTACGTCGACCCAGGAACTCGGTGCGCGTGTTTCCCGCCCGCGCCGTGGCGCTCTCGTCTTTGTACTCGGGATAAAACTCTTTGCAGACATGCGGAAACACGAGAATGAGGCGGTGGCACATCATTCTTGTGATTCCCAAATCCAGTACCTGCGAGCGGACAAGCAACGAAAAGCAACAGAAATGACAATCAGTCAGAGAATGTATAGGCGCGGGAACAATAACACGTAGGGAAGTCCGACGGCCCGCCACCAAATAGAATCACAAGACACACAAGCACAACATACGTGAAGGGGGTCAAAGGCAATCATCTTGTAGAGATGGTGGGGGGTGGTGCCGAGCCCGCCGAGCGCCGCCAGCGCGGGTACAAAGGCGTTAATGCTGCTCGCAGTCTCCAAGAGCACGCGTCGTTGGCGCTTGCGTGTGGTCCTGGAAAGCATCACCGTCTCCAAGTGGTGCTCGAGGCCTTTCACCACGTCTCGCTCCTCCGCATCGACGCCCTCCTCTGTGCAGGCGTCGTCGGCCAGCACGAGGCAAGAGGTGCAGGGGTGGGCACACTTGCCCGCCTTTAGGCAGAGGACGGCGCGCTCCTCGGGCCTGTCGCAGGCGTACAACAGCACGCGGAAGAATGCGAGGGTGCAGCCTCCGATGCGCTCGTCCAGCTTGTGGCCATTGTGGCTCGCGTCGATGGCGTCTCTGAACGCCAAGTAGAGTGTGCGCTGCAGGACGCCCCAGCGCCGGCCTTTCGCCTTCTCCTTGCCGCCGGGCTCCCTCAGCGTCCGCACCCAGGGAACGTAGGCGATGGTGTGCCAGTTCTCGTCACTCGTCACGTCGTTGACGATGCGGATTCTAATAGGATAGAGGTAATGGGCTGTGAACCACAGATAAAAAAGGCAGCACCCTGAAGGTCAATGGGATTGTGCGAGTATCAGGTTAGTACCAACACATTGAAAAGGAGGCTGTCAGACGAAATATTAGCAGCAGGTAAGGGTGGCACAGAGTACCAAGGCGCGTCAGGACCCGTAACCGAAGCGCACGGGAGGCTGCAGACAAGCTTACCACCCGACCACGATAGCAAACTTGCGTCACTGTACACATACACACCGAGCACAAACGCTCTTTCCGCGGTCACCGAGTCGACGGCATCCTGATGAGCTTTAAAGGCCTCCCCGTCGATTGGTGACTCGCGGCGGTCGCCAACGGCCACATCGTCGCGACGGAGCTGCACCTTGTTGGCGCAGCGGAGGGCATCCAGCGCCACCTGCAAGCCCGACCGGAAGAACGAGACGTACCGCACCCCGCCTTGCAGCATTGTACACTTTCTCCACCCGGCCGACAGTACCGCCTCGTCCAAGTCATCGCGGACGGCGTTGCGGAAGGCGTTGGCTGACGAGAAGTGGTTCTTGATTTTGTTGGGAACGGCAGGCGGCTGCGTCCCGTCCGCAGTCGACCCGTCCCACGCCGCAATCAGGTTGTACAGCTTGGTCTGGAAAGCGGTAGACAAGCCGCTGCCGTTGGCGTCGTGCACAAACTCCTGCACTAGCCGCAGCGCCGGCGTGTTGAACTTGCCAGGCTTGCAATGCGGCCGCGCCTCGACGGCCGGGGAGCAACGCTTGATGTCTCCGATGCGCTCGTACTCGGCGCGGGCCTCAGTGGACACCGACGAGAAGACATGGGCGACACCGCCTGGTGCCTTTGCGGCGCGACCGCTCGGTGGTGGCTTGGCGGCACCGCTCGGGGCGTCCGGGTCCGTCTGCGACGCTTTCTCTGCCGCCAGGTCGGCCAGTTGCAGGAGCAGCGCGTCGGCGTTCGTGTCGTAGAGCCCGGTAGTCTCGGGGGTGACGTGGGAGAGCCCAACCGCGCCCGCCGTGTCCGTGCCTGTCGCAGGCTCCCCGTGGATTGTCGCGTTCAACACGGGGGGGGGGGGCAGCGGGGGGCCAGGGGCGACGGCCGGCGCGGCGGGGGGGGCGCCAGCGGCACCCAACAAAGGGTCAGGTCCTTTTTGCTGCGGGGGGAGCCGCCTGTTGGCGTTGCGGCCAAGGTGGCGGTGCCGCACCAGCGTGTGTCGCCGCAGCGCGGCGGGGTTGCCCTTGGTGACCCCGCACTCGCTGCAAGTCGAAGGCCCGTATGTCCACCCCATCATGAGTGGCTCGACACAGCCTTCGCTCAGAGCAGGACGCGCAGCAGGCGTCGTCCACCGCCGCCACGCAGACAATGAGGAGGCACCCGTGCGAGGGAACGAGGGGACCACCACCTTTGCAGGGGTCACAAGGCGCGTTGCCGCTTGTTGTGGTCGCCTGAAATGGGGGGAGGTCGCAATTCATGCACGCAAGCAGCCGGAGGGGTAGCGAGGTAGACAGGAGGAGAAGGCAAGGCCTAGGGAGCTCACGTCCAGTTGGGTTAGACACGGTGCAATGAGCGGTCGTGGGCTGCGGGGTGCGGACGATGTGGACCGTTCGCTGCAGCCACCAGCGTCAACACCGAGACGGCGGGGTGTGTGTGCATCTGAAACCCACAGGTGGGCGCGTCGGGCCGGATAAAAGAAGATACTTACCTCTCCAGCCAGGGCTTCCAGGGTGCACGAAGGCAAAAGGGACACATATCGTGTGGTCGACGTCCACACGTTGGGGGGATAGGCACCCCACAGACAGATAGGTAGGAACCCCAGGAGCAGGGAGCGTCAGCCCCAGATTACAGAAAGCGAGAAAAGACGGACTGAGGCCCAGCGGGGTGGCACGGCGCCCCCCCCCCAACGGCGGCAAGGGAAACGGGTGCCCCGCAGTTGGCGGTCGCACGTAAGGCGGTAGCCAGGTCGCCGCAAAACGGCACCAAGAGAAACTGGAAACGGCCGGGAACCACAGCCGAGGCTCAACGAAAGCACCCGGGTCGTCAGAAGCGCCTGCTCGTCACGGTCAGAGAGTCTCGTTGGTCGCTGGCGGGGTGTTTCTGTGGCTGGCAGCGGCCGGTCAACCAAGAATTTCCGACCACTAGGCAAGCCTTACGGCCATGTTCCGACCGCACGTTGGAAGAAACTGATTAGTTATGGTACAGTACCTGGAGAATTAACCAAGATAATGATTGGTTCTGATTGGCATTCACGGTTCAGGCGACGAGGACCAATCAATGCGTTCCTGGTGTGACTGGATGGAGCATCTTCTGCCAATCATTAGAGCTTCTGCTCTTTGACGGATCGACTTGTTCACAACTAGGCCGAGTTCCATCGGCAGCAGGGCGAATTTGTTTAATGCCGTTTCGTGTGGCGCACAGTTGATCCGGGCATTGCGCCAGAGATCAGCCTGGACGTAGTTGGAGATCCGTGGGCTTCGTCCCTCCGTCCGTTGCGCGACCAGTCTGCTCCACAGGCTGCCGTTGCCCACCGTTTTTCCGCTGCTGTGTCCTTTTCGCTACTCTCCGAGGGGATCTCTTCTGCCTCTGCGAGTACGTCTCAGCAGCCCCGCACAAGCCTATGGGGGCGGGCATTGGGCCATATCCATGGGCGGGGGCGTGGTGCCGACCTCCCACTACCGGCGTGGCACCGCACACGCCTCGCCCCTGCCGCCGAGTCAATATCTGTACGTCTGGTTGACACTGTTTGTTGTCTTGACGCTGCCCCCCCCCCGCCTCCCCGCCTGCAAATCGGCGGCTCTTGGTTCATATCTTCCCGCTTCACGATTTTCTCTGCGCCGTCGTCTCTGTCCGCCTGCCCGATCCGACCCTCACGACCAATCTCTTTTCCTGTACCTACCTTGTACTGAGTGTGGAGATACTCCGTTACCCCTCCTCCCCTAGCCCCCATCCGGCGGTGCAGATCGGTTGCCCCCCCTCGGCCCGCCTTAGACAATATCTTCCCTGCGGTGCCTCGTCCAGACCGCCGCCCTACTTTCCCGGGCAGATGGTGCACCCGCGGGCGGGTGGCCGCCAAAAAAGCGATCGCTGCCGGTCCTTTTTGTGGGTACGTGCCTTCGCCATCTGGCTGTCTGACCGTGTGTGGGCGGGGTGGATATGTTCTCCAGGCAGTTGCTTGATTTTTTATCGCGCCGCCGCCGAGCTCACTACAGCAGTGCCGTTGTCTTACACGCGCTGCAGGCCGCCTCCCCTGTTGACGGTCTTCGCCGGTGGTCCGCGGCGGTCGTCGGCCGGTGCTCAGACAGTATAAAGCTGTCGGGTCCCGTCGGTTTCCTGATCCTTACTGAGCGACCAACTCACCAACGCCTGTCCACCGCCTTCGCTCCCACCTCACCTCCTCTCCTGGCTTTCCCTGACCTCCTGCCCCTCACTGCCCACTCCTTGCACACGCCGCCACCCTCGCCAATGGACGCTCCCACCTCGGACGATCGTGCTCGCAAGATGGAGATGCGTCAAGAGGCGGCCGCTGTCGCTGCCGCATCCGCCGCTGGCACCATTGACGAAGGCAACGCCAGCACGACGGCGTCGGACGCCGCCAGCATTATGCTGTCGCTTGCCATGGGTCCCTTGGACGCAGGGTACAAGGAGAGCACGGACGGGTCGTTGTCGGCCGTGCCGCGCGCCGGCACCCCGGTGACGCCGAAGGCGCGCCGCAAGGGCAAGGGGCGGGCGGCCAACCTGGGCCCGTCGTTTGGCATGCGCAAGGGGCGAGGCTCGACGTCCGCGTCGCCCGTCAACGTCGTGGTGGCAGCGACTGCTGTGTCGCCGGGGTCGGCGGTAGGGTCTGCTGCGTCTGCGGGCGCAAGCGCTTCGCAGTCACTAGCTCCACGCCCTCCGACCTTCCCGACGGGCTTGACGCCACAGTTGCGTGGCTCCGCCACCAATACGGTCGCCACCAGTGGCGAAGAAATGGTCAACGGCGTCACCGGGACGGCGTCGTCATCCGCCGCGGTCCCTCCTTTGGCAGCGCGCGGGGCCAGTGTGGCAGGATTCGTCGTGCGCTCCTCTCCCAAGAGCAAGGCGGCTGCCGAGCCGCGCTTCTCCGCCCGCGCGACGGGGGCGATCACTACCGCCTCACCTGTTGTCGGCGGCATCCGCCGTCGCACACACCGCATTCCGGCGGCGCGCCTGGCGCGCCAGCTGCAGGCGGCGGGTGCGACGGCGGCGGCCATGCGCCTGCACGTGGCCAGCGATAGCATCGACGGCCGTCTCACCCGCTCCCCGAGCACTCCGTGCTCCCCGGCGACCGAGGCCGGCCCCTTCTCGTCACCGGCGTCTCCATCCCCTGCTCTGGCGGCGGAGCCCACGGAACCAGCTGACCGGGCGGTGCCGGTGGCGTCGCCTGTGGTGGGCGCCCCCAACGCTGCAACGGTCGACATGAACGTTGAGAGCCGCGGTGACGGCGCCACTCGGGGCGGCGGCGGCGTGGTAGAGGAGTGCGATGGCACCGAGGTTGTTGACGGTGGCGACGCCACCGAGGTGGTCGGCGGTGGCGAGGCCACCGGCGTGGTCAGCGGCAGTGAGGCCACCGGGGGCAACCTGGACGGACCTTCGTTTTTTGGCCACGCCGCTCGGGGTGGGGCGGCTAGTGGCGCCATCCTCGCAAAGTTCTCGGAACCGAGCCTGGCTCCCACCTCTGGCGCGCCCGGGTGTGTGGTGGGCGCGACCAGCGCGAACCCGACGCCGGCTTTGACTCATGCGGAGCCTCCGGCGGCCACCACCAGCGCGTCGCCGACGCCGCTGTCTCCCACGCGGCCGCTAACCTGGCGGTCGACGCGACAGATTCCCTTGCCCACGATCGAGTACCCGCTGTCAACGACGCCCATCCCGACGGTCGCCTCCGCAAGCGCCGACGCCGGCGTGGGGCAGCTCAACAGCAAGGCGGCCAAGGTGCTGCAGAACGCCGTCACTGTGTCGACAGCGAACATGCGCGTCGACCTGGCGGCCTTGTGTGCGCGCACCAACGACACAGCCGCACGCATGCAGCAGCTGGCAACCAAGGTGGACACGTGTGCCAACCTGACCCAGCACACGCTTGTCGCCGTACGAAAGATCGAGGCGGCCGTCAAGTTGGCCATGGAGGACGTCGTCAAAAAGGGCGCCTGTCCTCCGAAGGAGAGTGAGGAAGTTCAGGCGCAGCGCGCCGAGACCCTGCTGGAAGACGTCAAGGTAAGTCATTCCATGACCTATCGCTATGTCCTGGCCCGCTTTTTGTGCAGCTCACTGTTTTCCGTGCTTGGCGTCTCGTTTCCCTCCCAAGAGGTGAACTGACTTCCCCGACTGGCGCGCTTTGCTCTTTTTATCGATTGTTCTTGTGGTGATGACATGGTCTTTGCGCTCCCTGCAGAAGGCCTACCGCGACGGGCTGGTCAACCAGTTTGCCACCGCCGTGGAGACGGTCGCCGTTTTCGCCAACTGCGATGACAACTGGGACACGGTGGTCGCTGCTGCCGACTCGTGCACGAAGCAGGGCACGGCCAAAGCGGAGGAGTGGCTGAACTCCTTCATCCGCCGCACCAGCCGCCGGAACAGCTCAATCTTTGTCAACGTGCGGATCTCCATGCTCATCCTCCGCGTCAAGCCGCACCTCCACCAGACGTGGACCGACCTCATCGTGAGCACCTTCTTCTCCGCCCTCGGCCTGGACGCCAAGAACTTGGAAGAGACGGTAGCCAAGGGGCTGTTGCGCAACAACGCATACTACATGACCGACCGTGGGCGCGACGCCTGCCTGGATGCCCTCGCCGCCCTCTTCCGCATTGTCGGCGCGTCGAACCGCGTGACCGACCCGGCCAACCCCACTGACGGGCGCTCTATCCGTGCTACGCTCGGTCACTTTGCTTTTGTTTCGACCAAGGTGCGCAACGTCCTCGAGCTGGCGGCCGGGGAGCGTGCGACGTCTCGCGCCGGGGGCGTGGGAGATGGGCACTTTCCCATGTGGGTGGCCGAGGTGCGGCGCATGGACTCAGTGTTCCCCTCGGACGGGGCGCTGGAACGGGGCCTGCAGCTGATCGACGGCGCGGCGCTCGGGCGCGGCCTGCCGCAGTACTAGCCCATGTGCATTGACCGTGTGTGCTGGGGTGCTGCTTTCTGTCGGGGTTAGTTTGCTCAATAGAATCATTCGTTGCCTCTTCTTCATAGCCCCAGCAGCCGTCCACGCCCACCGCCGCCCCCGGCCCCGTAGCGACGCCGCGACCAGCCGCCCGAGAAACCGGCAGCTGCTGGCTATCGCCCGCCCCAGTCTGTGCGCCGTCGTGATCCGAGTCTCGAGTGCAGCGTGGGAGGAGATTCGATCTCCTATTTAGGTTAATTCAGCCTCCATCTGCACCGCATCGCTCCAACCCGCATCCCAGCAACCATCGCAACCGCAACGGTATGAGAGTCTGATGGGGCCGGAAACCAGATCAAGCCCGAATCGGATTTCGCGATTTGATGGGGACCGACAACAAGCCGACG
>Ga0114955_1001633_pt1 | contig 10285 bp, 10 predicted proteins | sample Porto_5metaG_FD_87302 | JGI IMG/M metagenome (GOLD analysis project Ga0114955, IMG submission 87302) | Marine algal microbial communities from Porto, Portugal - Porto_5 metaG | ecosystem: Host-associated > Algae > Red algae > Unclassified | place: Portugal: Porto | collected 2015-02-02 | reverse complement strand
GTGAGCGAAGAAAGCGTTTGCGAGGAGCTGAGGATCGTCTGGCGAGACACAGTGCCCGAACTTTAACGCCTCGCGGAGCCCTTTCTTGCCCTGTCAGAGTCCTGGGGCAGCCTTGCACGGCCGAGCGGTGCCAGCCAATCAGCTGTCGAGTTGCGTTGCAAGATTGCCGGCGATCCGCACAAGGCCTGGCGTCCGGATCAACCTCGGACGCCGAGGCCGGTCTGCCGCTGTCCTCACCATCCAGTGCTGACAGTGATCTCGCCTGCGTGCACCAGGGGCGAGGCCCCTTCTGATTTCGTCGACTGACGACTGTCGCTCCCGAATTCGTGAAATTGCATCATTATTGCTGATCCCCGAATTTTGTCCAGGTGGACCGAGACTGAGTTGGGGACCGACTCTCTCCACCATTCAGATGCGCCCCTGGGACTGACTTGGAGCTTCTGAGTGCTTACAAGTGCCCATACGGCCGGGAAAGCGACATCAGCTCCTCTTCCTTTCTGCCGTTCTGGCAAGGAAACAGTAGAAAATCTCAAGATCTCGCATGGGCAGCTTGCTCCGCGCCAAGAAAAGCGGATCAAGCGGCGACAAACAGTGAGTTCTGCTGGGTGCCAGGTCCTTGTACCGAATGCGGGCTTTCTATTGGCTTCGATGTCCTCTTACTGTCGTTTTAGACCAATAGAATGCTCTTATTAACAGTCAGTCTCTGTCCTTGTCCCCCAGGACAAAATTCGGGCATCAGCAATACATTGATACACTAGCCTGGGACTTGGTCATGTGAGCTTTATTCTCGTTGTATTAGCCGTTGGACATGCCATCCGAACCGAATAATTGTGTCGCCAGATCCCCGACCGGCCATTCCAAGTCGTAGGCTGTGGTTTCGATGGGGCACCACACTGTGTCGCTCCCAAATCGCCTGAAAGTAACCAAAGAAGCGCGATGGCAGAACCGCCGAAGATGGTGGACCGCTTCTCCGAGTTGACCCGCGTGGTGGCACTCCCGCGGGAAAACGCGGAAACCGTAGCTTCGGCGTTCTGTGACACCTGGGTGGCATTCTACGGTCCCCCGGACACTCTCCTAACGGACAATGGGCCCCAATTGACCTCCACGCTCTTCCAGGGGGTCTGTCGGCTGATGGGAATTTCCCACCTGTTCTCCACGACCTACCATCCCCAGACGCAAGGACAAGTCGAACGGTACGACAGAACCATCGTGGCCAAACTCAAGGCGTACGTCAACGACCAGCAAGACACGTGGGACGAGCTGGTTTCTGTCCGAACGTTGGCCTACAACTTACAGACACAACAGAGCACCGGGGAAACCTCACTTGAGTTCGTTGTACCTAAGAGAGTACGGAATTCGGCCCTCGAGCGCCTCCTCAAGGACCCGTACCCGCAGACAGTCCCAAGGACGGCCCGTGAGGCGAGGGAACAACAACAATCCCACCTAGGGAACCTCATCACGCAGGTCCGAGCCGCCCTTGCCACGGCCCAACGACGGTACGACCGGAGCTTCGATAAGCGAGTCCGGCCGGTCCACAAGGCCCTCAAGATCGGTGATTGGGTCTTCGTGGACGCACACGACACGGACAGACGCAAGTTGGACCACAAAGTGGTCGGCCCGTTTGAGATTGTCCCCACGGATGGGCACACCTACACGGTCCTCGTGGATGGGCTGCCGGACCCGGTGAGGAGCTACCACGTGCCCTGGCCGTCTCCCCCGAAGGGACAAGAACCGAAAGTGGGCGGATGGACAGTCCCTGATGCGGTCGTCCCGGACGGAAATGGACCAGACGGTCCAGCGTTCGTGTGGGACCGCTTCCTCACCCACGAGGTTGACGACGACGGAGACCTATGGCTGAAGGTCCGTTGGTAGAGCTAGGTGCCCAAGGAGGACACCTGGGAGCGCGCACGCGCGGTCGATCCACGCAAGGTCCGCCCGTAGTTCCGGCGCAAGCGTCTCCAAGACCCTAGTAGACTGGCGGCCTTCCTGAGTTGGCGACCCGTCCGAGGCCCCTTCGGCTAAGTCCCAGAGCGGCTTCTTCGTCCCCAAGATGGGCCATCTTCTGTTGATCCGCCGGGCTTCTCCCTGCCGCCCCTCCGTGTGTCTCCCTTGGCCGGCTGGCGGCGGTCGGACCCGGTCAATTCCATACAGGACGGCGCGCATCGGCTCGACACACGCGAGTCTCGTGACCGACGAAACGGGCGTAACGGTCGGCCGTTCCATGTAACGGGCCTCTCGAGACTCAATTGTTTGGGTCTCGATACTCCGCGCAGTCTTAAGACAGACTCCTTCAATGTCTACGGAGTGGCAGTGCAAGCAATCAGAACGGTTTTAAGACTACATGGAAAGGCACCAACGCAAGAAAAACCCTTGCTACACGACGGACACCCCGGTCAGCGTCACGGACGGTCTCCCAGAAGGACGAGCCCCCGGCCGAGAAACGCTGCGCTGGCACACCCTGACCCGAACACGTCCGGTCCTCCCTCAAGCGCACCTGTCCACGAGGGTACATGTCCCGGGTAGACCCTTGGCAGCTAGTCCCACGGGCGTCTGAGGTATGGCGGGGACAGCACGATGAACTCACACGCCGGCGTAATGTAGGACGACGCCATCATCTCCACCCGACGTTGGCCGTAGGTCCACATGTTGCCGACCTTGAAGGGACGCCGGGCTACCGTGATGGTGTCCGAAAGACGTTCCACCGCGGGCACCAACGTGTCCGGAAAGAGTCGCAACTGCGTCAAGAGGTCGTTCCCGGCGGCTCGTACATCCAGGTCCCGGCAGAGGGTGTAGGCCCGCATGCTCTGGGTCCACTCGCTCGTCTCCTCCCGCGGCCAAGCTGCCGCACTGCCGGCGACGTTGGAAACTCTCCCCGACGACGTTGTTGTACCGCTGGTCTCCGCCGAGGTCGGCCGCCATCGTGGTGGACAGGGCGAACGCGACAGGACGACAACGCGCGGCCGGCAGGCCCACCCCACGACAAGATCGACGGACAAGCGACCGGGGGAGGGGGGTGGGAGGGCAACCTACGAGGTCCAACATGCGGCGGATGCGGGCGGGGGATGGTGGAAGACGGGCACCGAGGCGGACAACACCCGCCGGGATGCCGCTGATGTACTTCTGATGACGTCCCACCCGGTGGACCGGCGATGCGACGGCCCGCGCTGGCCCCGCGTACTGAGGACTAGCAGGCCGCGCCCCGCACCACCTGGTGGCGCCTACCCACTCGGTCGTGCGGCCCCTCCTCCCAGCCGCGCTGACACTGTGCGACGGGGCCGGCGGGGCCGCTTGGCCTTGATGTGGGGGCCGTGTGGCGGTTGGGTCCCTCCGGTGGCGGGCCGGCCTGGGCGGTGGTGAACGTGGCCGGCGGATCGGCCTGATGGTGGCTGGACGCCTTTCGTGGGCCCAACGTTGGCCTCGCCCCACGCCCGGTTCGGGGCTGTGATTGTCGGCGGTCGTGCCCAGGGTGACTCTTTTTGACTCCTTATAGGCGACACAATGGCGACACAAGACGACAACGTGTCGCCGTGGGAGCTCTTAAGGGGAGGTCTCGGCCTCCCCATCGTGTTCAGAAGAAAATCCAACCGTGCCTTGGGTCTCTTGCTCCCTCGGGACTCTGCCGTTATTCCTTTGTCTCCCTCTTTGGGACGGGCGTGGACTGCACTTTTCCCTTGCCGGTTTCTTCTGGGCCTCCCCCCTTTGGGCGCCATGGGTTGTTGATTTCCTCTTCGGACTTACGAGAGAAAACCGCTACACGCGCCTTCGTCTTCCCCCGTCGTCGTCGGCGGGCGCTGTGACGCCGACGGGGCGCGGTCTTCTCGTCGTCCGATTCGCGCTGCGACGACGGCGGCGCGGGCTCGGCGAGGCGCGCTTCCCAGCTGGCGTAGGGGTACGTCGGGGGCCGCAACGGCCTCGGAGTGAGAGCGCGCTGCCCCAGGCGGGCGGCGGCGGCGGCGGAATCGACGGGGTGCTTCCGCTGGCGCGGTGCTATCGCGCCGCCGGAACAAGGGCGGCGCAATCGGCGGCCGTCTTTCCCTGGGGGCGTGGGGCGGATCCCTCGTCTTCTTAAGCAGCGGCCGGGCAATGTTTGCCTATGTCGTCGTGGGGGTTCCCGTCGTCGGTCTCTGATGCCGGTGGCCTTGACATGTAGTCCACAGCTTGGCCTGTTCTCCTGCGCAGCGGGATCCTCGGCGACCGCACCGTCTGGGGCGGTTCTCCGGGTCCCCTGTGTTGAGCTTCGATGCGCTGTGGGCGGTCTCCGTCGTGCGGCGCCGACGCCGCAGTCTCAGATGGGGGAGATATAGTACTACGCCAGAGGGGCTGTACTGGTGGCTGTGGGCGCTGGTGCGCGGAAGCCGGCTGGTCGGTGGTGGGTCGCCTTTGTGGCGTGCCGCTGCGGCTTGTGAGCGCTTTCGGCGCATGGGCCCGGGTGAGCTCGTCGTCAAGTCATGTGCTGACAGCGGGGCGGGTCAATCCAGATTTGGGAGTGTCATGCATTGGAGGGAATTATCTGCATCGTAGATATTTGGCAGCGCAGGACCGGATCAACTAGTGGCCCCTGTCCCCGCGCAGCGGATTCCGTCCTTTTAGGACGAAAGACGACGACGGTGGGAGGCACCGTCGTCGCCGGCAAGTAAACCGTGCCTGTTTGTCTTGGCATTTCAGTAGGCCTGACTTCCTGGACCTCTATTCCCATAGCGGGGGACGCACGAGCGGCTAGGACGGCCGGTACTACCCTCCTCTCCGAGGTGATCGCGATTCATTGTACTGCATCATGGTTAGGGGTGCGAGAAAGGCCAGAGAGAGCTTGGTCCGCAGGAAAGGCCTTGCTCACGTCCACCGCCACCCCTGGTAGCGTTTAGCTTTGGGTGGCGTGGATTGTGGACGCCCAGGCGAGCACCAGAAGAACTTGCGTCCGTGTTGCCACTTTCTTCCAGCCGTCCAATGCGACGGTGTGTGCTGTTTCAGGCAGCACAACGACCGTCTTGGTGTCCCCACCAGCCAAAGAGAAGCGCACGCGCGGAAGCAAACGAGCACCCACGCGAGCGAAAGACATAACGCCCCCACGAGAGCCACATGGCACTCCTTGCGATGCCAGACATCCAGCCGGCACCGCCACCATGGCCCCAACCCTCAAATATAGCACGCGCACGTACTTGACTGACTTTTATAACAGCGACGACGCCCAGTAGTGGGTGAGGTAGTGAGCAAGCGCCTTGTCCACCGCCTGAAACCGTGAAGGCACCGGGTGCAACCCGATTCACCAGAATATCTCGTGAGCGCATTTGGTGAACCCAATTCAGCCAATCAGAAGCCCGAACGGATTATCCCCAGCGCCCCCTGTGACCCCCCTGCGTGTGGCCGATTGCAGGCCAGCTGTCCGTCACCTCAGCGACCGATCGTGCCTCCAATCTATATAACGGTCGATCGTCCGTCGTTGACACCAGTGTCGATCAGACATCAGCAAGACACTCGACATTGACACATTCCTGGTCCCTAGATCCTCGTCGCATATCTCGAGCTGCCCACTGGCAGGAACGAGGATGACAACAAAGAGAGCGGGTAAAGGGGTGGCCGACAGTACCCGTGCCACGCCCGTCGTCCCCGCGGCAGTCTGCCCCGTCGACGGTCGCGCCGCGGCGCGCCGCCGCACGCGGCCGCGCGCCGCGGCGCGCCGCTGCGCGTCGCCGACGTGCGTCCCCCACCTCCTTCACTGGGCTCGCTGCTGCCCCTGTTTGAGCTTCACTCTTGGGTGCGTCACTGCTTCTGGTTGTCCCTGTGCGACTGCCCTGATCGCTGGCCGCCGCCGCGCTTTCCCCCCTCCTCCATTGTTCTTGCCGCCCCCCCCCTCCCCCTCCGCCCCACCGGCTGTGCTTTGATACATGGCAATTGTGCTACTTTTTCCTTTTGTCCGCTCCCCCAATTGCGGTCCTATTGCGCCGGGCTGCTCCAGCGTGGTGGATCAGGCGGTTTTGTCGGTGTGCGCGCATGCTGCTCGTGCGCCGCGGTTAACAGGAGCTATGTGCCTGCTTCATCTGGTGAGTGGCGCTCTCGGCGCTTCCTTGGAGCTATTGGCGTCGGGAGGCGCCCGTGGAGCCCCGTACAGCCAAAGAGGTTCGCACGTTGCGACCGGCGTCGAAAGCACCGCTGCTTACGGCGTGTGCTCGGGTACGTGCCGGTGTCCGTGTCGCGGAAGCGAGGTGCGACGGGGCACATCAACCGGTGCGATCCCGACGCTCTTAGACGTTGTGTGCGGCGATTTTCTGGCGCTCCCACCGATCTGCTAGTCGACGGCTTTGAGTTTGTTTCCCTGGCGTCTTTTCACGGAGGTTGCAGAGCTGGAGCGGGGGTGGGTGTGCGGGACGTGGTGGGTTGGAGAGGGATGCGGTGTGGCAGAGCTTCTGTGAGAGCGCGCCCGCGGCCGCCCCATCTGCCGAGATGGCAGACCGCGGACCATCCTTCCCGGCTCCCGTCAAGGTCCTATTTGCGGGAAGCATGGAGACAGCTCGAGCCGTCTCGGCTCGGGTCTCCTCTTTGCCTCCCAACCATGGTCTACCAAAGGTGCTCCGTGTTGGTGCGCCTGGATCGTGGTGCACCCCCGTTAGGTCGCAGGCGAGCACGCGTTTGGCGCAAGTGACTCCTCGTCAAGACGGCTCAACGCGGATTTGGAGTGCAAGCCGCGGGAGCCGCCCTCGACGGCGGGGATGTGCCGCCGCCGAACGGGGCGCAGATCGTGCTGGGGAGCAGGGCGAACAACGTGACGGCGGCGGCGGATTGGGGGACGACGATGTCGCCCGTCTGCTACCTCCCGCTCCGCGTCCAAGTCGGGTGAAGAGCAAAGTGCTGGTCAACGATTACGACAACGACGTCCTCGCCGCGTGCCTCCGCCGCGCCTGTGGCGTACCGGTGTCGGAGTCGATGAGCATCCGCCGCTCCCTCGTATCGGCCAAGATCGTGGGGGACGTGGCGTCCCGCTCGCGAGCAATTGTTCTCCGCGTTGGCTTCGGCAAGAACGACATTGCCATCATTCGGGTGTCCTCCCGCAGGGGCCTGCTGTGCTCCTGCTTCTCCGGGACGCAGAACGCCCTCTTCCTCTCGACCTCATCGAGGAGCACCAAGTTCCGACACACTCATCAGTTGCAGTCGGACCACACGACGGCGGGCATCATCGTCCACAAATATCGGTCGCGCATGCGGCTGCAAGCAGACGCACATAGCTTTTCCGCCTGCTCCGCCTACAGCGGGGCATTGGTGTGGACCGTCCTCTACCGGTCGGTCTTCTCGGTGGTGTCTGTCACGGCGGGGAACGTCGCAACATGCACTGCGCCCGGCTGCCGCCGCTTCCGCGGCAGGTGCGGACATGTACAAGCTGCCCGCGACCACTTCAGTCACCTCGGCATGACTGGCCTTACCGGCCTTGCTCCGGGCGTCGAGGTTGAGGCCAAGAAGGAACCCTTTGATAGAGCCCGTGCCGTGCATCTGAAGAGCTCGGACGAGGACGAGGGAGTAGAGAAGCTGCCGTCGGAAACACTGCGAGTGGATGGCGACTCGGACCCGACAGCGCTTGGTGCGCGCCACAAGCGCAACATGTTGCCGTGTGCCGGCGAGATCCGTCACGGCGAGACGTGGAATCGAACGGCGGATTGGGTGCTTCTAATCAACAAGGGCGGCACGTTTGGGGATGCGAGGTCGAGTGAGGACGTCAAGCTGATGCAAGCGTTGATTGATTCGGCCACCAGACGCGACATCATTATCGACACGGACAAGACGCTCGTTCATTCGGCGTGCGGCAGCTGTGGGCGGCGTCGGGAAGACCGGCACGAGGTTGTGGAGGAGCCTGCTCTCCTACACACGCACCATCCGACGGCTCCTGCCATCAAGGTATGCTGAGTGGCTGCACTCCATTGTCTGCCAGTTGGCGATGTTTGTGTGCATCTGTTTGATCTGGGCCGCCGTGCATTGCCTGTGTGCGGCAACGCTCTGTCTTGATATTTGGTTCTCACTTCTCCGTCGTGCTATCCTTCTTTCTTCGCTGCTGTTGTTCTTTTCTTTGTGTTTTCTTGTCACCATCAGGTTACAGTTGGCCGATGGGTTCGTGACGCTCCAACCTGTGGCCAAGTCTTCGAGTATGACAGCTACGCGGATTCTATCTTCAGCTTTCAACGCCGGAACCGCCAGCGACAATGGCTCCTCTACACACGAGGCATCATCGAAAAAATCTTATGCTTTATCATCAACGGGCGCACCATGTACACCGCGGCAACTCGGCACCTGTCGGCAGATGTGTTGTCGTTTTCGCTGCGGCGACAAGACGTCGTAAAGCTGGGAACCGCGGCGATTAAGTCGTATGTCATCCCTGCGGAGACCGCGCACTGCCCAATATGCGGTCCCAACCCGGACTGCATTTTTATTGACGCTCAAGCGCTTGGGTGCACAGATCCCAGAGACGTACAGCCCATCCGCCCGGCTGAGAACTGCCCCGTCCTCAACATCCCTGCGCCAAGGCTGGGCGTTCAGCCAGACGCCGCATTGCGAGCAGCGGTTGAGAAGATCCTTTCCTCTTCCACCGCCGTGACGGCGGCACAAGAGAGGCTGCGGAGGGATTGGCGTGACTCCTCTGTCCCCGTCGGTCGACCATCCCACAGTGCCGGTGGCGCCGCCGCCTTTTCCCGCTTCTTCCCGCTGGGTCAAGCGGTACCGCCGGTTGCACGCAAGACGGCGGGTGGCCGGTTGCCAGGCAATGGGGTGGCTGTTGCCGCAGGGGATTCTCAGACGGTGCCCGTATCTAAGACAACCCCTGCTACAGCAAGCGGTGCGACGGCTGCGGATGATGCGGCCGCCATGTCGGTTCCTGGCGAGTCCTCAGCCACTGCTGCATCTGCGGCGACCGGGGTTGTCGGTGAAGTACATAGCGCGGCGGGCATGGGGGCCGTCACAAGCGCCCCAAGCTCCGCTGCGCCATCTCGTACGGCCGCACGCAAGGGTAAGCGCAAGGCTGGCAGAGCCGGCTGTAACAGCACGCTGCAGAACGCTCTGAGACGAGACGGCTACGGCAACTTCGTACTCGGCGGGAAGGGCAAGGTTGAGCGGCAGACGGACACGTGGCGGGACCGCACAGGTCTCTTTGCACCCAACTTTCGGCGGTACCCCCGGTCCGACAATGGGATGTGGACGTTTGTGCCCCCTTTCCTGCAAGCCCTGCTGACCGAGTCGGTGGCCGGCATGTTCCAAAGCCATGATGAGAAGGCAGTGCGGCTCTTGGCCGACACTCTCCGCATCGGCGGGTCAAACGGGTGGCGGGATCTGACCGAGGCGCTCGACGGTGTCGGCGTTTTGGCCAGTTTTGTGGGGCTTTCTGGCGACGCCTTGGAGGGTGACAAGCGGTTCCGGTTGAGCGTCGGGGAGCTGCTGCTGCACTTCATCAAGGTAGAGGAGTACGTGTCGGATGAGTTTGCCAAGCAGGCGAGCTCTGCGCAGACGCTGGAGCTGGGCTGGGTCAACGCGGAGTACTGCCGCCGATCGGGAAAGACGCCAACACCCGCCGACTACCAGACGTGGAAGGCGGAGCAGATGCACCTGAAGGACGTGGACGCGGACGACCCACTCGTGTCCTTCGAATCGTTTGCGGGCCTTCCTCGCGTGCGGCCTGTCGTGGTGGACTCGGAGGCGGCCAAGAGGCGTGTCGCCTGCCGTGGCAAAGACAGCCATGTGGCGGACGTGGACGGGGAGGGAAACGCATGCAATAAGGCCTTCTCCATCAAGGCGGGCTTGACGCAGGGCGTGCTCCACGTCGTATGCCCCAACGTAATCACCCTCGGCTTCCGCTGCCTTTTCCGCGCCGAGAGCGTTGGCGAGGCGCTGTCAGTCGTGCTGGAGCGCTTCCCTCGGCTGCCGCGCGTCATCTTTTATGACGTTACATGCAAGATTGACAAGAACGCCATGCGGAGAGTGCGACCCATCATGAGAGATCACAAGAAGCGGTGCATCCTCGACAGGTCCCACTCCATCACCCATTCCTGCTCACCTATCTACATGCCCGATGAGAGCTTCGGTCACATGGCGGGCGCGACGACGCAGGCGGACGATTTCTCCCATTCCATCTGTGAAGTCGGTGTGGTCAAGTGGGTGTGTTGCTTTACTATGGCAGAGGTCCTGGGCCGTCTCCAGCCACCTAATGTACCCCAGGCGGCCCCACGACGGGTCGTCGGGAAGCCCGCTCTCGGAGCACACCCACGTGCCACAGTTCTCAGTGCGCGCGGGCCGCGGCGCACCTCCCAGAACGGGG
>Ga0114955_1001623_pt1 | contig 10310 bp, 6 predicted proteins | sample Porto_5metaG_FD_87302 | JGI IMG/M metagenome (GOLD analysis project Ga0114955, IMG submission 87302) | Marine algal microbial communities from Porto, Portugal - Porto_5 metaG | ecosystem: Host-associated > Algae > Red algae > Unclassified | place: Portugal: Porto | collected 2015-02-02 | reverse complement strand
TAATCAGAGTAGTCTTGTGCTTCTTATTAAATCACGTCATTATCACTTTACTATAAACTGGATTGAGTGACGAAGATGTTGTATCTAATGGTGACCCAGTTGGGCTGGCTGGCTTTTACGATTTTATTGATCGTAGTGGTCGCGTTGTATACTAGGATAGCTCGAAAAATCGAGCATCTACGCCGCGATGTAACGACGCTGCAAGCTGAGCTGGAGCAGCAAAGACATCGTAGTATGCCGCCTCCGTCTGCACCTTTCGTCGATAAAAGCAATTATGCGCGCAACACTGCTACTGACGATCATGATCTTAAAGACAATGCTCCTAAAGACAGTGACGCTAAAGAAATAGCTTTTGACTCACAACATTCTTTTTCAGATAATCAGCTGCCTGTATCACCACCACCGCTTCCTACCGTTGCTTCAAACTCAACCATACATGCAGCATCAAGTATCTATGACGATAAATCTATAGACGATAACGCCTCGATAAATACGCAAAATACAGTGCCTACCGCACCGATTGAGCCTGATGAACGCTCATTACCTATTGTGACCTCACTGATTCACTCAATCAAAAACTGGTTTTTCGGTGGCAACTTGGTCGTGCGAGTCGGCGTATTGGTGCTATTGGTAGGTGTGGTGTTATTGCTTCGCTTATTAAGCGAATATATCGAGATTTCGATTGCCACGAAGCTGCTAGCAGTTGGCGTTATAGGATTAGCATTGGCAGCGCTTGGGTTAAAGCTGACGGCAAAACGCTTCTCATATGGGATTACGCTACAGGGCGCAGGCTTAGCGATTGCTTATCTAAGCACCTTTTTTGCATACAGCGTTTATGAAATCATTCCTAGTATCCCAAGCTTTATCGGGCTTGGGTCATTGTCTGCCATTACCATTGCTCTCGCCGTACGTCAAAACGCCTTCCCATTGGCATTACTGGCATTATCAGGTGGATTCTTTGCACCGATTTTGACCAGTGAAGATACTGGCAGCTTGGTTACCTTATTCAGCTATTATCTACTGCTAAACGTCACCATTGCCATGATTGCTCATTATCGACCGTGGAAAATATTGAATCTATTCGGTGTGACTGTGACATTTGGCTTGGCATACTATTGGGGTGTCAGCGAAAACCTGAGCGCCGTCATTGAAACGCAGCGTTGGTCATTGGTGGCATTAGTAGCCTTACATTGGCTGCTTTACTTGTTTGTCGTCATTCGTTATGCGCAGCAAATCATCACTTATAATGCGCTAAACGAAAAAGACCTCAGTCATGCTGATAATGTAGATAATACAAAACACTTGGACAGAGCCCATGTAGGCAGCTCCTATGTATTCCCTATTGATACGGGCTTACTGTTTTCAGTACCGCTACTGGCTTTTGGTTTATTTTCTGCCTTACTAAACGACATCTCTAACGCCCTCACGATTACCAGTGCCATTTTGGCTACGGTTTATCTTGGCTTAGGCTGGCTATTTATCCAGCGCAGTAAACGCTATGCTTTAATCACCGAAGGCATGCTAGCGTTAGGATTAGGGTTCTTTGCGCTCGTTATTCCGCTGGCGCTAGATGCTGAATGGATTGCTTTTGGTTGGTCAGTACAAGGATTGGCGCTAGTATGGTTTGGACGACGCTCGTTGCGATCGTGGTCGGTGTTATTTGGCTTACTATTACAGCTCGTCAGTATTGGTATGCTAGTGACGACAGCGATATTCTCTAGCAAAGACTATCCCATTTTAGCCTTTAGTATTTCAGCGCTCAGTTATCTAGCGACCGTCTTTATATTACGCGCTAGCAACTCCCCTGCTGTGCTGCTTAATAGCTTAGATAGTAGTAACAAACTTAATAGCCTTAACAATAAAGGCACTACAACAGCCTCGGTCATACAATCACAAACATTGGACGGCACATCAGATGTATTGACCGGCTATGCCCATGCGCTGGGTGTCAGTATGCAAGCTGCGCAGCAATGGCTAATTTCTATCGATAGTCAGAGCCGCGTATTCAAATTTGTTTGGCATAGCCCTAGATTAACCAAATTTTTGACATTGACCGCAATGGCTTGGATGCTACAAGTACTGATGCTTGATTTGCATCATTGGTTTGATATCTGGCAATCAAGTACGACCGTAATTGCACTAGCAGCACTTATGAGCTTGATCGCTTATTGGGTCATCAATCGCTATCGTCCGTGGGCGGAAATTAGACAACTTAGTCATGGATTGCTAGCTTTGTTCTACTTCATGCTAATACTGCAACTGCCACAAAAATTTGAGCGAAATTTAACATGGGCAACAGCGGAATGGTTAGTGTTCCTAGGCTTAATAATCGGCTGGTTAGTCATGGGTCAGCTATGGCTAAAAACATGGTCTGATAACAAAAATACCTCACGTTATACTGCTGCAAGCTGGCTAGGTACGGGTATCTTACTTGTCGCTGCCGCGGCGCATTATGGCCTACCAGACTCTGATGGCGTAACGGCTTTCTTGTTTTCAGTGGTACTTATATTATTTGGACTATGGTTCAATCTTTGTTATCTCAGTCAAAATGCAGAAAACACATCAACTAATAAAGTTTCAAAACAAGGTCTGCTGTACTGGTTTGATTGGCAGCAGGCACTATTAGGATGCGCTGCCATTTTTGCTCCCGTTGCTTTACTGTGGGTTATTCTTACCAATTGGTCTTATGACGGTATGATTTGGGGATTGTCTTATTTTCCATTATTTAACCTATATGACATCACATCGTGGCTGACGCTATCGGTTGGCTTTAGTCTGTATTACATCAGCCAACGCCGCCACAATGAAACCATTACTGAGCCAAGTGCAGCTGCCAAATCTAAGCGCGTATTCACTGCTGAGAATTTGCTAATTATATTGGGAGTGATCATTTTTTGGTTGATCTCCAGCATGTTGGTCAGAACGCTACACGCCTTTATTGGCACGCCACTTTGGAATGACTATCAAGGCGGCGCATGGCAGAGTGAGCAAGTACAAACAGGATTGACGATTTTATGGACGCTCTTGGCATTGGTTGCCACCATCATAGCGAGTCGCTACTGGCAACGCGCGCTTTGGTTTATGGGTATTGGGCTATTGGGTGTCGTCGTCCTTAAACTAGTCTTAGTCGATTTGTCACAAACCGAAGCGATTTGGCGAGTGATATCCTTCCTTGGCGCAGGTAGCTTGATATTGTTGATTGGCTATTTAGCGCCCTTGCCACCTGCACTCGAGAAAAACAGCAAATAAACAACTAATGAGATGTATATTTGTAATTTCGAATAAAATGTTCTAGAGAACTTGATTCTTTTACTTCGTTGTGAGGAATAAGTAAATACTTCCATGGTTTACCGCCGTGTTGTACTAAGTACTCACTGGCGTAACTACACCACTTCACACCACTGCGGGCTTTTTCGGTAACTTCTTCATTCCAGCTACCATCTTGGTTTTGATGTTGGGTACTTTTGGTTTCAACCATCAAGACATGGTCAGTCGTTTCAACAACGAAATCCGGTACATATTCAGGGTGTTCACTGCCACGTTTATAATACATCTTGAATTGACCTTTGGCAGGCTTGAACCACTTCTCGCAATCGCGTTCCAAGATAACTGCAAAACGACGCTCAGTGTCTGAATCAAATTTCTGCAGTGGATATAAACAACGGCTAAATCTACCAAAGAGCATTTGTTTTATGCGACTGACATCACGCACTGTGTCACGGTAATTTTGAATTGGTTGATCTTGCGCAATAGTGTAAGCGCAGTCACGTAAGGTGCTAAAGCCACTACGTACATCGACGACGTACTCGGTTGCTTCTTCAAAGAAGTGGTTATTTAGTTGAGCATGAATTAACTTCGCAATTGCATCACTTTGGTTTTGCAGAATATTCTCAACCACATCTTCCTCGTTTTCAGCAGACAGTGTATTGACAGCCTGAGTAGCCATATCAAACAAAAGTTCAGCATGATCGTCGTAAGGAATATCGTCGTAATCGAATAATTTCTTCAAAATGTAGTTCTGCTTCACAGGCTCGTAGTTGCCCGAATCCCCTTCGCCACGAATAGTTTGGTGGTTGTCTTGCAAACTTTGTTGTATCAGCGTTCGGTCATTAGGTTTTAAACCTTTAATTGAGGCAATGTCTAAATTAAATGGATGGTAGCCGGTACGCACTTCACCTGATGGTGAAACGATAATACGCGGAATATCTATGATGTTATCAACCGTCAGCTGAGTGACTTGTTCAACAATTGCAGCAATATCGACCGGCTCTTCGGTAAGTAGCTCGCGTTGCTCTTGAGTTAAATGAGCTTTTACCTGTTTGGTGATCTGCGCTTTTACCTCAGTCGTTAATAATGCTTTACTGGTTGGCGCATCGGTAGGACGTGTTTGATATTGCTTAATCACATCCAATGCCGTGCGGGCAATGGTTTGTTGGTTGGGTGTGGTGTAAGTGGCTTTAGGTTCTTGTACCTCCCGGTTACCATCTGCACCGGTTGCAGTTACACCAGAACCAGTAAGTTGTTGCTCTAGGTTCGATTTAACTTGCACACTTTGTTTGGTTACATCGTTTTCTGGACGATCTAATACTCTCGTTTTAAGGCGCAGTGGATTGTTCGGGTCATTGGCTTCATCGACAATTTCTTGGAATTTGTCGTGCGCGACAATGCTTAGCGTATCGACAGCTTCAACACCAGTGCGTTTGCCATAAGGTAAACGTAAACCACGGCCAATCGACTGTTCAATCAATGTTCTGGCATTGGCAGCGCGAAGCGGTACGATAGTGTACAGATTTGTTACGTCCCAACCTTCTTTCAGCATATTAACGTGGATAACAATCTCTGTGGGTTCATCCACATGCTCAACATTAAGCAGTGCCTGAATGGTTTCTTCTTCTTTTTTGCTGCTATCTACTTGGATTACTTTACCGCGATAGCGCCCTTCAAATACGCTTTCAAGCTTAGTTAAAAGTTCTGCGGCATGGGTGGTATCGCGGGCAATCACCAACATAAAAGGCTTAACTAACTTGGCATCGTTTTCATGTGCGTAAGTGGTTAAATCTACCTTGGTTTGCTCATGTAAACGAATACCATCCATCAATTTAATGGTTTCTAATTCGTCTTTGTCATACTGACTGGCATCAAAGTTACGCTGGGTAACAACAGCCGGCTCTTTTACAAAACCATCATCCATCGCACAGGCTAGTGGGTAGTCAATTACCACATTTTTAAAGTGCACAGGACCACGATTTGATTCGGTAAAGGGGGTGGCCGTTAGCTCAACCGCAAACGTTGGGTTTAAATCATTTAACGCCTTAATACCCGCGCTTGCACGATAACGATGCGATTCGTCCATCAGTAGCACTAAGTCAGGTAAGTTAGATAAATACTCAAAGTAACTTTCGCCCAGAGTTTCGGCTAAACGCTTAATACGCGGGGCTTTGCCGCCACGCACTTCGGTATTAATTTTGGCAATGTTAAACACATTAATGCGTACCGAGCCGAATAGGTCGTTTTGTACCTGTGCGCCACGGCTTTCATAGTTATCACCTGTGATCACTTCTGGCGGTGCCAGCACAAAGTCGGTAATGCCTTTAAATACATACTTAGGCGAAGCGGGCGAAAAATCACTGATCAGCTTTTCATAAATAGTCAGGTTAGGTGCCAACACAAAGTAGTTGCGAATGCCATGCACCTGATACAAATAGGTAATAAACGCCCCCATCAAACGGGTTTTACCTACACCTGTTGCCAAGGCAAAACACAGTGAAGGGAAGTCACGTTCAAAATCACTGAGTTTAGGAAACTGCGCTTTTAAGGTTTCTAATAATTCTGGCACATCGCGTTTTGGGTTTAGTAATCTGTGTTCAGAAGCACTAATTGCCACCGCCAACGCACGCAGCGAATCTTGCTGCGGCTGACGTAAACTTAAACGACCAATAACATTGTTAATGGTACGTAATTGCTCGGGTTTTAAGCTTGATAAATCCATGGTCACTATAATTATCCTTATTAACGTTAATCTTGCGCAGCATCGCTATCATCAGACGTATCATCCGTTAAGTTGGATACATTTAAGGAATAATCGTCCTGCCCAAATTGGCATTTATCTAAAATAGCTTTTGGCAGTTTTTTCAGAGTTAAATTGGCAAAACGACCTGCCTCGCAGCGATATGCACCACACATAATCAAGAGGGTTCGATCACTACCTACTTCCTCGGAAAGCGCTTCTAACTTTTCAACCGACAGGCTTTGTGTGGTCACGTAAATATGGTCACTTTCAGTTGAGTAACCATGATCCCACCAATCTACTTCCGATGGCGCATAGGTAAAGCCTTCCAATTTACAAACGGCTTCGGTGAGCATTTCTGGGTTATACTCTTTATTGATCACTTCCAAGCCAAACTTGTCTTTGACAATTAAAGACGGTGCAATTTTGTAATAACGAAAACCACCACCACCTTGCCAATCATATTTCTTCGTAATGCCCGCAGGGTCGGAACCATCAATTACCCGCTTCATTCGCGGAATAATGTGAGTGTCACATTGCATACCTCGCTCAACTAAAATCCATTTTCTATTCATTTTATGAGCTACAGCTGCAGTAGTGCCAGATCCAGCAAAAGAATCCAAAACTATGTCACCTGGTTCAGTTGCCATGTTTATGACTCTTTCCACAAGCGCTTCAGGCTTTTTACCGTTTTTGAAACTAACCTTCCCTTCAGCTTCAAGACCAGTTGTCCTTATATCTGTCCAAAGATCCCCTGGATGTACAGTAAGGTTATCCTCAGCAAAAATTAATTGAACCCTCGGTTTTTTAGATTCCGTCGAATAATTACCTCTAACAAAATAAATCATCCCCTTTTTTGACTTTACGAAAAATAACTCTTGCTGAATCTTTTCTCTTTTTTCATTTGCCAAATTCAATACGGAAGCAGATGTAGCACACTGACAAATACGATATGCGTTTTCAAATAACCAGTTATCTTTCTCTTTTCCTTTCAACCCTAGTTCTTTGCATATTTCAGCTACCGATTTCAGATTTATTTTCTTAGCAATATTATCGAGGGTATCTAAATCTTTTTCCGTAACTTCACCTTCCAAATTGCATATTTCATCTACCTTTGCTTTATCATCTTTTGTAAAGCAATCAAGGAATATATTGTACTCAGTGTCCCACTTTTCCTTTGGAACAGGATCTAGCCTAATATTCTTAACACCGTCTTTCTTTGCAAGAATTATATATTCCTTCAGCTTCGGGATACTTCCATATTTTTTTACCGACCCCATTTTCAGGCCGCTCGCTTCACTCATTTTTACAGTGATTGTTTTTAAGTTCCTTTCATCACATATCTCAGACATCAATAAATACAGTCTTGCAAATTGTTTGTCGTCTATCTGAACTGCAATGTAACCATCACTTTTCAATAAAGACCAGAGTATCTCTAGTCTTTCTCTCATAAGATTTAACCATATTGAGTTCTCAAGTCCATCGTCATAATGTTCAAATGCTTGGCCTGTGTTATATGGTGGGTCTATGTAAATACACTTTACTTGCCCAACATATTCTTGCTCCAATGACTTTAGTGCCAATAGGTTATCACCAAAAATCAGCTTATTATCAAAAATATCGTTGTCGGCAACTTTTTGACTAGCGTGATAAGACTTGCTTGGGTCCTCTAATAAAATGCGCGGCTCAAGCTTTTTGCGCTCATCTTTACCTATCCAGGTCAGTTCTAATTTGGTTTTGCTCATGTGTTCTATGCTCTTATCTTGTGTTCGTTACTTAGCGTTTTTATTCCACAGTAATGGCTACACTGACTGCGCTTGCCGATTGGTCGCTTGGATGCTTTGCCTCTGCTGGCACTGTGCTTGTTCAGCTAAGTAACTGTATAAATTCTGGTTGTGTGGGTCATTCGCTTGAAGGCGTTCTTGTTTTGCAACAACTGCCGGGGTTTCTGCCAAGTTTAAATGGCTGATCCACACCGTTTGCATTAAACGTGCGGTATCGCCCAAACGCTTGAAATACGCGTGCGGCGCACTGCCCATTGCTAATGCCGTAAAACTATCAAAAAACTGCTGACGAAGTTCATCAAAGGCGCGGCTGATTAAGCCCTCAAATGCGACTTGCTCTGTAGCCTCGGGGACATTTATAGCGCCTTTAAACTGCGCCATTAATAACGAGGTTATACAGTAGGTAAAATGGCGATAGACCAGTTTTTCGGGACTTGGATTACTGCGTTCAGCGGCAGTGCATAAACCTTGTATCGCCAAGTAGCAGTTCACCGCATTGATGGCTACAGCTCCTTGTAAATCTACATTAAAAATGGCTTGGTATTCGTTACTTTCTTGGTTGGTAAACTTACCTAGCTCTGCCTTTAGCTGATAAGGCACGCGCACATCAGCTTGCATACAGGCAAGAGCCTTTGCCAAGGTGTCGATAGTGATGCTGCGAATACCCACTGCTGCGATTTGTTGTGGGCGGTAGAGATATTCAACACCAAACATTTTCATCTCTTGGCGCAAGCGTTCTTGGGTATCATCTAGCGCAGCAAAGTTGGCTAAATCAACCGGATTTTGCAAGTTACGCGCTTTGGTTACTTGTTTGTGAAACGCATCGTTACCCGTGTTGATAATCGTCACCATCACTTGTGCTTGGCTGATATCGGCGTCTGGATTATCACGCATAAATTGCGCTGCACTGGCGATGGTTTGTGCACCGTTAACGACAGATAGACCTCTCACATCGATATTTTTCGCACCGCTTCGGTTATTTGACTTAACTTTAACCGTATTTCCTACAAGGGTGATGCCGTTGTTAAGATAAATAAAATTTTCCGGCTCATGTAAAAGGGTATCTTTAATAGCCTTATTTACCCCTCGTCTGCCAGCACCAATAAAATAGCGAATATTTTTCTCGTAGAGTTTACGGTCATGAGTGGTGTGCAATGTAATCAAGTCGGTTAACTTGGCAATACCGAATACTACTTTTCGTGGTTGTTCTTGCACACGAAATTTGTAAACAGCGACACGTTCGTTTACCGCATCGACTGCATACTCACTGCGAAGTGCCTGCTCAACTTCGGCAGCAGTGTACTCTTGATATTCAGGTTCGATTTGCTCTTCACCTTCATCAATCAGCGCTTGCAGAGCAGGCTGTAGGAAGTTTTGTGTCTGTATGGTAATGCCATTACCTGTGTATGCGACAAGCAGTTGAATATGTTCGCACTCATCTAATGCAGTTTCGATATCTGCTTGAAGGTTTTGTACATTTTGATTAAAACGTTGAAATTGCTTGTTTAAAAGTAATTTTACGCCCTCAATAAATGCCTGCGCTTCGCCCAGTTGGAATTGCGCATCTTCCTTCATCTTTGACTGCACTAAGTACAGCGTTTGGTCTGCTTCGTGATAATAGATGGCATCTATACCATGATCTTCATAATCGTCCACCACGGCTTTTGCCGCAGTCACTACGTCTAAATCGAATTTTTGCTGAAGTACGAATGCGCTAAAAGCCCTAGAAATTTGTTTTTTAGGTTTATCTTCTCGCCCACCTTGCCCAAGCAATGGCGGTAAATGCGGCACAAAACGCTGCTGAAGTAAGACTTTTAAAGGGACAAGAAATTGTGGTTGTAATGCTGCCAAGTGAGTTGTCCTTATAATAATTTTCAATGAATCGTGAATGAAATATCTTTCTTAGTTTTTATTTAATTTATCTTTTGAGATTTAGATTAATGCTTCCCGTTTTTCGTCAACTTCATCTTGTTTACGGAACAGTTCTTGGTGGGTTTTATTACGCTGACTTTCTAACTGGCGCTGCTGCTTTTGTAAACTTAGTTTTTCTTCTAAAGTTAGTGCTATTTCCGTATCGCAGCGCACCTATTTTACTTGCTTATCCAATTTATTGACTTTTTTTCAGAAAAGCTCAAGTTTTGACTATCTGCCATTTTTTTCGATAGTGAGGTGCTCTTGCTGCGATTCTTACCAGAAGACGCTTCTACAACTTCAATACTGACTGATTAAATACTCCTTCTGTATTTTATCACGTACGATATCGCTAAGCTGCATCAGTTTTTTCAACTTCGCTTTGGTTCATGGGTATTGGGTTGTTAGGTATCGTCGTACTCAAGCTGGTCTTGGTAGATTTGTCACAGACTGAGGCTATTTGGCGTGTCATATCCTTCCTTGGCGCAGGCAGTTTAATACTATTAATTGGTTACCTTGCCCCATTACCACCCGCGCATGAGGAAACAGAAAACCAAAATCAGGCGTAATGACAAAGCTGGTTGGGTGAAATTGTGCCGTGAGCAAGG
>Ga0114955_1001620_pt1 | contig 10333 bp, 11 predicted proteins | sample Porto_5metaG_FD_87302 | JGI IMG/M metagenome (GOLD analysis project Ga0114955, IMG submission 87302) | Marine algal microbial communities from Porto, Portugal - Porto_5 metaG | ecosystem: Host-associated > Algae > Red algae > Unclassified | place: Portugal: Porto | collected 2015-02-02 | reverse complement strand
GTTTGCATGAAATGACACCCGCGCGTCCTGTCGTCATGGTGACACCTGCCATGTTATTGAATAGTGGCCGGTCTTACAATTCAAAGTGCCCTCCAGGCGCTAGCCGGCCACCGGGCACTAGTGAGTGTATATGTCGTCATCACGAAGATACTGACAACAGTACTTTTCTGCGATGACGCCGATGTGGCTTCTTCGTGGTTTCGTGATTCTCCGATAATCGATATCTTCACTGGCTCGTTCGCTGCTTTGCGGTTTCGTGCTTCTCGAATGACTGTTATATTTCTTCCCTCCCTTGTATGTGTGTGCAGATTGTCCGCTCAATTTCTTTCAGGGCAGTAAGCGCAGTTTGTTCCGCTGTCACATACAATCGCGCCACCGGTATTCCACTGGCGTTCTTGGGCGGATTTCTGTTTTGAGGGTTGCTTTGGATGTAGCACTTGTTGCAGAGCAGACGGCGTCAAGGCTGTCTTTCGCTGTCATCTGCCAGACGTTCTTGAGCTTACTGTCATCGTCAGAATTATGCGGTACCCATGCTCTGCGTCTACTTCCTAGTTCAGCTGATTATTTTGCGTGCCTGATTGCGATTTGCTCCTGGATCCTCTGGAACCATGACAAGAGGTTTGACAATTGGTTGAGCTTTACGGCTGGCCAGACCACTCCGCGCTTGCGTCATGTTGTACACGCGATCAGCCCTCGCGTCATGAATCCTGATGCAAAAGAATGAGAGACGCCATGCCCGCCTTCTGCCGTGTTCCGTTTTTCGTATGGTGGAAGTGTAGCTTCTCCGATACGTAGACTTTGATTAACGGTAATTGATAGTAAAGTGTAGTCTGTTGCCCAACAGGACAGGGAAGAAGACCTTTTTCCATACAACATCCGATGGGGAGCCGGACGCGCCCACGACGGCGAGTCATGGCCCCATGGGTTTAATTACAGAATGACAGCGGTCGAATAGACCAAAGGATCACTATAAACGTCCATTGTAGCAACCGTCAGAATAATGAAGCGAAAATGGAAAAGAAGGACAGATAAGCAAAGCCGATAAACAATGCCAGAGTAACCTCCCAAAGGGTGTCCCACAAGCCATTCCCGCAATTAATGCAATCCAAGCCAGTCAAAGAGGCTACTTGGGGCCGAGTCCAAATTCCAGGGCCCGATATGCTACAGGTTTTTTGTTTCTGTGCCGCGCATCATGTTGGTTCGTCCCAGCGACAATGTATATGGTTTCTTGTATCTTCCCAAACACATTCCGCCGTCAGGCTCAGCATGAACAACCGCTTCTTCACATACTTCATTCTGCACTGCGCTCTATCGACTTTGTCTCAGCGCCGCCCTACCTTGGTCTTCGTGTCACAGTGCGGCGAGCGCACCAGTTAAGCGGAGCAGTCTATTATGCTCTCTTAAAGAAATTTAGCATCTTTGATATCGGTGCCACATGTGCGTGTAAGTGATTTCCAATTCTTTGAGATCTTGAGGCAACCAAACTTTGTCACGGAGGAGTTGCACGGCCACTTGTGTGCATTGTATGTCGATGTTGAATAAAAGCTCAGGGAGACTGCATGGGGGACTCGCATTGCTCTCTTTTCTACAAAATATCCGAGATTGTGACGAGCCTCCACAAGCGGGGGCACCAAACAGAGACAGGAGGACAAAATGAGAAAAAATCAGCGCACAGCCCGAATGAAAGTACACACCGAATGAGAGAGGAGACCCTTGGGAGACGAGCTTGACCTCGTTCACTGCGCTTTCTTCTTCGCTCTCCTCATGCTGTTTGCCGATCCTTACGTCTATGTGCTGCACTCAAACTTGTCCCGGAGCGTATTTCTGCGATGTCTGTGCACATCGCTTCATGCATGGGGAAAAAGATATTCTCGTGAGAACTAGGAGGTCGGCCACGGACCTGCCGAGAGGGAGTGCTCGGATCATCGCTACTCAGCGACCCGGCGACGAGCCAGAGAAAAAGGAGGCAGGTAATTTCCACGTCCAGAACGTCCGTTGAGTTTGGTGACTGCGTACCGGAGACAATCTCGCGTTGGCCCTTTTTATCGTGGCTCACAGCTTTGTACTCCAAAGTAAAGTCCTCATGCATGCTCACGTCGCTCAATCAGAGAGAAAGATATCCGACGCCGGATGAACTCACCCATATATATGCAAAAGCGCCGCGGGCTAGCGACGGCTGCATTTAAGGGGGCGTGAGGCCACACATGCCAGCTGCCATACCTACAGGAGAAGAAAGGGCGCTCCAATAATGGACGGCCCATTGTGCAGCGCCAATTCCGGCCGGTAGAAGGCGGCGTCTTCCCACGAGCTGTCGCTGAGTTGCACTGCTGGGCGAGACCAACGGCGATGTGCCGCTCTCGCACCGCAGACGTGAGCAGCCTCAACCTTCAAGCCTCATTTCACCACACACCGCCCCGCTACCAGTAGCCCGGACAGGCTATGATCAGAGCACGTCTACAGGTGCGCCAAATCGGCATTTTTTGAAGATGGGCAAGTCTATTGGTACGGCAAATAACCTGTTGTCGAGGTAAATCCCCATTTCCATCCCCAATTGTGTCGGGAAATGGGGATGAAAGTAGGGATCTCCATCTTCATCTTCATTTCCAATAGCCAATAATATGCGAAAAATACGAGTCGCGAGATGTTGGTTTTCTTCGTTCCGCTGTGTTTATCTTCACAGAGGCACCACATCGTGTACTTTCTGCTCCTGTCACAGCGTCGCATCACGTCGGCCGTGCCGATGGCGTGTGTGAGCCAGTCGTGCCGTTGGCATGTGTGAGCCAGTCGTGCCATTGGCATGTGTGGGCCCGTCGTGCAACTGGCTTTTGTGGCCATGTGAGCGTCAACCGGACTCACTGCAGGTAGATATGATTTTAAACGATATTTGCAGAAACGCTCCGTTCTGATCTAGAATTGTCAGATAAACATGCCCATCCCTAACCCCATAAATTGTGATCATTTGGCAAAGGCATTTGGCGCACCGGTAGACGTGCCCTCATATATAAATTGCCCGGCGGAAGAGCCAAGTGGCATCTAAATGGGACGAAACTGTTGCAGCCTATCGACTCTCAAAGCAGTTGGCATTTGAGATGATGACGCTGCAAGTTCTAGGAATGCCAGAAGCCGTAGGTTCTGAGCCTCGTGAAGGGTAGACACGTGCTTTCGCGCTACGTTGTACGGCCTGCCAGCGCCCTAATGTAGAAGACAACCGTGAGGGAGAACATGTGAACCTCAAGTCTGCACGGCAGCGCATCGGCTGGCATCGGTTGGCGCGAGCCCGCCGCTGACGACTCACATCACAGGCACGCACCGTCGGGGGGGCCGGCCTGTCAACTAGGTACGACCGCACATGAGAATTCACGCGAAGTTTTGCAATAAGAGCCTTCTTTTTCGTGGCTTCGGGCTGGAGCCCACCCACTTCGAGCAACTCGAAACGGGAGAGTAGTGGTCTCTGCTGCCTGATAGCCACCCGCTAGGCCACGAACTCAAAAAAGCTCGTTGCAGGGGAAGCTCACCTGATTGCTTTCCCCTGAAAAGTTGCCAAGAAAACATCGAATGACTCCTGTCTGTACGAGAGCTTGTCGGACTGACACAACTGAAAGAGGGTGACTAGAGCCGTCGCGCAGCACTTCGTTGTGAGCAAATTTATTCCAGCACGCCAAACAAGAAGACGACCATGCACTTGTACTTCGCGTCTGATTCCAGAGCAGCACCTCTAAGCACACGCTGTTGACAATTTGAAGTGAGCCCAGAGGCCAGCCGCTCAAGCCATGACAGACACGCCATGCCGTTCAGTCTCATTAGCTTCATCATCCAGGCCTGGGACCATGAGGACAACGCTTTCGTCGATGCTCAAGATCATTACCCTTCCCGAGCCGTACTTGGACGAAGCGAACGACAGAAAACCCAAGATTGCTGCAGCGTATTTACACAGTTGCATGCCATTGTTTCTCTGGTACAGTACAAACAATCCTACGGCCGTAACTAGGCCCTCTCAGCGTGCAGCCCACCGGGGGAGAGAAAAATATCGACTGTAAAAGATCCTCGTTTGAAGGGCTGCAGCCGTACTACAACGTCAATAGGTCTTCTCCGCTATGAATATCCGTTAGGCGCTCACTGCGCTTTGGCAAGGAGGCGTTGTGCAGCGGCAACTCTGGCGCTGCTTTTCTCATAGATGACATGCGTAGAATTGAGCCTGAATACGTCAAGTTACCATGAGAGAAAGGGGAACTCGTTGTCTGGCGCCGTTATGATCTGGCTACAGTCCCCTCTCTCTCCCGCACTCTTTCATCCTCAGCGAGCCCGCAGTCACGTCTTAGCCATTTGTGAGCAGTCGTGCCGAAGAGCCGCTCGTCTGTCTCACACTGTCACGGCCGATGTAGTCCCGTCTTTGCATACTACCGCGCCATAGAAGCGTAAATCTAAGCCACGACGTCAGAGCCAGCGCTGCCCCCATTGAACAACCCTTCGCCACTTGGAAACACGCTGATCTCGCAAACTGCCGTCAGGGCAGTCGGCGCTCCACTCTCGGCGCCCCAGCCTCTGTTGCGGCCACACGTGCAGCTTCCGCTGCCTCTGCCTCTGCCGGTGGCCCCTCACCCGCCGCGAGTACCCGACGTGTCGCGGCCGCCAGCCGGGGCGCCACCCAGACGATCGTCCCCGCAGCCGCACATGGGGGCGGCGGGCGTGTCGCGCGCGGCGCCTCGCTCTCCCCGGGCCGCTCGCATTGCGTCCCGCCGCCGCCACCGCCGTCCGTGCCAGCACCGCCTGCGGGTGGGAACAGCAGCAGCACCAGCGACAGCTTAAGCGGTAAGGACATCGTTCCTCCACCCGCGCGCAACCCCCCCACACACACCCCCGCCCCCCCCCCTCCCCCCCCCCCCCCCCCCCCTCGCTGGTCCCCCCCCGGCCGCCCCCCCCCCCCTCCCGTGTACGAGCCTGATACCACCGGCCCCGTCGCCCGTTTGCCGTCGCCCCCCCCCCGCTGGCCGCTGTTTTCGGCGCGCCACGGATCGCCGCTACCCGCCCACCCCGCCGCCCCGTCCCTGCCCGACCGCCCTCACTGTGCCGCGGCTCCCTGCTGCCCTGGCCGTCATCGCCACTGCCGTACCGGTATGTTCTCATTGTTTTGTCTATTGCGAAACATCGTGCGGGGTTTCGACCGCGTGCAGCGTTTTTTCCGATATCGTCGTGTGGGGTGCCGACGGTCTGCCGCCTCTCGACCCCTGGGTCGGTGCGGTCACTATGACCTGGTGCCACTGCCTGGTGCTTCACTCGTTCACGTCTGACATTTGCTGCTCCTTTCTCATATCCACCGTTGCGCGGCGATGGCTGCCGCTTGCGTCTGCGAACCTGCCCCCCCCCGCCACACCTCTTTCGCCACTTTTCCCGCAACCCCCTCTGCCGCACGCTGCGGCGCCCTCCATGCTCCTCTTTTGTACACCGCTCGAACGCTCTCTGTCCATTATGTGCATTGCATGCACTGCTCGCCACCCCCCGCCCCCCCGGCCTGCCCCTCGTCCCGGCGCATGCCCATTACTCCTTTTGCCTGTCATTTTTGTTCGTTGGTACAGAGCCATGCTGGCACCATGGTACTGATGCTTCAAATGCTGCGCCGGCACCATGCGCAAGGGCAGTGCCCCCGTCATGTACGAGCCGCCACCTCCCGCCTGGCCGGCTCTTCGCCAAGAAACCAAGCGCTTCAGCACGCCCCCGCCTCCCGTACGTGCTTGTCACCGTCGTTTACCTCGGCTTTTGGCGGCAAGTACTCAACGCGGCGACAGCGGGCTACTGCCACCGATCCGAGACCGGCACCAGATGTACGTGTGCTCCTCTCAGCCGCGCGCCCCGCAAACCACCCCGGTTCTGCGGGCACCCATGACCCTCTCTGCTCGCGAGGCTCTGCGTGGCGCACACGCTGCCCATGCTTCGGGGGAGGATGTGCGCTGCTTCGTGGCAACATCATGTGAGCGCGTCGAGCATCACGCGGTTCTCTCCCTTACCAGCCTGGCGGGGCATGAGGTCCGCGCAGTCAACACCCGGGAGGTGATGGAGATGGGGGAGGGCAACAACGACGACGAGGCGGCGACGGACGGCGACGCTGGCGTGAGCGAGTATCGCTTCCCGGACCTGGCACAGCCGCGCCCGGGGCCCCGCCACACATTCGGCGGCAGGACGTCGGGCACCGGCCGCAACACGCGGGCAAACCTGCTGCAGGGGTACCTTAGGGCCATTGCTGTCACCATTACCAAGCTTGGTGTCAAGGAGGGGCTCCAACAGTTTGGCGTCGAGGACCAGGACGGCGTCGGCGGGGCGGCGGTGCGATCCTTCGTTGAGACGACCATCTCGGCGCCCTACCGCGGCCAGGTATGGCCGCTAGAGACGCTGTTTGGTGCGGTTGCGCGGATCTGCCCTGCGGACCAACACACGTACAAGGAGGCGGAGCTGATTTCCTGCTGGGTCGCGCCGCGGGGGGACGTGCAGTGCACGTGCAGAGGCAGCACGAACAAGGAGGCCATCCTCGACGCGTCCTCTTCAACGGCCGACGATGACGACTGCTACCACGCCAGCCTCTTTTCGGACGCCCTCGCCAGTGTCGGTGCCCTCGTCGGCGACGGCGACGGCAAGAAAATGAGGAGCTTTGCGGCTCGGATCGGAGGATCGGACGCGGCCCTTTTACCGCCGAGCGGAACCGATGCTGCCGCAGCCAGTGCGGGCTCTTCCGCCAAGAGGTCGCAACCGCGCCGTGGTCGCGGTCGAGGGGCGTTGAGCGGACCAAGGAGCAGCAGGGCGGTACCCAAGATCGCTGAAGAAGTCGAGGACGCGGAGGTCGAGGTGTTTGCCACCGGCGGCCTCCCCATCGCGGTGGTCGTGGCGGGTGAGGGTTGCTGGAGGGTCCCCGCGCCGGTCAAGTGCGCGCGGAAGACGACCTCATGCTGCTACTGCGACACCAGCCGCAAGAAGGGCTGTGTGCACGTTCTTCACACCCGTCACCTCCGCCAGAGCGACGCGGCGGCTACCCCCACGGGGGGCGGCGTCGGCGCGCCGAGGATCACCAAGGCGATCTCCCACAAGAAGCTATCGGCGTTCAACTGCAACAAGAGTGTGCAAGTGGACACGGCGATCATGGATGCCGCGCGCGACGGCAAGGTGTACGTGGTACCCGCTCCGGCCGAGTGTCCAAAGTGCGGCACGCCCCGCGGGGAGGCAGCAGCCGACGTGTCGGAGGGCACCGTACTGTCTGAGATGTGCATTGCGGCCATGAAGATGGACGCGTACAACTGCCGCAACGACGACTGCGGCATGTGGGTTTGTGCGGAGGGGCGTAAGGAGGGCCTCGTGATCCTGTCCCCCGGAACGGCGGCGTCGGTGATGCTTGTGCGACACTTTGCATCTCAGGTCGCTGTAGAGGGCAACCCTTTCTTTCAGACATTTCGCACATGGTGGGTCGCAACGCAGCAGCGGCGGCGGGCGGGAGTGTGGTCGACCACAACCGCCGGTCGTGGCCGTCGCACGGTGGCCCGCCTCATGTCGGTGGGGCTCCGCTTGATGGGCATTGACGTGCCCGACTGGCCCTTCTTTTGCGTCTCGTGCTGCGACGGCGACGCCATTGACGTGGTCACGGCTGATGGCATCTGGTTGGGCTACCTCCGGCGGCTCCTCGCCGCCCACTACACCACCTACTCCGAGCCGTGCAACGCGGACGCCAGCTTGCTCTCCTGCGCCAGCCTGTTGGGCAGCGAGTGGGTGCGACGCTACGTGCGGCTCGCCCTCACCGAGCCGGGGGCCACCATCACGGTGCCTGTGGAGCATCGGAGGGCGGCCACGCTGGCGCTAACGGTGCTCCTCCCTGCCGCCCTGCCGCAGTCCTTCAAGGACACATTCCCATCCGACCAACAACCCGGCGCTGACGCCCTCCACGCGCTTCTTTCGAGCGCGTGGGACTTGGAGCGGGCGTGCACGCAGCTCGTGCGGGGGGTACTCTGCGCCATGAACAAATTCATTTCCGCTGCACGGACCAACAACCGGCCGCTGCCCAACAATGCGGTGGAGCGGGACGTCTCCGCGTACCTCACCGCATGGTTGGCGGCGCGACCGGTCGGTGCGGGGCCTGCGGCGGCGGCGGGCCCGCCGGTGGCCGCGGCTGCCGCTGCTGCGGCAGCGGCCGCTGCAGCCGCTGCGGTAGCGCCTGCGGCTGTGGAGGCTGGTGTGGTGGGGGCAGCTGGTGACGCAGCGGCTGGTAATGGCCAAGCCGCCGGCGTCGGCGGGGCGCCTGCGCAAAATCCGGCGGCAGCCGCGGCGGCAGCAGCAGCTGCAGCCGGTGGGCGGCGACCACCACCGACGTCTGCCTTCGACGTGCTCGTTCCGGGTGTCCGAGCGCTGGGGCGGACGGCCGCGCACGACGTCGTCTCCTTTTGCGTCGCGGTCGCGTCGGACCCCGTGGTGTCGGCGTTCAACCTCAAAGACGTGGCAGGGCTCCGCGGACTGGCGGATCTACTCCGGTCCGAGAACCTGACGGCGGATTTGTCCGCCGTGATGGTCGAGGCAGTCACGGAGGGGCCAGTCAGCGACTCCTTCCCGGCGCACTTGTCGACTGACATGGTAGAGCTCCTGAAGGTGCTGCGTATGGGCGTCGCCTTCCTCGTCGCGCTGCGCAGGACTGGGGACTCACGGGACGGCATTGCGATCGCCGCCGCCGCTTGCGTCGACAGGATGGCCGACTGCTTGACTGCATACCACGCGGAGCGCCCGCTCGCGACGGACTCGGCGGCGGCTTTTGAATCGAGATGGTGTCCGCCAGGCGCGACGAGGGCGGAGCTGCGGGAATTCTTTCTGTCTGTCTTTCCCGACGCAAGCGAAGACCCCCTTTTGACAGGTATGTGGTTTCCTGGGCGGCCGCAGTGCCGCGCTTCGGCCTTTGGGCGGACTGAGAAGGCCGAACTGGGCGTGTGCTCCAAAAACTACCAAGATGCCCGCAAGTCCTTCTCGCCGGGGGCTTTCACCATCTGTTGCGCTTGCCGCCACCCCAAGGTCCTCGGGTTTGTCGTGCTGGACAAGCGGGAGGGGCCCCCAGCACTGCTGGATGCGATCATCACGCGCTTTTCCAGCTTGCCGCGGTTCATCGTGTACGACTTCGGGTGTGGGGCGGTGCGGTCGGCCCTGGGGAAGCTGCCGTGGCTGCTGGCGGTGTCTACGGTGGTGAGCGACGCGTTCCACATTATCAACCACGTTTGCAGCAAGTTTTTTGCACCCGCGTCCTTCACCAAGCTTAAGCACATCAACACCGTCGCACACGAGCAGCGCAACAGGGCAGTGAAGGCGCTGAAGCGCGTGCTGGCGGCGAGCGGCCAGGTGGAGTACACGAGCATCCTCTCGTACCACATGTTGGTGCACAACATCCGCGCCGCCGCACGGGACGAAAGCACCACGCCTCTCCCTGAGGCGTTTGACTTTTCCACTTTCTACTTGTCTCGGGTGCCATGTGCATGCGGATGTGGCCAAGGGGAGGTCGCTGAAGAATAAAGCAAACGGTGTCCCTGTCGTTTCTCACCTTGCACTCTTACCACGAGGTCAGCGTCCGGTAAGTGGCGAGACGGTGTCGCCGGGCTGGATGGGTGGCGACCGCTGCTGGCGCTGTGTGGTTGGCGACGGACATGAATGCGGCAGTGACGGTATCCACGCACGCGGGTTGCTCAGAAGCGGCGGCCATGATGGAAACGTCGGGGAAGGGTGTCGTCCCAATGGCGGCTCTAGTATGGGAGCGCGTGACCATCACGCCGGTCCTCCCACCAGTATCGCCAGCGGTGGGGGGGAATCGCGCACGGCACGCCCGTGATGATCCGCGGGATTGACTTTCACGGCCGTCTGCGTTCCACCAGCCGACCGCTCCCGTCTCCGTCCAACCCCCACGCTGACGGGACCGCCAGCCATTGCGATTCCATTATGTGGCCGCCCAGGCTCTCTCCTATTTCACTGGTCTTCCCCCAAAACCTCTGTGGTCGGGCCACCCCCGTCTCAGCGGTACCCGCTGACGGCACCAGCGCCGGTCCCCGAAACAGCCGCAGTGACCAGAACAACGACCCCAAGCAATGTGTTTCCCCTGCTCGCTGTCGCCACTTTGAACGCTACATAGCCGTTTGCCAGAGCCAATTTTTGTACGACACACCCAACAGAAAGTTTGGACGCCCGTCGACAAAAGTCACTGCGACAACGGAGAGAGCGTCAGCAACCTGACCGACGGTCCCACGTGCTTCAGAGGGCCACATTCAGCCTGTGCATCGCGCCCTCACCCGCAGCTGGTGATATTTCTAAGGCGTTGTCCACAAACAGAGTG
>Ga0114955_1001616_pt1 | contig 10358 bp, 14 predicted proteins | sample Porto_5metaG_FD_87302 | JGI IMG/M metagenome (GOLD analysis project Ga0114955, IMG submission 87302) | Marine algal microbial communities from Porto, Portugal - Porto_5 metaG | ecosystem: Host-associated > Algae > Red algae > Unclassified | place: Portugal: Porto | collected 2015-02-02 | reverse complement strand
TACAGTTACTAGACGGTTTGTTCAAGTCATTGGTTGCAGATGAATATGTCTTATTGAACTGGAGGATATTATGGATACGCAAGTGAAAAGAAGAGTTGACGAAGAGTGGGTTTATTTGATTCAGGAAGCGAAAAAAATTGGACTAGCCATCGAAGAAATACAAGCTTTTTTAACATCCAACGGTGATCAGAAGATGATAAACAAACCGTAAATCAACGCCGTTATCCTTTGTCTTTCAGACTGCTTTGGCTAAAAGTTCTGACTTGTCAATTGACCTTTTAAAAATCCTTTCATGACGATACGCTACAGTAGAACACCCCTTCATACCAATCCCTTCCACTCATGGGGTTCTGTCTTTCTATATTAGGAGGACAGTCCGTTTCCCGTTCTTTATATGATCCCTTTTTAGCCACCATTCATAAAAATTGTTCTTCTCTCGTTATAAAACCAAGCTCCCCACCCATATATTAAGCATGAAAACAATGAGAAAGCAGAAAGGTGGGTAGAGCGTGAGTTCAGATTCCCTTTCCTATTATCACCAAAAAAAGGATCAGTATTATCATGGCGTGAACCCGGTCATTGTCAGCCGTATTCGTGAGGAATGGACGTCTTTATTGGATATCGGATGCGGCACAGGCAAGCTTGGAAAAGTCCTGAAACAAAAGGGCCGGACCATTTATGGAATTGAATCGTTTGAAAATGCAGCAAAAGAGGCTGAGCAAGAGCTAGATCATGTGCTATGCGGAAATATTGAACAGATGACGCTCCCTTACGAACAGGAACAATTTGACTGCATTATATTCGGAGATGTCCTTGAACATTTATTGGACCCGTGGGCCGTTTTAAAGAAGGTCAAACCTTTCCTTAAAAAAGAAGGAGCCATCCTGTCATCCATTCCGAATATCGGTCACATATCAACCGTTTTAGAATTATTAGCCGGCAGATTCACTTATACAGATGCAGGATTAATGGATCAAACTCATTTACGTTTCTTCACCCTCCATGAAATTCATGCACTCTTTCATTCAGCAGGCTTTCGTATTCGCGAACTCGAAACCATTCGCGTACAGCATCCTTCCTATGAGAGCGTAATGAGTGATTTACATGAATTACTCATGAAGCATGGCATTCGTTCAGATTTTCATGAGGCCGCTACCGCCTATCAGTATGTGGTTGAGGCGGTTCAGCTTCATGAGTAACCCCACCATCCTGTTTGTTTTATGTGTAAATGATGAGGCCATGTTTCAGGCTTGCTTTCGGCAGCTCGCTTCACTTCCTGCTCCCCATGGATATCATGTGGAGGTTCTGCCAATTAGACATGCATCCAGTATGACCTCTGCTTATAATGAAGCCATCACTCATCCAGCTCAGTTTAAAATTTATCTTCATCAAGATACCTTGATTGTCAAACAGCATATGCTACTTGAGTTGATCCCGCTTTTTTTACAGCATCCATCACTTGGGATGATTGGGGTCATAGGTGCAGAAAGCGTGCCTGACAATGGGATTTGGTGGGAGAGTTCTGATTGCAGGGGGAAAGTCATTGAATATCGTCACAACACCTATCAGCTGCTTTCGTTTGAAAGTGGTCGTCAACAGGCAGAAGCGCAAGATTATATGAACGCTTCGGCGATTGATGGTCTTTTCATGGCGACGCAATATGATGTGAAGTGGCGTGAGGACCTCTTTGATGGCTTTCATTTTTATGATGTTTCGCAATCCTTTGAATTCATGCAACAGGGCTATGAGGTTGGAATTGCGAGGCAAGAAGAGCCTTGGTGCATCCACAAATGCGGAGATCATTTTGATGCGGAAGCGTATGAAAAAGCGAGACAAACATTTCTTGCAAATTATCGATAGAAAGCACCCTTTTCGGGTGACCAGAATGTAGAGAAACTCATGTTTTTCTACATTCTTTTTTATTTTCCACATCATGATGTTAGGTGAGAATGAGTCTTTTGGTGCTTTTGAGATCTTGTGCAGCTTTCAAGAAAAGGTCACGGAGCACATGCTTTCGGATCTGATTTGTAGAACCGATAACCTTTCCGAGAAAATAAAGCTGTCGAGATTTTCTCGACAGCCTGACCCTAAAGGTCTGTTTGATTCATCAAGTAGATAATCTAGAATCACGTGTTCCAAAACGAACATCAGGATTTTCACTAGAACGGGTTCCATTCCTCACAGCAAAATCGTTATCTTGTTGAGATAAAGTTATAAGAGGAAAATCCTCAGAAGTAACGCTACTGCCTGTAGCATTCCTTACAGTCAGATCAGTGGATTCTGGAGAAGTAGCATTTCTTGAATTCACATCAAAATCGACAGATGATAAAGAGATCACACCTAGCAATGCTGAAGCACTCAAAAAACCAGTAAGAACCGTTTTAAAATTCATATGAACAGTCGCCCCTTTGGATTTGTTTTCGGGCGTACATCACTTTTTCATACATTTTTACAGATTCATCCATACGCCCATTCTCATTATAGTACCGAGCCGCTTCAAGCGCTAGGTCTTCCATATATGGATAACCCCTCTCATTCTCTAATTTTTCCAACGAGCTCAAGACTTCACTTAGGTTTGCTGTTTTTAAAAATAAAATTTCCAATACCATCAGCAACGATAAAAACAGATCATTTTTTCTATTCTTCGCTTCTTCCAAGCCTCTTTTGAAAAATCTTTCACCCTCAATAAATTCCTTTTGACTCAAATGAAATAACGATAATTCATAATAAACCAAAAGCAACTCTGTAGCATTAATAGGCTCTCCTTCTAGAATAACCTGATTAAAATAAGCTAGCGCCCTATTAAAATCACCTAATCCTTTATAACAACACCCAGTATTAAATAATGACTTCACAATCATTGGCTTATTAGAAATTGCCTTAGATTTTTCTAAAGCTGACAATAAATGAGGAAGCGCCTTTTCTCTGCATTCAAAATCAATGAAATTACCTGCCATAACAGTTAGACAATTAATTTCTAGAATCATATAAAGTGAATTACTCTTATGTGCCTTATAAGTATCATAAGAAAGACCAACGTAATACATAGACACGTGTGTCTGTTTCATGTGATAAAACACTTCTGATAATTTGTAATAAAATTCCGCTCTTTCTAACTCATCCCCTACTTGCTCCAAGCGCTTTTCCGCGCGCTTATAGAACACAATAGCTCTAATAAACTCACCATTTTTGAATTCATACATTCCTTGAAAAAAATTAAAATAGTATTCAAGAATGGCTGACATCTTCTTTCCTTGTCCTTCTACAGCTTTCAAGTAATCCGATTTTTCAAGTGGTTCTTTAGAAGGCTGCACATAGTCTGTCATCAATTGATGACGGAACTCCATCAACTGAAAATAAAGAACCGCCTGTTCATCTTCTTCCATGACATCGATATCTTTTCTAACCTCTTCTCTTAGTATTTGGGCCTCTTTAACATTGAATCTTTTTATATGCTTATACCATTCATTTATCTTGATCGCTACAACTGGAGACGGTATAGACGCCATCTACAATCCCCCCTAGAAAACCAATTTTTAATAAATGTTAGCACAATAATTCCTAATAAAGCCCTATTTATCCATTTATATGTAAAATTTTCGGCATGGCGCAAGCACTTTTTAAGCAAGTAGAGCCAAGACATATCGGTTTTTAGATGCTATCGCAGCAGTTAAAATGGCAAGTGCATTTAAATCCCATATAAGCGTTCTTGAAGCATCACACTATGAAAAACCCGAGCATAAATAAAGATGCTTAGAAACGAATATGAACGCTCTTGGTGGTGTTTTTAAAATAGGTGCCATGTTTTTTAAGAAACAAAAAAACAGGCTCTTCAGCCTGTTTTTTATTATCCAGTGATGACCATATTGATGAATGGGACACTCAGTAAAAAGTAAACAACGGCAAAAACAACTTTATAACCCATCTCTTTTTCTTTATTATTCTTACGTTTTTTCATATAAACAGCAAAATAAGAAGCACCAATTAACATCATCAATACTGGTATTACAGTCATCATAAATTATCCTCCCTAATAAAAGAACCTATATTGCGGTCACCGCAACCCAAAAAGAAAATTTCCATCACATTACCAATTATCAAGAAATAAATGGTAGCATGGAAATATATCAAAGAAAGTGAGTGATTCTTATAAATCCATGTCTCCTATGCTTCTTTATGCAACCATTTTTTTGACTCTCTTATGATCCCCCAAAATAGGAACCTGTACAGAATTACAAGCAAGAAAAAAGTATAAACAAACTCAAAGGGAGAGAATGGTTCATAATCAATTATGTATGCATTAATAAACACTATTACCAAAGAAAACAATTCCATCAAAGAATCTATAAATCTGTTTTCTTTGAACACGTCCCTTGTCTTTTTGAAATTAAAGATGTCTTTAATTTCCACACTAGAAAGTCCTTTGATTAAAGCTAAACCTATCAAGTACACACCAAAAGACATCTCAAAGGAAAAACTCAACATCTGTGTGATTACACAATAAATCAAAGTGAATAAGAATAAATACATTTTATTACTCTCCTTAACCTCTAAGTATTCCACCCCAATAGAAGGAAATATCATGTATGCGTTACCCCAAAAAACAAATAGGAGTGGTACGTATGTTTAAAAAATTTCTAGTAGTGTTAAGTGTGCTTACTATTACATTTGGTTTCTCTTCTCCAATGATTAGTCATGCCAGTCAAGGTAATAATGAGACCCCTCCAGTCAGTGTAGATAAAAAACAATTGGAAGTAGCAGAGAAACTATCTAATTACTTCGAATTAGATAAGGATGGAAATATTCATTTTACAGCTGATAAAGAAACCCTTATGGAAATGGGAATTTCAGAACACGACAGTCTACTAATGACTTCAATGAAATCAGAAGAATTTAGCTTTGAAGAGAATGAGAAAAAAGGTGACATGCAGACTTTAGGTTTTGTAGGTTTACACCTCAAATTAGGACCGAAAGTTAGAAGCATGAATGCCATAGTAGCAGGTGGATTTGCAGCCGGATATATCGGTTGGTACACAAGTCGAATTGCTGCTGCCGGACCATGGGGTGCTGGAGCAGCTGCGGCTATTACTGCTGGAACTTCTGGTGCTGTTGCATGGGCAGTTAAAAACAAATATAAGAAAGTTGATGTAGGCGTAAATATTATGTTTGTTAATTTAGCATATACTGTAAAAATACCTTAAAAATAACTGTTAAGCAACAATAAATAAAAAAAGCAGGCTCCAGTAAGAGCCTGCTTACTCTTAATATAAGACTTCAACACAAAATTTTTGAAATTCCTGAAAATATTTTGGTTCTGCATTAATTAGTGGTAACCGTATAGAAAGTGTTGCAGCGTGCAGACGATCGGTAAGCCCTCACATTCTTCTCCTAGTAAAACAACCCTTTTTACATAAAAAAGAAGCCATTAACGGCTTCTTATGTTGATTTTCACTTTTCCACTATTTTATATCCGAAATCTATAAGGCACAGTTGAAAACCTCTCTGGAATGAATTTTTATCATCTTTATCTAACATACCATCCTTGTATGTTTCAATAAAGATTATAGCGCGCGACTATTCCATTTCGGGTATGCCGGCGTGTACCGGTACTAATTTATATTCCATAATACGATTTTCTCCTTGATCCTCGACTTCAAAATACCCTTTTTATAAAGCTATTTCAATTACGGCCACATCTTCACCATTGGACTTTGTTATGAAAGAAACCTCTTCTTCTGGAATTCCCACATTTATTAAAAATGACTGAAAAGCGTGGCTGCCTTCGCCGTTATAATTACTGGCTAAACCTTGGTCAATCAATAATTTATAGGCAACAGTCTCCACATACGTATAATATCTCACTTTTTGACCATTTCTAAAATGCGTAATACGTGTGACCTTTCCTAATGTCGGCAACAATGCTAAAGCAAAGTCTAAAGTCGGTTGGCTACTCTGTTCCTGAATAATGATTGTTGCTTCTTCCTTTTGAAATGGTTAAATTCTGTATGCTGCTCTAAATATTGTTCTTTAATAGTTGCCATGTCTAAATCCTCCTTTAAGTTTCATGTTAAAATAACGAATTTCAGTTTTTTGTTGTGTGGAGAGAATGCGAACAAAACAGCTGCCCTGGAAGATCCAAAATGAGCTAAAACACGAATGAAAAAGTGTGGCCAACTATACAAGCGAAACGATTTCACGAATATTGTCTTTTATCTCGTTTAAATCAGATTAAATCCTTTTAAAGTGTATAAGTTTGCCTGTTCAAGTGACTGATTAAAATTGATTGGGCTATCATAATGATTATACTGCATCAACAGTAGGAGTTATTGCAGCGTGTTCTACAGAATGAGGTATATACTCGCATACCTGAACACGAGTAGCTTGATTGATTCTATGATGAGTTGAACCATAAGAACGGCAAACTAGCGGACGAGAATCGTAAACTGAACATAATTTTGTTTCTGGATCAAGTAGTGGACAAGGAAAGCTATTCAGTCTAACTGTCATGTGCTTCTTCATTTGTTCAGCAAGTATTGTGCCATCGTCTTTTGGTTTATATATCTCTAAATTTCTCCAGGTGTCAGGTCTTTCATTTTTAATTGTTTCACACTGATCCAAAGCAGTATCATATATTTTTTCTACTCGATCTTTGCTCCAAGTCTTCAACTCATGCATAATAAATTCAAACTCAATTTCAGTTATAGAAAAATCCTCATAGTAGCAGTTATAACACCCCTCTTGACATTGAGGAATATTACCTGTTGATTTTTGATAATCTTCTATTTTTCGTTGGTACTTTTTTTGTGTTTCGATAAGCCGTGCAGCCCTTGATTCAGGATGAATGTCCTTATGATACTTTTTATATTTCTTACCGCTACCACAGAAACACGGGTCATTTCTTGAGATTGCCTTAACCATTTGCCTTTCCCCCTCTAACAACAGGATCAACCCATTAATTTCCTAAACAATTTATCATAGATTACTAAGCCAGTACGAAGCAAAAAATACCATCTTGCGCCTGCAAGACGGTCAGTAACCTTTCCATATGTCACTCTTCCAAGGCCGATCTTTCATATAATAGAATGCTTGCCCCTTCTCGACTTAACACAATACCTCAAGATAAAGTCATGTTTTAATCAGGCTCATCACCCTTTTCGGGTGCCTTTTTTATGATATACTGTCATAAACAGCCAGATCGTCTCATATGCATTGGAGTACCTTGTCCCTAATTCGTACAAAGGAGGAAACAATGGCAGACAAAAAAGTTCATTATAAGAAGGTTGCCGCTTCAGAGGATTTTCGAAAACTTCTCGAGGAAAAACGCAGATTTATCGTACCGATGACGATTTTCTTTTTTCTCTTTTACTTTTCACTTCCGGTTGCTACATCCTACTTCACCTTTTTGAACAAGCCGGCAATTGGCGCGATCTCATGGGCTTGGTTATTCGCCCTCACACAATTTGTGATGACTTGGGTATTATGTGGACTTTATGCGAGAAAAGCAGCTCAGTTCGACAAATATGTAAGCGCTTTAAAAATTGAATCGAGAGGTGATGACGAATGAGCATGACCGCTTTTATTTTATTCATAGCGATCGTAGGGCTCACATTGGTCATCACATATTTTGCTGCGAAGAAAACGAGCAATGCGAGCGATTTTTACACAGCAGGTGGAGGTCTGACTGGATTTCAGAACGGACTTGCCATCGCTGGGGACTATATGTCTGCCGCATCATTTTTAGGAATCGCTGGAATGATCGCGTTAAATGGATTTGATGGCTTTTTCTATAGCATTGGCTTTCTAGTAGCGTATCTTGTCGTACTTTACGTTGTAGCCGAACCGCTTCGAAATCTAGGGAAATATACGATGGCCGATATGATTGCTGCACGATTTAAGCGTCCTGCCATTCGAGGAGTTGCTGCGTTTAACACAATCACAGTCTCTACTTTTTATATGATTGCACAGCTTGTTGGGGCAGGTGCATTAATCAAGCTGCTTCTTGGCATTGATTACTGGATTGCGGTACTGATCGTAGGTGTCTTGATGACCATTTATGTCGTGTTTGGTGGCATGATCGCAACCAGCTGGGTACAGATTACAAAGGCTGTACTTCTCATGCTTGGGACACTGATTATTTCACTGCTTGTATTTGCAAAGTTTGATTTTAGCCTGCTGAAGATGTTTGAGGAGATGAAAACAGCGACCCCGCTCGGTGGGGCATTTCTTCACCCGGGAAATAAATATGATGTGCCTTTAGAGACCCTGTCTTTGAACCTTGCTCTAGTGCTTGGGACAGCAGGTTTGCCGCACATTTTGATCCGGTTTTATACGGTGAAGGATGCCATTTCTGCGCGTAAATCTGTTCTATCCGCTACGTGGATCATCGGTATTTTTTATCTAATGACAGTTTTCCTTGGCTTCGGTGCTGCTGCCTTTGTTGGAACAGAAGCGATCACAGCAGCAGATGCAGCAGGAAATATGGCCGCTCCACTGCTTGCCCAAGCCCTTGGAGGAGATTTGTTATTTGCCTTTGTTTCCGCTATTGCCTTTGCGACCATTTTGGCAGTGGTAACTGGTCTCGTCCTATCCGCCGCGTCTGCCTTTGCGCATGACTTTTATAGTCAGATCATCCGCAAAGGGAAAGCGAGTGAACGGGAACAGGTAAAAGCGGCACGCTTTGCTTCCATCGGCGTGGCCATTCTTTCTATCATTCTCGCATTATTTGCCCAATCGTTAAACGTTGCTTTCCTTGTGTCACTTGCCTTCGCAGTGGCAGCAAGTGCAAATTTACCATTGATTATCTTCACTGTCTTTTGGAAACGATTTAATTCTACAGGTGCCATTGCAGGGAGCTTAGTAGGACTGCTGAGCGCACTCATTATCGTCTCGCTCAGCCCAAGCGTCTGGGACCCATCGGGAGCAGCCATCTTTACAGGAGACCCGCTCATCCCGCTGTCGAACCCTGGAATTATCTCGATCCCACTCGGATTCCTTGCCGCTTACTTAGGCACGATCTTCTCCTCTGAAAAAGCAGATGAAGACACCTTTACGGAAATACAAGTAAAGGCACATACAGGGATGCATATGGATACTGATTCTTAAGGAAAAGCCGGCTGATGAGCCGGCTTTTTTTGTGTTCTTCTTTTCCTTAGTAAGGTATAAATTGACCCTTCAACTTATTTTTATACTTTTCTAACCTGGCCAATTTTCTACACGTGATAAGAGAGCATAAGGTGACGATGATCAACAAAATTTCATGCACTTCTCCTCTATTATCAATCACTTTCTTCATGCTTATCCCCCCGTTATAGATCTATTTCTCCTACACCACATCACTCATATGTTATCATGATATACACATACTGGAAATCAATTCACACGTTGAGGAACTCATATTTGTACAATGAAAAAGCTGCAAGAAAGAAGTGACATTACTGATGCGTCAGATATATTCTGCCAAGTTATTATTTGAATCCATCTCATCACCAAGCAGTATGCCCGATAAAATATTTGAAGAACGGATCATTTTGGTGCGTGCAAAAAACCATCGTAAAGTAAAAGATATCATCCAAAAGAGCTTTCTAGAAGAAACCTTTGATATGCGGCAGGTGGACAAACGACCAAAAAATTAGCAGCTATATTAGATGTCTTTGAGCTTGTAGATGACTTAGATCAAGAACCACTGCATTTAAGTGAAGTGTACAGCCGCCACCTTATTTTTGATAAAGAAACTTCGGTGAAAGAAGCCATCGAGGCTTATTCTTTAGACAAATAAAAGAAGCCGGCAGGTGAGCCGGCTTTCAGATTGTTGACAAAGGGCTAAAATGATCTTGATTTTAGCCCTTTGTCTTCTTTTCAGCGTGATAGAAAACCTTTGCATTCTAGGAAGGACGAGCACCGGAACAGAGCGAATTTGACATTCGTGAGTACCGGCGCGCAGGACTGACACCGAATGCGAGGGTTTGTCTACACGCTGGAAGCCGGCTTTTTAATAGCGCTGAAATAACTCTGGATTTTTCGGAACGTTTTCTAAATAAATGATTTTTCCTTTGTCGTCCAGTTCTGCAATATCAATTCCTTCTGCTGTATAAACACGACCATCCGAAAGTTTTCCACAAACGGCCCAGTTGGTTTCATACTTTCCGTCTTCTCTTTTTTTCCATCCATCCCACATATGCTTGATGTCTTCATGCACGTGGAAAAATGTGTTTAAAAACTGTGTAAACGCTTGGATCCCAGGCTTCTCTGCACCATTTAAGACAATCATGACATCGTCAGAAAACAATGCGAGCAATTCATCCATTTGTTCTTGCCCTTTTCCAGCTTCATCGTAGCGGCGAAAATACGTATCGAGCACT
>Ga0114955_1001615_pt1 | contig 10359 bp, 9 predicted proteins | sample Porto_5metaG_FD_87302 | JGI IMG/M metagenome (GOLD analysis project Ga0114955, IMG submission 87302) | Marine algal microbial communities from Porto, Portugal - Porto_5 metaG | ecosystem: Host-associated > Algae > Red algae > Unclassified | place: Portugal: Porto | collected 2015-02-02 | reverse complement strand
CGCCAAATAGGACTGAAACATATGCCCAAAATCAGTGGTAAATATGTTCCGCAGATTATTCCTGAAACCGGACAAACCGGTTAGCTATCCGTTTGCTTGGGTGTCCCCTTGGATCCACCGTATGACTCTCTTTGTAGCCCCCCTTGCCGACTTCTTGGCGACACAGCTCGCGCCTGTGTCGCCTCGAAGTTACCAAGAAGTAACCTGAAGAAATGAGTGGGAAGAACCGCCGACGTTGTATGGACAGGTACAGCCGTAGGATTGACGGGGGGCACGTCGCGGCAGTGCGACGCGTTGAAGTGCCGCGACTCGCCAACAGAAGAGCGCAGCATCGTCGCAAACATGACGTCTGGAACGGGAGGCTAGACGGGAGAGTCGTTCGCGGATGGGCTGGACGGGAGCGGTTTCCGTTCACCCCCCCGTTCGAGAACGAGAGTCCGAACGGAAGGAAGTCCCGTTCAGCGGAAACCACGAGAGCTTCTGGCCGTTTCCTCGGCACCAGCGGATCGACCACGAGGTTGATGCTTAGGCCACCGCTAAATCGGACCAATGGAAGCACTAGTATGCGTCGTTCGACCGATCTCCATCTAGTGGGTGACAATCTGGGGCCTCGTGCCGTAAAGACGAGGCAATTGCGTCTTTTTGTCCACCCGTTGCCGATGCATTGGCTGCACGGGACCGCCGATTACGGCGTTGTGCTCTGTCCACCGTCGGCGGGTCTTCGTCGTGACAATGAGAGACAACACCCGACTCCCTGGGGCACCTTGCACCGCGGCGTATCTATGCCGACAGTCGCAGCTCGTGCCGGTGAAGCTGAGCTGCCCCGATGGTTCCAAACGCGATAGCGGCACCCTCTTTGCCTGTGCCTCAAGAACAGTTGCCCACACTGTTGTTCTTTCCAAAAGCTGTGCATGCCGATTGTCCACGATCATCGCCTCTGACAAAAACCAACAACAAGTGCTTGATAATGCGGCCCGTATCCAGCTCTAAAAAAGCACCAGATGCACACACCGTAACGACCAACCAGAAACTACGAGACACACGCCAGCAGCCGGTTGCCCACCGTCTGCGCCATAAACGGGTGAGGTCCCCCGCGTCTCTTTTTCCCACTCTTTGGGGGAAGCACTCTGACCCACAACTCCAACAACACCGCCCCTCGACAGCGGCCAAGACCTACAGACCGGGAACCAGCTCGCGACTGGTCCACGGGAAAAAGACGTTCACAAAGTAGCGGGCTGCACGGCGCTCCGTCGGCGAGCTTGCCTGGTTGGCCGCAGTGGCGCGCAGACCAAGCCGGTCACCAAGGTCCGCCCAGTCGACCTGGACGTCTTCGGCGCGGAGAAGGTCGGTGGCGTCCACGACCTCCAGCGCGGGGTACTCGTCGGTGCGAGCAGCAAAGTCCCATGCCAAGCGGATGCAACCATACCGCGACAAGACGCACTCCGGTCGGGGAGCCACGCGGCGCATGCGCTGCAGCACGACGCAACTACGCGTCGCCGCGCCAACAGAACGCAAAACGAGGCACAGCCGCCCCCAGCGTTGAGAGCCATCCGTCCCGAGGTAGCGCACAAATGAGTGCCAGGGCCGACCAAAGAAGGTGTCGGCGGCTCGCAGGTGTTGCATCGTCGGCGGCGAACCCCACTCGAACTTCGCCATGATGCGCACGGTGTTGTGCACTGTGACGTGCGCGTCGTCGTCCAGGTCGAGGACGTCGCCCAGTGCCGCCAGGCCAGCGGAGGTGCGGAGGTTGCCGACAGCCGCCCGACGCGCACGACCCGAGAAAGGAAGAGGACTCGTGTCACGCGCGGACGTGGCAGCGAACGCAATGCGGCCAGCAGAAGACGCACAGCCACTCGAAGCCGCAGCCCCTGCACCACCGCCGCCCCCATCACCATCCCCGCGGCGAGTACCGTTGCCGCCCCCGTCCGTCGATGCATTGACCGTGTCGGCAGCCGAGCCGACACCCGCGGACGTCTCGGGGTCGTCCTCATCTGCATCCACGAGCTCTCGAATGATAGCCGACTGCGCCTCATCGCAGCGCATCATTTGCAGTGCCACCCCGGGACCGCGCTTGTTGCTTCGCTGGAACATTCGCTTACAACTTCCGTGCAGCTTCTCGTTGGTGGAGGTGTCCCCCTCCCACAGGTTACCGCGTGCCCGCAGCTCGTCTGCAAGGTGATGGATGAGGCGGTGCAACTTGGTTGTGTTGACATGTCCATACAGCGTCTGGACGGCGTCGACACCCAGCTCCTTCGCCATCTCGTCCATCTCGCTGACCTGAGCCTCGGTGATGATCTGCGGGTTCGCCGTGTTGTCCCCGAAGAGCATGCCGCCCAGGCGCGCGGCGCGGCAGAATGTTTCGAGGAACGCATCGTGGACGGCCATCCCCTGGAAGTGTTGCTTGTACGCGCTCGTCGACGCCAGCTGCTCATCAGGCAACGCGCTGACCGGGTCCTCCTCCACAGCGAGGTCGTCGCCCAGCACCGCGCGCCAACCGTCGTCCACCTCACTGGTGGCGTCGCTCGCAGCGTCACTGCCCTTGTCGGAATCCTCGTCGCTGGGCGTGCCGCTTGAGGTACCGGAAGAGCTGTCAGAGTCAATCACCCCGGTGTTGGGCGGTTGCCCAGTTGGCGCCACTGGCGCTCCATCCAACGTTTCGGGCGGCCGCACAACAGCAGGTCCGATGGCGCCAGCCACCATAAACGGCCAGAAGACGCTAAAATGTCGCCAACTCCGGCCGGTCATAGTTGCCTGCGGCTCACTCATTGGCACGAAGCAGCCGGGTGGCGCCGGTGCTGTCTTGCAGTTACGCCCGAGCTCCCAGCCCCGCAGGTTGATGGCATCAAGTGTGTCGTTCACGGTGCCAAGCCGCGCCATCCCGTTCGCGCCGCAAATCGCATGAAGCACCATTGGCAGGCGTTGGGAGAGCAGGCGCAGAACGCCCAGCTTCCAGACATGAAGCAGGTCGAACGACACGATCTTGTACAGGCTTGCGGCGCCCGTCGACAAGCCGTGCATGGCTCCGAGAGCGGGCACAAACGCCAGAGCACTGTGCTCTTCCCCGAGGGCACGACGACGGCTAGGTCGCGGGTCCCTGGCTCGCACAATTGCCGCCGCCAGCTGCGCATCCAGCGTAGCAACGACGTCGCGGTCCAACGCGCGGACGCCCAGCAAGCCGCCCCTGGTGCGCCTGTCCTCCAGGCAGGGAGAACAGAAGAAGCGGCACTGGTTGCCCATTAGGGCCAATATGGAGCGCTCCTCGACTTGGTCGACAACTAGCCCCGTGACTCGTGGCACCAGCAGCACGTACCCGTGTCCGGCCACCGTTGCCGTCACGCCCTCCTCGCTGGCTCGCACGAGGTGCCGCAGAGACACGGCCAGGCACCGCTGCAGCAACTCGTTCCGCGCGTCACTGACCTTGAGCTTGGCCTTGGCGCTCCTGCCAACAGCCTTGGGAAGGTGCTCCAAGTAGCCGACGGTCTCCCACCGCCCACCGCCGTCGAGAACGTTGACGAAGTTGGCCCTCACGGGGAAGATATACTTGGCGCCCGACCAGGACACGAGCGCCTCGTCGGCATGTAACTGCACCGCCATGACCTTGGCATCCACACCGTGAATCCGGCGCACGTCTCGGCTTTCGTCCACGTACAGGTCTGCATCGAGCGTGCCTCGACGCTCGAAATCGTCGGGGACATTCCACCCCTCCGGACGCGCCGCCGGCTCGTTGTGCTCAGCGGACATCTCGGCGCCGAAAGAGACGGTCCCAGCGGCGGCCAGGGCGTCGAGTCCGGCTTGCAGGATGTCACGGTAGTAATACACGTACGACTTCCCATCAATCTCAATAGGCACGGTCATCCACCGCCGCAGAGCCAGGACACGGTTCTGCTCGTGACGCGTTGCCGTGAGGAAGCTGTGCGGCGACGCAAAAACAGCAGAGACCGGTCCGACCGCCAAAGTACCGGCAGTGGCTTCGCTCTCCACGCCGCGCAGCGTCTGGGCGTAAGAAACGTGGTCGCGACGCGTCAGCCCACACGCACCAGCCGTCATGGCGAACCGTAGCGCCCCACGAAGCGCAGGAGTCGAGAACCGCGACGGTCGCGCTGCCCACCAGGGCGGGACGACCGGCTTTGAAAGCAGCGTCTCCGACATCGCGTCGTAGTAGGCGCGGATTTGGGCCGCTGTGCTGCTCATGAAGACGTGCCGCACCATGGGCGCCTCCGGAAGGGCGGCCAGCAGGTCCGCGGCAGCGTCGTCCAGCGGGGGGCCTACCTCGGCTCCCGAACTACCACCTTGGCTGTCGCCCGACGCCCCCAGCACGTTGGGTGCGTCGTTGACGCCGCGGTCGGCGCCGCCGTCCGTGTGCAGCCACGGGGGCTCCTCTTCGTCCGTGTCGTGGAAGAGGCTCGCCACGGCGGGGGCGCCGCTGCCGTCCGAGGCGTCAGCAGACGCTCGCATCTGCGTCCCCTCCTCCGTCGCCGCCGTCAACATCGCCGGGCTGTCGACAGCGGCGGGCGCCAACAGTAGCGGGGGTCCAGAAACGCCAGCCATGGCCGCCAACGACGTACGCACGAGGCCCGTTTGACGCGCGGCCATGGCAAATCGGTTCTCATTGCGGTGCGACGCCTGCACGTGCCGTGCCACGTTGGCCGGCGATCCGTAAGACATACAACAATAAGGGCAGGGGAAGACCTTTGGGGATACGCCGGCAGGGGGTGTCATGACGACGCCAGCCGGGTACGCACAACGCGCACCAGAGGGAGTCGCGGCGCCGAGCGCTCCAGCCCCAAGGGGTGGGGGATGGGGGGGCGGGATGATGGATGAGCGCAGGGCGGATACTGACGCACAGCTGCTGCGGCGGTGTCCGGCAATGGTGTGGTGCCGCCAGAAAGAGAGCAATAAACGACGAAGGGCAGATACATATAGGGGCCCACGGACGGGAGCGCGGTCGCTCGATGCAATTGTTAGTCACTGCAACACGCTTCTCACGCCGCCGACGCCCCCGCTGAAGCTAGCGTGCCACGACGCAGGTGGAGCCGCCCGTGAAGGCACCGCACGCGAGCACCGTTGCATCCATATGGACATCCTCAACGCACCAATGGGACTCCCTCAGTGTACGCCCCGACCGTCCGCACAATGGTGTCACAGCCGTTTGCGGGAGGAGAGGAACTCAACCGACCGTCTCGTCGGCGGTCGAAGAGGACGGTCGTCAAGGAGCACCCCGTGCAGACCCTACGCCACCACCGCACAATCGCCGTCGCGCGTGGATCGCGCCAGTGCCGCACTATCAAAGTGCTCCTGAAGGCCCTAGCGTGGTCTCAATGTGCAATGCGCCGGATGTGGCTGTGCGGGCTCGCGCAAGACCGGCGGACTAGCGTGTCGTGCAACAGGATACAGGCAAGTGCCTCACAGTGAGCGGCCTTGAACCTGCCGTGTAACCTGACCGGGCGCAGAAAGGTTCGCCACAGAGGCGTGCACGCGAGCCTCACCGCCTCAGCAAAGGTCTTAGGGACAAAAAGATGCAGCAACATGGCGTACTGCCAGCAAGCGCGTCAGTGGCAGTCCCGACGCGACCTTCGAGCAAGGGGCTGGAATCGGCGGTACCGCAGGACACGCCTTGCGCACTACGGCATCGCTGCCGCTGCCATGCGAGTCGCATGCTCGGCGCGAGGGCCGTACCGCGAGACGTTCCAACAGCGCCTTTCCCTGAGGCACCACAAAGGCGCCCTCACGCCACACACCAGGGGCCTTCACGGCCGGGCCAATGGTAGCCGCCAGCAACGGACCCCTCCCCATAAAAGTAAAAGCTTCATGCCAAGGGCGCAGTCGCAGGTGCCTCAAGGGAAAGCGTCTCAAAGCATACTTACAAGCACACGGGGGGCCGATGAACGAGGTGCCGCGGTCCCGAGTCAAACGCGATCAGCCGCCGGCCGCACACGCCCCAGGCCCTTCCGCGCTCTCGTTTGTGCAGCACATCCGGCTACAGCAGACGATGAAGTTCCCACCGGGCACTTGGCGCAAACGCCGACGATGCCGGGTGGGAAAGTGCCGTGAAGCGCCGTGCGCCGATGCGAACAAAAGCGAGCAAGCCTATCCCCAGAATTGGACCTCGAATTTCGTGCATGGACGCATCAACGTCCGCACCTATGGGGGGCTATCGCTCCCTTTCTGGGGCGGGATCCCATGAGGTCGGGCTGTGAGGATTTAGCCCCCCTCGCGGTATCTAGCGGATAAATAAATATGTCAGCGAGAACATTTCATGTTGAAAGAAATGGTTAGTTCATGTCATTCTGAGAACCATCGTCACACTTCTCCGGCTCGATGGCATTCGCCGATCTGGCGCTGGCTCGTTGCCGAGTTCAGCACCAAGCCGCCCAACCTTGCATCGGCAGTGCTGCTCCCTCTGCGGCTGGGCACCGATCCGTTGCCCCGTGCACCTGCTGTCTGGTGCCAATCGCGCCTTCCGAGTACGTTGAGGTGCCTTGCTTTCACCCCTGCTCTTTCCGTGACCGCCGTGCAGCGGGTGAGCGTGCTGTTCTCAGGACGTTGTTTGGGGGTGTCCCTTCTGGGCGGCGGAATTGCCCTTGCGCGATGCGCTTTCCGTAGTGCTGCTCGTCGCCCCCCGTGCTGCACCATCGGTGTTTTGCACGTAGCAGCGCACCCCCCCGCGATGGCCGCTTGTGTGCACTTCGGTCTGGGCCTGTGGAGGCGCCGGGATGCTATATGATCTGCGGCCACTGGTGCCGAGTTGTGGCCTAACGCTGTCTCATCCCGCTGCCCGCTGCACCTCCCCGCCTGGGTCTACGGCCTACCCGCGTGCCGTGCCTCCTCGCCAGCCCCGTCCACCGTCACTCCCCAACTGTCGTGCCTCGTCCTCCTGCCTCGTCGCTCGCCACCCTATTCCCCCCCCCACCATCATGTTCGGGATTGTCGTCACCAACGTTTTCGCGTTTGTGCCACCGCAGGATGGATCTTCAACGCCTGCCGGCTCCACGCCCGTCCACAATCTAGCCGGCTTACGCTACGTGGCCGAAATGACGACGCGTCCGCTGGGCCCTCGCGGGCGCCCCTTGTCGCCACCGCCGCGACGTGGTGCGACGCATCCTGGCGGTATGCCGCTGCTGGACCAGGTGCAGTATGGGCTCGGCGTCGTGAACCCTTCACAGCGCGCGTACGAGTTGTCACCGACAATGGCGCAGCTGCATGCGGAGGTGGAACGGGCAGCTCCTGCTACCACGCTGGCTGCACGCGACGGAGCGAGGGGCATCGCTGGGGCCTCGGTTCCCGGAGGGTTCCTGCCTAACAGCAACCGCGTGTTGGGATCACCCGACGCGCCCGATCACGTGGCGATGACGTCGTTGCCGTGGATGCGCTCGCCTGAAATCCCCGGGCCTGCGGGTGGGGGGGATTCCATGGACGATGGTGCCGACGGCACCCCGGGCGCGGGTCCAAGTACGGGCGTTCCGCGCCCGATGGCCGGCGCGGTCGTTTCCCTTCGCACGCCGCCGCCACGTCGTGCTCGGCCGCCGCAGTGCCGCCCGCCCGCTGGCTCATCTCCTTCTCGCCGTCAATCCAAGAGCCCTTCTCCGACACGGGCGCGCCGCGCGTCCCCTTCGCGCACGGGGTCACCGGCGGCTGGTGCGTTTGGCGCGGCGACGACCGCTGCCGGCAGCTCGTCACCACGTGTAGCTCGCAGCTGCCCCGCCGCTCGGCTCGCGGCATCGAGTTCTGGAGCTGACGACACGATGGCCGCGCAGGTTGCAGCTCTCAGCCGGAGCAGCGTCCTCGGATTTTCGGGACTGCGTCGGGAAATGACCGCTCAGCGTAAGGAGCTTGCGATTATGAACAACCAGCAGCGGATGCTCATCAAGAAGGTGGACGGCATTGCGGTGCTCGCGGACAGGCTGAACTCGGCGCTTATGTTCCAGCGCAAGGCTCTCCACGACTTGTCCGTGGGCGTGGGCAAAGTGATGGCGGAGGTGCGGTCTACGAGCGCGCCGGCTGCTGGCGCACGTCCCTTGGAATCTGTTGCAGGCGCAGTGGAGCAGCCACAGTCCCACGCTAACGTCGTCGTGCAAGATGCGCAGTGGATAATCCAACTCCGCGCGCACATCAACGAGTACCTGACAACCACATTCACCCAGCCGGGCAACGCGGCCGATGTGTGGCCAACGACGCAACATTTCAACGAGCTCTCGCAGAGCTGGACGGCGTCTCGCCTCAACGTTGACTTGAGCGCTGCGCGAGCGCTCTTGGAGCGCCGCTGGCGGCTCCCACAGCGGCCGCGGCGCTCATCAACGGGGGCGCAGGAGAGCGGAGCAGCTCCCGCTCCCGCGCTGGTGAGGCCCAACACAACCATGGGCTTTCGGTACGTGAACCGCGCTGTATCACACTTCTACCAGAAGCTCGGAAACAAGGCGGTGGCGGCGTTTCTCACGGTCATCAACGATGAGAAACAAATCGGGTCCCTGCGGCGCCTCCGCGGGACGCAGACCAAGTACGAGGTCGTTTTGTCGCCAGCGGAGGCGGCGCCGTTGATTGTCGACGACGCCTTCTTGACGGACTTTACGTTTCACGCGGCCGTCGTCCGTGCGTTGACGGTTGTCTTTTCGACTCTCGGCGTTCTGCGCCAGTTTTCCGAGGACGCGACGGTGACTGGTGGCCGGCGCGTCCTTGCGTGCCGCACGGCGCACTTGGCGCTCATCACTATGAAGATTCGTCAGCACATCAAAATGCGTGCGACGACAAACGCAGGCGACGAAGAAGAGGCGGTAGTGGCCGTGCCCGGCCTCAACGCGGGCCATAGGGCCGAGTGGGTGGAGGAGCTGTCGACAGTCTGCACCGTCTTCTCGGCGCAGGGTGACCGGGCGTGCAACGGACTGCGTTTGACGGACGGCAAGGACACGCACCGTGCGGACCCCGTTTACCGCACGCCGCGGGGTAACGCCAACGCCGCCGCTGCCGTTGGACGGGCATCACCTGCTGCTGCAGCGGGAGAAGATGCCGCCGACGCGGCCGCCACGCTTGCCGCGTGGGGCGTCATTTCCAATGACGATGACGACGAGGCCTCCAACGGCGGCCGTGACGTCGAAGACGATGACCTGGACGCCGCCGTTGAGGCTGCGCATGCGGCCGTCCGTCGGTCCCTTGAAGAGGAGAGCGTCGACTAACGGTAGGTGTCCCTGGCACGGGTGGACCGCCCTCTTACTGACCCTGTTGCTCTTGGGATTCTTGTGCGTGAGTTTGTTTGCGTGTTGCGTCGTCACGTATTTACAACGTTTCTGTCTTGAGTGCTCAGGTCTTGCTCCACTCGACCTCGTTGCCTCTGTGGGTGGGTAGCACCCTCGTCTCATTGTATGAGTTACTTTTTTTGGGCAGGTTGGGATGCGGCACCCGACCCCCGGACCCTGGCCGCTAGCGGAGTGTACGTCGTTTGTGTATCTGTTCCACTTCATGCACACTGCTGCTCGTGACCGCCTCCCCCCCATATGGGGCGCAGTGCACTCCCAGGCCTGCTACGGAGGGCGTTCGCAAAGTACAAAAATGTAGCGCAGCTGAGCAGCACCAGGAGCGTGCAAACAAAAAAATGGCCCCGTACAGCAGCGGTGCGGCACCAGCCCCCGCCCCGCAACACTAAATGCACGTGGGCGGCAATGGATTTTGGCCACGCGCCATCGGTCCTTATGTCGCCTCGCTTAGCACATCTAAGCCTGTACGTGCGTCAATCTTGTGAGAGGTCTCGTGACCTGGGCCGCGCGCCTGAACATGTATGGAACGGGAGTCCCTACTGTTCACGAACAGCGGCCTGGACGAAAGCCCGAACGGGAACAGCTCTCGTCCAGGGCGTCGATTTTTCTGACGATGCGGCCTCAACTCGCAACCCGACAGGGAGACATAGCCACAGTCGGGCGCGATTGGTCGTCACATCAAAGGTCAGGACAGATGCCAAAGCCAACGGACGGTGGAACGGTGCAGTGCGTCTAGCGGCGCGTCCGACGGTGCGTGCTCGCGACAGATGTGTACTCGCGACAGGTCTGTACTCACTACAGGTGTGTACTCGCGACAGGTGCGTACTCACGACAGGTGTGTACTCACGACAGGTGTGTACTCACGACAGGTGTGTACTCACGACAGGTGTGTACTCACGACAGTATTGATCCGTCCAGTTCATTGGTCCAGCACAGTACAACCAATACACGAAGTAGCACCACTAAAAAATAAGGTAGCCCCTCTCTGTAGTTATGTAACTGCAATCAGCACAGTGCTGACAACAATGCGTACCGCACCCGGCTGTACTCCTACCCAGGCTCAGTGCTGTCGAGCACGTCCGGGGAGCCGTCTGTTGCTGACCCAGTCCAGGGT